>Ga0316204_10009649_pt1 | contig 12790 bp, 15 predicted proteins | sample 6monrhotite_MG_2_FD_205661 | JGI IMG/M metagenome (GOLD analysis project Ga0316204, IMG submission 205661) | Microbial mat bacterial communities from mineral coupon in-situ incubated in ocean water Damariscotta River, Maine, United States -... | ecosystem: Environmental > Aquatic > Marine >...
TGGCCTGGATATTCCAGTGCGCAGCGCGGCTGGGCTGGCTGGAACGCATGACGCAGTTCAAGGACAAGGCGGGCTCTGACAAGGAGCGCGCCAGTGTCGGCCTGTTTACCTATCCGGTCCTCCAGGCCGCGGATATTCTGGCCTACAAGGCGACCCATGTGCCGGTCGGAGAGGATCAGAAACAGCATCTCGAACTGTCACGCGATATTGCGGCGCGCTTCATGCGCGATTTCGATGCGGAAGGGTTTTTCCCACTGCCCGAGCCCGTGATTCAGGGCCCCGGCGCGCGGATTATGTCGTTGAAAGACGGGTCGAAGAAAATGTCGAAATCCGATCCGTCCGAATTGTCACGCATCAATTTGTCGGATGATGCCGACACGATCGCCAGGAAAATCAAAAAAGCCAAAACCGATCCCGAACCCCTTCCCGGCGATGTTGCCGGGCTGGAGGCGCGCCCGGAAGCGGCCAATCTTGTCGGCATTTACGCGGCGCTGGCCGAGACCAACAAAGAGGCGGTGATTGCCGAATATGGCGGCCAGGGCTTTGGCGCGTTCAAACCGGCACTGGCCGATCTGGCCGTGACCGCTCTGGCACCGGTCGCGAACGAATATGCGCGGCTGATGAATGACAAGGCAGAAATTGATCGGATTCTGGCCGTGGGCGCTGACAAAGCGCGCGCCATTGCTGACCCGATCATCACCGAAACCAAACGCCTTGTGGGGTATTGGAGCTAACCGATTGGATGCTTTGTCGCATCGTCAAAAATCCAGATCGGTGTAGAAAAGTCTCGTTACAGTCAACGAGGCCTCTAGTCATGACCCGTACTGCCGTATTTTCCTCTGCTGCCCTGTTCCTGGCCGCATGTGGTGGTGCGTCTGAACCCGCTGAGACCAACCGCGCTGACGCGCATGAGGCGCATGCCCCGGACGAAACGCCCCACGTATCGCAGCAACAGACGCAGATCGATGTGCGCATCGCCTGGATGCGCCCGCACCCGCAAGGGCGCGATGTGACGGCAGCCTATATCGTTGTTCAGCTGGAGGCGGGGACCGAAGATCTGTTCACCGGCGCACGCATTGACGGCGCGCAGCGGATTGAACTGCACGGGCACACAATGACCGCTGATGGCATGATGCAGATGCGCGCTATCGGGCCACAAAGGCTCGCCGGTGAAGGCCCGCTTGTCTTTGCCCCAGGCGCGCGCCACCTGATGGTTTTTGGCCTGAGCGCTGTGGCAGAAGGTGACAGCGTGCCTGGTGTATTGCTGTTCCAGAACGCCGGTGAGGTGCCGGTAATGTTCGAAGTGCGGTCGATGCCGCCCGGTCTCGAGACCGATTACTGAAGATAGGCTTCGGGATTATAGGCTTTGGGCGGTTTGGGTCTGAAAACCCAGGCAAACCAAAGGCCAATGCCGACCGGCGCGATCACGGCCAGCCCAATCATATTGTCATTGCGAAGCAATGTAATCGCCGTAGAGAGGCCAATGGCCGCCATGGCGATCCCCAGACCGGTCATGACCCAGCGAAATCCAAGAGATGCGCCCTCCAGAAAGGCGATTTGCCCGGAAAAGGGCATCAAGGCTTCGTGCAGGGTTTTCAAAAACCCGCGAAACTCAACTGCCTGATTGCGCCAGTTTCCAACGCCAAGCCAGTATCGCGAGCCAAAAACGATTTGCGTACCGGACCGGCCCCTGACCCGGCAGACAATCTGGGTGTCCTGACCGGCCATTTCGATTGCCAGGCGCACCTCGCACACCTCGTCAAACCGCAAGGCCTGTTTGACGACACCGTCCCGATGAACCCTCAAACGCTGGTCATCAATATCGATCAGGCATGGCTTTGACGTGGCATTTCGGCGGTCTGAATACTGGATCGACATGGGTGGGGTTTTAGACCTGTGTTTGCACGAAGGCGAGAACTACACTGGACGCGCCGGAAAAGACACGCCAACCTGTGACTCGCATGAGTGATCAGCCCCGCAAATTCCTTGTCGTCGCCGACGCCAGCGAAGAGTGCCACAGCGCGCTTTATTTCGCGGCGCGCCGTGCTGTGGCGACCGAAGGATTGCTGACAATCCTGGCCGTGCTTGAGCCTTCCAACTTTGACCACTGGATCGGCGTATCCGAAACGATGCGGCGCGAGGCCGAGGAAAGCGCGACGCAATTGATGGAATCGCTGGCCGAAGAGGCCGAAGGTATAACCGGCGTTCGCCCTGAAATGCTGCTGCGTGAAGGCGATCGTCGTGAATGCCTGTCGCAACTGGTTGAAGAAGACGAGGCGATTGCCTTGTTGGTGCTGGGCGCTTCGGAATCCGGAGAAGGCCCGGGGCCGCTGGTTTCGGCGCTGGCCCGCGGCAAGGGCCTGTTCGGATCGCGCCCCATTCCGATCACGGTTGTGCCCGGCGGTCTGTCTTATGAGGCGATTGACGCCATGACCTGAGGTCGGGGCCTTGAACCGGTGCCCGGAAACGGCCATTTCACTTGTGAAGTCCGATAAAAGGCCACGCCATGTTCATCCAGACCGAACCCACACCAAACCCGCAAACCCTGAAATTCCTGCCAGGCCAGGACATCTCGCCCGACGAACCGCGCGAGTTTGCGACACCTGAAGACGCGGAAAGTTCCACACTGGCCCGCGAATTGTTTGCCGTTGATGGCGTGACCGGCGTGTTCTTTGGCGCCGATTATGTCTCGGTGTCGAAAGATGCCAGCATTGAATGGCCGCATATCAAGCCCGCCATTTTGGGTGCGATTATGGACGCCCTGACATCCGGCGAGCCGATTGTGACCGGCGATGCGCTTGATGAAACCGGCCCTCTTGACGGGTTATCAAAGGAAATCAAGGAGCTCATCGACACGCGCGTGCGCCCGGCTGTGGCGCGCGATGGCGGCGATATCATTTTCAAGGGGTTTGACGAAACCACAGGCATTGTCGCCCTGGTGATGCGCGGGGCCTGTGCAGGTTGCCCGTCGTCCACGATGACGCTGAAATCAGGTATTGAAAATCTCCTGAAACATTATGTCCCGGAAGTTCGTGAAGTCGTCGCCGTTGGATAATTCCTTGGGTTAAGAGTTATTCTGTTTGCGACATTATTCGCGCGCCCGATCCGGTCTATGTCAGCTCTCCAACCCTTATCGCCATATCCGGAGACCTCTTGTGACCGCACAGAACACCGCCTTGCCAGATGCCAGCCTTGACCAGCTTTTTTTGACGGCCCGCACGCATTATTCATGGCAGGACCGCAATATTCCTGAAGCCACGATCCGTGCGCTCTACGAGACCCTGAAAATGGGACCGACGTCGATGAATAATTCGCCCGCGCGATTTGTGTTCATCGGCAGTGAAGACGGCAAGGCGCGGCTCAAACCGCATTTGGCCGGGGGCAATGTCGAACAGACAATGACCGCGCCGTGGACGGTGATTATTGCCTGGGACAAGGAATTCTACGAGCAAATGCCAAAGCTTTTTCCGGCCAATCCCAAGGCACGCGATATGATGAAGTCTGGCGCAGACGAGCATGGGTTTCGCAATGGCACGCTGCAGGGCGCTTATCTGATCCTGGCGGCGCGAGCGCTGGGGCTCGATGCCGGACCCATGTCGGGCTTCAATGCGGCAGGTGTCGATGCGGACTTCTTTGCCAATGACCCGGACCGCAAAAGCTGGTCGACGAATTTTCTGGTCAATCTGGGTTATGGCGATGGTGCCAAACAATATCCGCGCGGCCCGCGACTTTCATTCGACGAGGCCGCCCTCATCGTTTAAGTCCCGCAACGCTATGCGGCTTCTGGTGATCGATACGGCCAATGAATTCTGCTCGGTGGCCTTAAGGCAGCCGGGGGCAGACGATATTATTGTCAGCCAGGAGATTGGGCGCGGCCATGCCGAACGCCTCGCACCCATGGTTGAGGCCCTGCTGGCACGCGCCAATTTGCCCCCGTCAGAGATTGATCGTATTGGCGTCACCACCGGGCCGGGCAGTTTTGCCGGCGTGCGGGTCGGTATTGCATTTGCGCGCGGACTGGCGCTGGCTGTGGATGCTGATTGTATCGGCGTGTCCAGCCTGGCGGCTTTGGCGCACGGTGCGGCGTCTAAAGGCCATGATCCGGTTTATGTCATCCATGATGCGCGGCGCGGCGAATTCGTGGTTCAGGTTTTCCGCAGCGGCCAGGCGGATGCGCCGCCGCAGCGCCTTTCGATGGAGGCTGCTACCCACGCTATTGCGCAGCACGCCGACGCGATGACCTTTACAGGGTCAGGTGCGAATCTGTTGCCGGCGGTCGCTGGAGACGCAGACTTGACGCGCATGGCAGGCCGGCTGGATATGTCCGCAGTTCTGGATTTAGCAGGCAATTCCGAGGTGTCCTGTCAACCGCCTTCGCCTTTCTACGCAAGGCCACCCGATGCCAAACTGCCGGGCGGCGCGGCACCATGACAGGAATTGTCAGGATAGGGCCTGAGGACGCCAAATCAGTATCAGTTTTGCATGCGCGTTGTTTCCCGACCGGCTGGAGCGCCCGAGATATGGACAGCCTGCTGCGCCAATCCGGCGTGGCCGGATTCAAGTCTGCTGACGGTCAGGGTTTCATCCTGATTCGCCGGGTTATTGATGAAGCCGAAATTCTGACCATCTGCGTTGATCCGTCAGAAAGGCGGCACGGGCTGGGCCGTGACCTTTTGGACGCCGCGATACACGAAGTCGCCAGCCAGGGCGCGACGCGGATCTTGCTGGATGTCTCGGTCAATAATCTGGCAGCCTGCAAGCTCTATCAGAATGCGGGGTTTTCCGAGACGGGTCGGCGACGCGCCTATTATGCTGACGGCAGCGACGCCATTTTGATGGAAAAACACCCCAAGATGGCGGCCACGATCTGAGCTGGCTGAAAGCCCTTGTTCCAAAGGTAATGGACGATTGCGCATGAAGCCCTTATGTCTGATCACATGACGCAACAGGGATCACACGGCATGCCGGACAGAATTGAAAAACTGTGTGTGGATAAAGGTCTGCGCATGACTGACCAGCGCCGGGTGATTGCGCGCGTATTGTCAGAATCAGAAGACCATCCCGACGCTGAAGAATTGCATCGCCGTGCCGTGATTGTGGATTCCAACATATCCTTGGCTACGGTCTATCGCACCGTGCGCCTGTTCGAGGAAGCCAGCATCATCGAACGCCACGATTTTCGTGATGGGCGCGCGCGCTATGAAGAAGCGGGCGATGACCACCATGATCACCTGATTGATCTGAAAACCGGCGAAGTCATCGAATTCGTCAATGAAGAGATTGAGCGCCTGCAGGAAGCTGTCGCGCGCAAGCTGGGATACAAACTTGTCGATCATCGTCTGGAGCTTTACGGCAGGCGCTTGAAAGACGGCGAATAACCCGCCCTGTTTATCTAAAAGGTTTTGCCCTGACATGACGGACCGCAAGCCGGGCAAACACGCGCTCACCTTCATTTTTATAACGGTTCTGATCGACATGATCGGCATTGGCATCATTTTGCCAGTCTTGCCGGGATTGCTCGTTGACCTGACGGGCCAGCCGCTGGCCAATGCTGCTCTGTGGGGCGGCGCGCTGGCGACACTCTACGCCCTGATGCAGTTTGTATTTGCGCCCCTGATTGGCAATTTGTCGGATCGATTTGGCCGCCGGCCAGTTTTGCTGTTTTCCATGGCCGGTTTTGCGCTGGATTATCTGATCATGGGTTTGGCCCCCGTTTTGTGGGTGCTGTTTATCGGGCGTGCCCTGTCAGGGGTTTTTGGGGCCACGATGACCACGGCAGGTGCCTATATCGCCGACATCACGCCGCCTGAAAAACGCGGTGGAAATTTTGGTCTAATTGGCGCAGCTTTCGGGCTCGGATTTGTGATCGGACCGGCCGTCGGCGGCGTGCTGGGTGAAATTGATATCCACCTGCCCTTCTTTGCTGCCGCCGGATTATCCGTGCTCAATTTGATCTATGGATATTTTATCTTGCCGGAAACGCTGGCTCCGGAAAACCGGCGGGCCTTCAGTTTCAAGAATGCCAATCCGCTGGGAGCCCTGAAAGATATTCGTCCCTATCCGGTCGTATATGGGCTTATGGGCGCATTTGGACTGTTTTTCCTCGGACACACCTCCCTGCCGATCGTCTGGTCCTATTTTGGCATGGAGAGCTTTGGCTGGAGCCAGTTGGATGTCGGTCTGTCGCTCACGGCGGTCGGGCTTTTGACCGCTATCGTACAAGGTGGTCTCGCCCGTATACTAATCCCCAAAATGGGTGCGAAAATGGCAGCGCTTTTCGGGTTTTCTGTCGCGACCCTGTCTTACTTTGCCTATGCATTTGCGCCCAATCCGGCCTTTATCTATGCCGTGATCGTCGTCGGATCGATCGCGGGAATTGGCGGCCCGGCCCTGCAAGGCATCGTGTCCAATGAAGTGCCGGCCAATATGCAAGGTGCGCTGCAGGGCGCAATCGGCAGCGTGCGCGGGCTGACAGCCGTTATCGGGCCCGGAATCATGACCTGGATTTTCTTCCTGTTCGCCAGGGATGATGCCGTGATCTATCTGCCCGGCGCGCCCTTTGTTCTGGCCGGGCTGCTGTCTGTCGGCGCGGTTTACATAATCTGGCGCGTCATTGGTCATCGCAAAGTCGTTGCGTGATCGTGCCCTGCCCTTGCAAGCCAGGCGTGTTTCGACCATAACCCGCCGCTCGTTTTTATGCGCTGGAAGCTGGCGCGAACAATAGCCAAGGGTGGCGCAAGGAATTGCGCCCAACCGATATGAGCGCAGCGCGCAAGACTCTCTATATCAAGACTTATGGGTGCCAGATGAATGTGTACGATTCGCAGCGTATGCGCGACGTGCTCAATCCGCTGGGCTATGAGCCAATTGATGCGCCCGATGAGGCGGATCTGGTTGTTCTCAACACCTGTCATATTCGTGAAAAGGCGTCGGAAAAACTCTATTCGGAGCTCGGTCGCCTGCGCCCGATGAAGGACGCAAAGGCAAAAACCGGCGCGCCGATGACGATTGCCGTTGCCGGATGTGTCGCACAGGCTGAGGGCGCAGAGATTATGCGCCGCGCACCGACCGTCGATCTGGTTGTGGGTCCGCAGACCTATCACAAGCTGCCCGAGCTGATCGCCAAAACCCATCGCGATCGCGGTGAATCCCTGGAAACCGAATTCGAGGTCGAAGCCAAGTTCGACGCGCTGGCGATTGATCGTCGATCAGACGGTCCTGCCGCCTTTGTTACCGTGCAGGAGGGTTGCGATAAATTCTGTACTTTCTGTGTTGTGCCCTATACGCGCGGCGCAGAATGGTCGCGCCCGGTTGATCAGATTGTTGCGGAAATTCGCGCTCTGGCGGCGCAGGGCGTGCGCGAGGTCACGTTGCTGGGGCAGAATGTCAACGCGTTTCACGGCGCGCCGCCTGCCGGTCGCGAAGATGACGGTGTTTGGGGGCTCGGCCAGCTTGTGCGCCACATCGCGCTGATCGGGGGCATTGAGCGCATTCGTTTTACGACCTCACACCCAAAAGACATGGATGAGGATTTGATTGCGGCCTTTGCCGATACACCCAAACTGATGCCGTATTTCCATCTGCCGGTTCAGTCGGGGTCGGATAAAATTCTCAAATCAATGAATCGTAGCCATAGCGCGGCTGAGTATATCGATATTATTGACCGTCTGCGCGAAACACGTCCGGATATCGCCATATCCGGTGACATGATTGTTGGCTTTCCCGGTGAAACCGAGGCTGATTTCGAAGCGACCATGGATATTGTCCGCCGCGTCAATTACGCGTCCTGTTTTTCCTTTATCTATTCGCGCCGGCCGGGCACGCCCGGCGCAGCCATGCCGGGCCAGGTGGACCCCGCTGTCGCATCCGAACGCCTGCAAAGGCTGCAAAAATTGTTGTTCGAACAACAGACGGCCTTCAATGCCTCGCAGATTGGCAAGACCCTACCGGTTCTGTTCGAACGAAAAGGCCGGATGCCGGGTCAGATTCAGGGCCGCAGCCCCTATCTGCAATCGGTATATTGCGACGGATCGGAAGCGCTGATCGGGCAGATCGCTGACGTGTACATTACGAAGGCCTCGCAAAATGCCCTGACCGGCAGGCTTGTTCTGGACCAGGCGGGCGCTGCATGAGTGCGCCCAAAACGTCCCGCTCAGGCCCTCGCAATGCCAAGCCCAAACGCGCGCCTGTCGAAACCCTGCATTTTGACGACGCTGCCCGCCTGCGCTCGCTGATCGGCGAGGGCGACAGCCATCTGATTCTGATTGAAAGCGAGCTGGGTGTTCGTTTGAGCGCGCCCGGCGCCGGGCAGATTCAGATTGCGTCTGATGACCCCAAGGCCCGCGCAGAGGCACGGCGCGTCATTAACCGGCTTTATGGCCGTTTGGGCGATGGATTGATCTGCGATGAATCCGAAGTGCGATCGGCCCTGCTTTTGGCCGATGATGACGGCGAGGAAGAAAATTCGACCCTGATCCGCGTGCCGCGCGGCGCAAGTTTTTTGGCACGAACACCGCGTCAGGGTGCCTATGTCCGGGCGTTGAAAAATGACCGCGATACCGATTTGATATTCGGCGTGGGTCCAGCCGGTACGGGCAAGACATTGCTGGCCGTAGCCTATGGGGCCAGCCAACTGGTTTTGCGCCGGATCGAGCGCCTGATTATTACCCGCCCGGCTGTTGAGGCCGGTGAAAAGCTGGGATTCCTGCCGGGGGATCTGGCTGAGAAGGTCGATCCGTATTTATTGCCGGTCTGGGATGCCCTGTCGGATTCTCTCGGCAAAACACAAATGGAAAAAATGCGCGAAGAGGGCCGGATCGAAGTCGCGCCGCTGGCCTTTATGCGGGGCCGGACGCTCAACCGCGCCTTTGTCATTGTCGATGAAGCCCAGAATGCAACGCGGGCCCAGATGCGCATGGTTCTGACCCGGCTCGGTCAGGGGTCGCGCATGGTGGTGACGGGCGACCCGACCCAGACCGATCTGGATCGTCGCCAGCCATCGGGCCTGCCCGAAGCGCTGGAAATTCTCAATAATGACCCCCGCGTTGTGATTACCAAATTCGAGCGCGGCGATGTTGTGCGCCATGACCTCGTCGCGCGCATCGTCGAGGCCTACGAGGGCGTGGACGCACGCAGCACCGAAACATGACTGAGCTTTCAGTGATGGTGACAGATAATCACTGGGCCGCTGTGGCTGATATTGAGACTGTATGCGCCACCACACTTCAGGCCGCAGCGACCGCATTGCCGAAACCGGTGACGGGCTCGGTATCCATTCTTTTGACCAACAATGACGAGATCGCTGATCTCAATAAACGTATGCGCGGCAAATCAGGGCCAACCAATGTGTTGTCTTTTCCGGCGCATGCCAGCGCGCAGGGCTGGGCGGGCGATATCGCCCTGGCGTGGGGTGTCGTCTCGACAGAAGCCGAGGCGGCGGGGCTGGCGCTTGAGGCCCATCTGCGCCATCTTCTGGTGCATGGATTCTTGCACCTGCACGGCTATGATCACCAAAACGATGATGAGGCGGCCTTGATGGAGGATATTGAACGCAAGGCGCTGAGCGCGCTGGGCGTTGACGATCCATATCGGGACCGGGACAATACGGCATGAATACGGACAGCAACGGTCGAAGTTGGCGCGCGCGATTTTCGCGCATTCTCGGTTCACAGCCCGCTCAATCACCCGAAATCAGTGGACAGGCTGACCTGACCTCTTTTGCCTCTCGCTTTGAAGTGTTCGATGAGATGCGGGTCGCCGATGTCATGGTTCCGCGCGCGGACATTATCGGCGTTGAAATTGAAACACCTCTGAGTGAATTGGTCAGCCTGTTTGCGGAAGCTGCCCATTCGCGCCTGCCCATTTATCGCGAAACCCTCGATGACCCCGTAGGTATGGCCCACATCAAGGATGTCATCGTTCATCTCGCACCGCGCGGCGATATTGTCACCGACGAGAACTGGGCAGAAAGCCGGATTTTGCCCACCATACGTCGCCCGCTACTGTTTGCACCCCCGTCCATGCGCGCGACCGATTTACTGCTGCGCATGCAGACAAAGCGCATGCATCTGGCTCTCGTTGTTGACGAATATGGCGGCACGGATGGATTGGTGACGCTCGAAGATCTTCTTGAGCCCATTGTTGGCGATATCGAGGATGAGCATGACGAGGCAGAGCCCATTGCTGTTAGCGCGAAAGGACCCGGCTTGTGGGACGCCGAAGCGCGCGTCTCGATTGATGAGTTCGAAGCCATAACGGGCATGCAGGTCACGTCCAAATCCGACGGCGATGACATCGAAACGCTCGGCGGTTTGGTCTTTACGCTTGCGGGCCGTATTCCCGAACGCGGCGAGGTTATTCCGCATCCCGACGGCATGGAGTTTGAAGTTCTGGATGCGGATCCGCGCCGGATCAAACGCCTGCGGGCACGTATGGATATTGATCCCGATGCCGGGGAAGAACGCGGCCCGGACGATATCGCGTGACACTGACCGTCTCGATCCGCGACATGAGGCCAGACCGGATACGCGCGCGCATCGTCACACTGCAAAAATGGCCCCGGCGCGGGCTCTTGTTTGGGTGCGGAGCCTTTGCGGCGTTGGCGCACGCACCGGTATTCTTTTTTCCGGCACTGGCTTTGGGGCTCGTCGTTTTGATCTGGGCGCTGGACGGCGCGTCGCGCGATAACCGGCCGCTGCGCGCCGGGTTCGGACGCGCTTTTGTGTTTGCCCTGGGGTATTTTTGTGCGGGCACGTTCTGGATTGCCTTTGCTTTCTTCAGTCGCGGCTGGGCCTTTACACCCTTCGGGCCCTTTGCGGTACTGGGCGCATCAATTTTGCTGGCCCTGTTCTGGGGGATGGCCGGAGCGGTACAGGCGCGGATGGCCGGGCGCGGTGCCGCGCGCATTATTGCATTCGCGCTTCTGATCTTTGCGGCGGAATGGCTGCGCGGGCATGTTCTGACGGAGTTTCCGTGGAATTTACCGGCCTATGTCTGGCAGGGCGGCAGTGCGATGTCGCAATCCGCATCGATTTATGGCGCTTGGGGGCTAAGCCTGGTTTCCCTGCTTGTTCTGGCATCGCCGGCCAGTCTGGCTGGACCGGCGGCGCGGTTGGGGCGCTATGTTCCAGTCCTCGCGGCGCTTCTGGTGCTCGCGGGGTTATATGCCTGGGGTGCGCGCCGCCTGTCGGATTCTGATGTGACACCGATGCAGGATGTTCGCGTAAGGCTGGTTCAGATCGACATGCCGCAGCGCGAAAAATGGGCCGCCGGAAATGAAGATCTGGTCCGGGCGCGCTATCTGGCAGCCACTACGCAAGCCGGGCTTGATGCGGTTACGCATGTTATCTGGCCGGAAGGGGCTCTGCCTGTCTTCCTGCTGGAGGACGGCGAAACACTGGGCCTGATTGGAGATCAATTATATGGCGGCCCGGTTCTGGTGGCGGGCACGGCGCGCCGCGAAATCGATGAGGCGGGTCAAACCCGATACTATAACTCGGTTGCGGCGATCCGCTTTCCAACCGGATCACCGCGTGTCACCCATCTTTATGACAAGGTCAGACTTGTGCCGTTTGGCGAATATATCCCGCTGGCACCGGTGTTTCAGTCGCTGGGTATTGATGCGCTGAGCAATCTCGTCGATGGCTATTCTTCAGGACCGGGACCGGATTCTTTCGAATTCTCTGACGGACCGCCTGCAGCCATTCTGGTCTGTTATGAAATTGTCTATCCGGGCTTTGCGCCGCGCCGCGAAAACCGACCCGGATGGATTATCAATGTCTCAAATGATTCCTGGTTTGGCCCCACGGCGGGGCCATCCCAACATCTCAATATTGCCCGGTATCGCGCGATTGAAGATGGGCTCACTGTCATTCGTTCAGCATCAGGAGGGATTTCCGGTGCGATTGACCCATATGGGCGATTGGCAAGTCGTGTTGAGCCGTATCAAGAGGGGGCGCATGATATCGTGCCACCAAATTCGATTGAACCAACGGTGTATTCACGCTTTGGCAACACCAGCGTTACTGTCTTGGGGGCATTTTTCTTGCTATTACTTGTTGGGCTTGGGAGCAGGCGAAAACAGTTTTTGCAGGACAGGGTTGTAAAACAGTAAAGCCCATATCGCCTTTGGTGCACAGGGCGTTATAAACGTGACATGAAAACTTCACTTTGTTGCTGTGCGTGGGATCGGGGAGCGACAAAAAGAACAAGGAATTCCGGGGGATGAAAAAAAATCCACGAGAAGCAAATCAGGTTGACGGCCATGTCGGATCGCGCGTCCGCTTGCGTCGCCAACTCTTGAAAATGAGCCAGGAAAAGCTTGGCGACGAGTTGGGCGTAACATTTCAGCAGGTACAAAAATATGAGCGCGGATCAAACCGGATCGGTGCCAGTCGCCTGTTTCGATTAGCCAATGTATTGGATGTACCGGTGTCGTTTTTCTTTGACGGGCTGGCTGCGACAGAATCGGCCGGAATGGCTGAAAATGCGCAATCTCCTATCATTTACGACTTCATTCAAAGTTCAGATGGCGTGGCGCTGGCAGAGGCCTTTTCCAAGATTACCGAATCAAAAGTCCGTCGACGTGTTCTGGAACTGGTTCGTGCGTTGGCAGCAGAGCAATCGGACGCGCCAACTGACGAATAGTCATCTCAAGCGCTTGCACTGTTTGGCTGGATAGGCTTTAAGCCCGCCATATAAAGATATCCTTATATGAGAGGTTTTCGCCCGTGAGCCGTTCCAGCTATTTCTTCACCTCTGAAAGCGTGTCCGAAGGTCACCCTGACAAGGT
>Ga0316204_10009650_pt1 | contig 12790 bp, 11 predicted proteins | sample 6monrhotite_MG_2_FD_205661 | JGI IMG/M metagenome (GOLD analysis project Ga0316204, IMG submission 205661) | Microbial mat bacterial communities from mineral coupon in-situ incubated in ocean water Damariscotta River, Maine, United States -... | ecosystem: Environmental > Aquatic > Marine >...
ATCCGGAAAGTTACGCGTTCGCGTCGATAGCTAAATTCTTGCCCTTTGTGTGCATCGTCAATCCAATCAGGAAACGACTGGAACATGCCGAGGTCTTTGAATTCTTCGAGACTGAAGAATGTCTCGAATGACCCGGTGTCGAAGTGGACTTTCCATTCGACATCTTTGCCTTCAATTCCACTCCGCGAACCAAGAGCGATCTTGGGATATGAAGCCTGCTCTTCCGCGCCTCCACATCCGCCCCAATTGTCTTCAATCCTTGAGTTGGCCCGGAATTGAAACGGAATTCGATTTCTATCGAGAGCCATCGCCCGGATTTCATCGGCAGTCGCTATGTCAGCAACTTTCGTAGCGGTGCGTTCGGGTTTTGTGCCGCCGCCCAGATAAAGTGCCCAAATAACACCTTGGGATTGCGCAAGCTTGCGCAGGCCATCATCGACCTTGACGCGTGCATCTTTGCGAATTTGGGCCTGTTCAGACTTGCTCAACCCGGCATAGGTTTGGAAGCGCATTTGGAACGGATTTCGGGGTAGTTCCGATAGATTAATGTCTTTGGCTATGCCTTTGGCCATCTTGTCGGCTTCAACGTCACGTACGAACTCCACGAGTTTATTCACGAAGCTTGACTGGAACAATTCGCTGTCAGTATCACCAACAAATTTGTCCAGAGCGATCCCTCTGAGCGCTTCATTCTTACGGTAATCTTCTAACCTTTCCTCATGTTCTTTGAGGTTAAGGTAAGAGGACAAAATACAAACCGGAATTTGCAAACCGTGCTCTATCATACGGTCCAAAAAATCAAAACCACTTTGAATAGCGTTAGCTTCAGTGGGGAGGTCAGTAATTTTGTAGAACCTGACGTCCAGCAACAAGCATTCATATGCAGCATCAGGTTCTCGGAGTTTTGCTAATGCCTCAGCTGGATCAGAGACCAGCTCGATATCCAATCCATGCGGTTCAAGGCACTCTGCGTATGGCTCAAGCAACATTGCATCATTGTCTAACCACATAATTTTACACATTAGCCCCCCCCCTCAGATACAATTAATGCGCCAATGGCACACTTAGCAAAACCGAAGTCCATTGGCCGGGTTCGGTTGTTAGTTCAATTGAGCCATCGTGCATCTCGAAAATCCGCTTCGCGATACTCAGTCCCAGACCGGTACCGTCCCTCAATGAATATCCTTTTTCCATCGCACGCTTTGGCTCGATGATGCCGGGTCCAGTGTCAAAAACCTTCAAGTAACAAAACAGATCGTCATATGAGAGCGTCACTACGATCCGGGTAATGGGGGCCCTGCCGACTGCGCGCAGAACCCAGTGCTCGGCATTGTAGATTATATTGCCTATGGCGCGAGCGAGGCGCTCAACATCACCTTCCACCAATATGCGTTCGTCAGGTATATCAAAATGTACATCAATTTTTCGCCCACGTTGTGATGCTCTTTGTTTGGCTCGAAGTTCGAGGTCGCGCACGATGTGGCGGGAGACGCCGCAAAAATCGAAAACAACACGATTGAGCTGATTTGGATTTTTTGCCTCTTTGATGTACTTTTCTGCGTAGTTCTTAGCGGCATCAATTTGTGTTTGAAGAATTCCAACGTTGCGCGTGAATGTTTTTGTGCCAATGGACGATGACCTTAGGCTACCAAGTGCTCCACTGGCTCCAAACAATGTTTCCTTTATGTCATGAAAACGGTCTTCAGCAGCTTTACCGACTTCCAGTGCCAGCAGTGATTTTTCTAGCGAGGCGTCCCGAACTTGCGCATTTACAGCAATGTCGATGAGAAGTAAGCCGGCATGAAGATGTTTTAGGAAGCGTTCCTTAGTATTAATATCAATACTCAAGTCACCAGTTGAGTATAATCCATAAAGACCAAGGAATATATCATCATCATCAATAATTTGCATTTCACATGATTTCCAACCGTACTTTCCGGAAATCTTATCGTGGTGGGCATGCTGTGCAAGATCAATGCGACCGATGAACGGTTTACGTGTCTGAGCCACTCTTCCAGCTACGCCTTGCCCGAAGTCAAGACCAAGGTCGCTTTCTTCTATGGTTGTGTAGACGGTCTCAAGGAACTCATTTAGGAAGATAGGACGCCAAACAACAAGAGAGCAGTTTTTGAAAGCAGATTCGTTCTGCTTCCAAAAGTCGTTCATTAAGAAGCGAAACAAACTCCGCGCTGACGCAACCTCTCCTGTCAACTATCCCCCTAAAATCGGCAGTTTGCCAAGATATTCTGCAATAAGAAAAACTAGTGCATTTTGAAGCATCGAGTCAAAACATTCTTTCTCATAGTGGGCATTCGTGGATCACGCCGCATCTGACATATAGGGCTCGAAGAGGTTATACGGCGACGCAGCATTATGGAAAGAATCTTCATCGGAAGGATGTCCACATTCCGCAAATATACATAGACATTTTTCATCCGCAGCAAACGACCGCTTCCCGCCCGTTTGAGACCTTTGAGGAATTCAGTCGCACTGGCACTCCCGGCCCAAAGTCGACCCTGGTGGTCAATGCACCGAAGGCCCGGTTCGATCCCTTCTGAGACTTTCATCTCGTATCGCCATCTGAGCGATAGCTGAGTTCGCGACACTGAGCGAGGGAGAATAATCTTTCTTGAGGGCCGCATCTGACGAATGCTGTGGTGCGGGATCAAAGAATACATCACGCACATGCACGTGACGGCACCGGGCAATTTGCTTCAGGTACAGAACTATTTCATCGGCGCTTGACCCATGCATGAATGTGCATGACCATAAAAACATAGCTGCCATCGGGCTGGAACCCTCGGCGGTGTTTTTAAGGACAGACTCATGACTTGCTTCAGCGCGAGACTTGCAAATAACCACCACTGTAAACGGTGAGCCCGAGGCTGGATAATAATCCAGCCGGTTCCACACTCTCCCCTGATCTTTCATTCAAAAATGTTGACAATGCCAGCCCCTGCTTGGCTTCGGGTCGAAGTGAGGCAGACGGCAATAGGCATCTTGCCGATGCCGAACTCATGACCCGAGATCAGGAGAAGGCCTGGATCGCTTGGCGAGACAAGGCCGCTCACGTCAAACTGCGCAAAGCTGATCACCGTCGCAAAGCCGAAGCTCGCAAGCTCGATGAAATCCACTCCCGCCCAGAACGGCTGGCGGCGCAGAACGCATTGACTGCAGCCAATGGCGGTCGCCTTCCGCCTCGGTGGCGCTACGAGGATACGACGAAGAAAATTGGTGGCCAGACGGTCGAATATAGAAAACGGGTCGCCAATCGACCGGCATTCATATCCTCGTATCCTTATGACCCCGAAATTGATGGGCGTGGTTTTGCAAACTTTCAAGCTCTGGCAATGGAACGGCGCGACAGGATCAACCACGGCTTTAGACTTCGCGAAAACACTATCCTCTCTGGTTGTCTCGTTCGCAAAGGGCTTGAATTCGAGGGCTTCAAATCGGAAACCCTTGGCACCAAATCGGCACTCCGTTGGCCGGCATTGGTGCACAAATCCCGCCAGATGCGCGTTTGCTGGCACCATCAAGATCATAGTGACCTGGAATTAGGTGTGGCAACGGCCCGTTCTGAAGGTGTGCCCGAATGGATGCTCGCAGAATTCGGGATCGAAGACGCCGAGGAAGATATCGAAGAAGGTTCCGCAGAGGAAACGAATGTCCGTGTTCTGGAAAACGCACATTTCAAGGTGTTGGGTCTGGATGCCCCGACGGTTGAAGGTAACAAAACGCTTCTGGGATTCCTGCGCCTCGATACAGACCTTGTCTGGAGGAGCACCGATCATCTGTTGCGAGCGCTCAAAAAGAAGGTGCGAAGAAAGAAAATCAAATCCCTGCCCAATTTTATTGTCGGCATCAGGACAGAGGACGGCAAACTGATCCGCCCCCACCTCATTTGGCTTCTGCCAATCGATAACGGCGTCTTGAACATCGACAACAAATTTCTGCGCAAGTTCAGGGCAGTCTACTATGGTCTGTGCCATGCACTTGCCGACCTGGGAGCTGACCCACAAGCACCGGCTACATCGCAGCTGGTCAAAAACCCGCTGTCACCGCTATATTACACTGAATGTCCTTCGGACGCATGGCCTTCGCTGAATGACCATGCTTCGTGCCTGGATATGAGTCTCAATCGGATGAAGCTGGTTCGTCAAAATATCGCCACGGTAACAGGCGAGACCTTTCAGCATTCGAACGAGTTTTACAATGGCTGCCTCGATGCTGCTAGAACTCTCATGGGTCGTTGGCACCATGAGCGCGACCCGTTCTATGCCGAAGCATCCGCCAATGAAGATTACAGCCTTCTCAAAAATCGTCTTAAACAAGCTCTTTCGACGCTCGTAGTCGCCAACGGCATGAAGCCGCGATCCATTGAATATGCCAGGCACAAGGTGGCATCCTGGGTCGTTGAAACATGGAACCCCACAAAAATTGGTGGTACGGTACTGACATCGCGCGGACGTCTCAGTCACATCGTTTCAGAAATCCAAGGAGTGAAAGAGCGCCAGGCCGTGGCCGGTCGTCACACAGCTGCCACGAGAGCGGCAGAAACACTCACGAAATTGGTCACCGCATGGAATCAACTTATCGAGAACGCAAACGGTGAGCCTTCAAAATCAGCGTTGGCAAAGGCTTCTGGGTTGTCGCGTCAGACGGTTCACAATCGCTTCGAGGACCTTCAGGCTGCACTCGCTGATGAGAGTGTAAAAGACGCTGTTTGTTATATAGGGGGGCATTACCCGCACACCCAGAACAAACCAATCACAGACCAAACCACATCAACTGAGGTTGTCGAGAAAAGAGAAACCATATCTGCATACTCCTATCGTGGACTGGAAGCCTCAGGTGTCGACGGCTCTGATCTGGAATCTCTTGCGGAGCAGGAAGCATGGATTGGTTTCCAGGAAGACAGACCAGTTCGGTCTGCGATATGGGATACGTTTTCGGCATCAGTTGGTCCCGCATCCCGCAAATGGCGGCGCTATGCTGACGCTCCTGCAGCTGATGTTGATTCCGAAAACGCATGCGCGAATTCCCGCGACATTCTCGATACCGAGAACCGCTATGCTTGCCCCTCCGATACGCTCTCTTGGCTGTCAGGTGCGGTTCCAGCCAGTTTTGGTCCATCAGCTCGCATGAGCCGAGAACACTCTGAAACGGCTTGCAGCGAAGCCCGTACAGGAGGCTTGGTTCGCCGAATGACCAACGGGACATACAATTCCACACATTGACCTCAGTGGCGAGGCTACTACCGTTCTCACTCAGTCAACGGCGTTGCCGTCTGCCGCTTTGCTCCGCCCTTTCGGGTGACTGTCGTTGTGAGCGATAGTTTAGGCAATGGTATCGGGACGGGGAATATCAAGGTAGTGCGCCATGCGCTTGATCTCGCCACCGGCGAGGATCGAACAGGGAATAAATCTCCGAAGTGCAATCTGTGTTGTGAACCGCATTTTTCTCCCGTTCAGCAATCTTCCCTATCAGTTTGCCACCTGGGCGATCTTTTGTTTTGCCATGGCGATGCCCGACCACGATAGATTGTATCCGTCATGGATGGGCGCACATCTTATTTATTAAAAGACAATGTACTTATATTTATAACGCGATCTCACTAAATACTGATTTCAACTAATCCATCAGCAAGTTTTAAAATACAATTTGTACTTTGTTATTATTCGCATATTTTGCAATTATACCTATTTTTGTTGTTGACTCGGAATGGGAACGCCCGCAGCATTCAGAGGTGGGAAAACACAAAGGCACCCACTCACCAACAGGAAGTACAAACAATGCAAACATTACTAGACAAGAACGCGCCTTGGCGCGAACGCACCAACTCGTCCACACGGCTGACCGTCAACCTTTCCAGCAACACGCATCGTGCACTGAAAGTTCATGCGACATTGCGCGGAACCACCATCCGTCAACTCGTGACGGAACTCATCGAAAACGTCATTTGCGAAGCTGGGAGATCAGCATGAGCTACGATTTTCCCGCTTTCATCGCGCTGTCGCCAGTCCAACAAATGGCGCATCGGTGCGGCATTGATATCCGTAATTGCCGATCTTGGGGGAATTACAGAGACCTCGTCGTCTCAGAGAACGATCGCACTTCAGGTGCATTGATCACTAGGATCAAAAAGGAGGCTGATTGTCTCTCGACCGGTGAAAAGCCCGTGCTCCAGGCGATGCTTCATGCTGCTGATTTTTCCCGGTTCGCGGACGGGCTGTCCAAGACTACATGGAGCACTCTGGACCGCACGTATGGCGACCATGCTACCGCAGTTGCCTTGGCAATTCTGAGGCAGTGAAATCCACTATGCGAGCGAAGCCAAGGCATCATGCGATTGTACGTGATGCCTTGGCCGCGAGCCTCAGTCAATAAAAGCGATGAATTATTAGAGATCATTACAACTGTAGGTACTTCTCGTCGATATCCCTAAGGGCCGTCTGCGTAGAAAAGCACGCGCAGGGACATGACATTGAAAGGGAATTCGATGAAGGTTGTAGAACTTTTTTGCGGGGCTGGCGGTATGTCGGCAGGCCTCACCCGTGCTGGCTTCGATGTTCTGGCAGCATACGATAGCATGACAGACGCTGTAGATACATATCGTCTGAACCTGGGCAATCATGTTCAACAACGGGACCTCACCGATCTTCTCGGCATCATTCCTGATATCATCGCACTGGCCCCGGTCATGTTAGCAGGCGGTCCGCCTTGCCAGGACTATTCGGCAGCTGGAAAACGGAAAGAGGGAGCTAACGCGAAGCTAACTCTTGCATATGCGATCACGATCGCCAGCGTGCGCCCAGAGTGGTTCCTGATGGAGAATGTTGTTCAGGCAGCAACTTCGAAATCATGGGCTGAGGCGAAAGCGCTGTTGAAGAAAGCGGGATACGGCATTTCTGAAAGCAAGATAGATTTTTCATTCTATGGAGCACCCCAAGCCCGCAAGCGCTTGATAGTGGTGGGCCGGCTTGGCGAACAAGATGGTTTTCTGCAAAGTGAAATCGCCAAGGCTGCCACGCCTGTTCAAAGAACCGTGCGCAAGGCTTTTTCAAAGACCGCAGCCGAGTTTGGAAGCCCTGATAACGTCATGCGGATGGCCTATCTCCCTACTTTGGGGAAAGGCCACGTCTTCACGAGAATTCTCCGTGCCGGTCGAGCTGTGCGCTCGATTGATGAACCGTACTCAACAGTTACACGGACTTCGAGTGAGCCCATTTCGGAAAAATTCAGGGCGAAATATGAGGCACATCCAAATGACTCAGCACCTTTGGACGCCGCAGGCGAATTGAACCAGCGGTTTCTCTCCAGAATACAGGGCTTTCCAGAAGGCTGGGAATGGTCTTCCAAAAACAAGCGGCGCAAGATGGTGATGATTGCAAATGCGGTCCCGCCTCCTGCCGCCAGGATGATTGGAAATGTCATCCTGGAGCGGAACTCTGGCAAGACATCTCCAGAAATCGAAGGACGGTTTATGCAATGGCTCGTTCGTGGTGGCCGGCGCAAGCGAGCCACCGCTCGCAATGTCAAATCGAACCTCGGCAGGGCACGATACATTTTGCTGGGGCGGACATTCGCCGATGCGAACCAGGAGATTGCGACCCTTGAGGCTGCTCCTGGATTTGACGGCCTTTCAAAAGGTACGAAATCCGACCTACGGCAAGCTTTGCGCCTGTATCGAGATTATCAGGAATCCAAGGTCAAGCGAGGAAAAAAGGTTGCTGTCGATGCCTCTGCGAATGAGGAGAGTTTGCGCCAGCGACCGCAGCGTGGTCGGCGGATTGATCTGGAAGCCATGATGGCGGACATGAACACTACGGATTTCAACTCCGAGCAAAGCGTGATGCCTGACGATGGTGTCACGTACTCATACGTTATCCGACCGACTGACGGAGTAGACCTTCCACTCTAATGCGTGCGCCGTACCCACAGATGAGTCGATTATGTCCATATCCCAAGGGTACTGATCCATCCGCGATTCGATAGTCCCAGAGGCAAAAGATTTTGGCTCCTGATGTAAAAACCCATCTGTGGGCAGTTGGCACCGCTTTTGGCAATCCCACCATATCTGGGGAAAGGTTCTAAGGGCCTTCTTCGCATGCTCATTTTTAGCCAACCACAACAATTATTTACAGGTCGAAGCCGACTTCCTTCACGCTGAATAAACGCCGCTATCGTTGCCCTCACAATTCTGCTGCGGCAGACTTTGATGGCTTTCCTGTCAATAAGTAATTGTTCGAGATTCGAACGGACAACTTCGAAATTCGAAATACCGTCAAATCGGCTAAAGTACGCCCGTTCAAAATTCGAACTATGTATGTCGAAGTTAGAAATGATCCTTTCGAAACTCGAACGATCATCGACGCGGTCCCAAATTCCGCAAGTAGAAGCATCATGTACATATACATGAGGTTGAAAGCGCGCTTGGCGGTCTTGATGGTGTCGTCAAATGGTTCGAATTTCGAACGTTCATTTCGGTTGGAAGCGCGTAGACGTCAATCCTCCCATGGTTCATCAAAGTTCATGGCACCAAGATTTTCTTGTCCGTAAAACGCTTGGCGGTGCAAATGTATATTCACCCGCGCTGCAACGTTTTTCTGAGGCGTATCAATGCCAATTTCTTCATTGATTGTAGTCTGGTAAATCATTTCTTCTCCCCAGATACTCAAGTTACCATCCCACACGCCACTATTCCCTATCAATTCTTTAGCGGCAGACTCGAAATCCCATTCTTCATCCTTGTTTCGCACTATGTACCAAGCGCCATCTGTCGGGTAATCAATACGATCAAGTGGGCGGTTTGCGAAACCGCTCTCTTCACGTGGGCGGGTGCTTCCCCAATCGCCATAGACAATTCTCGCACGGTTCGACTGAGCCGAGATTTGATCAACGAGTTGGTGATTGCTGAACGTGACTGGTGTCACACCGCTGAACGCCGAAAACATCTTGGGCATTGACGTGCAGGAAAGAACCACAGGAACTGTAGCGTCAATATTCTGAAGGCTCCCAGCGATTACGCCTGCGAACCATACGGCAAGACTCAGCGGGTCCCTGGTCCAACCACCTTCCAGAATGATTGCATAGTCAGCCGCCCCGCCAGCGGCGAACGCGGCAATAATTTCTTCGATATTGTTTGGGAACCGGTCCCGAACAATTCTCATGCAATAGGGACGCCCCAGTGTCTGTACTGCCTCAATCTGCTGCCGAAGCTCAGCTTCACTCTGCCCCTTAGATTGAATGCAGGGCCAAACCCATTCGTGTCGCTCCACGAATTCAATCCAATTCGAGTAAGCGCCGTCAGGTTCCATCAGCCGCGCCAACTCCTGCTGGGGGGCGCTTTCGAGATTAGTGAACTGGTAATCCCTGTCTATGTCCAAGAAGTAGTTCCGGTTCGGGAAGGCTCGTTCGATGCGGTCAATCGCTCTGTCCAGTGTATTGGAATTGGCCCAAGGGGCTAGCAAGATACAAGGCGTCATCCTGTCCTTGCTTGCCCCGGGTAAATACTCAAGCCCGTTCATCTCACTGGCGCGAATTGCCAGTGTCGGAACATAATTTTTATTCTCAAGGACCATGCGATCTCACTCAAGCTTCTGCGAACGTAGACAGCCTGATTTCCATCGCAGCTTTCGATACCTGGAACCGTGCCGCAAGGCTTTCTATGGTCGCTTCTGTGACAACACCGTTAAACTCCTCATGCAGGACCTTTTCGACAAGGTTCATCGGCATGACAATATCAGCCGCAAGCCTATTTGCCTCGTACTCGATACGCTCAGGCTCCCCCGAACGATAAAGCACATTGTCCTTGATCCCGTCCGGTGAACTATCAATCACCGATTTATGTAGCAAGAAGTGCGCAAGTTCATGCGCAATGGTAAATCTTTGACGCTCACGGGCCTCATGCCGGTTGACACGAATAAGATAGTGATCGCCTTCTCTCATTATTTGTCCAGAAATACCAGTATTCATGCTCGATATATTTATAGACACACCCAACTCTCTGGCAATTTGACCCAGCTTTACGGGGTATTCGGTAAGGTGTCGGTCAAGAATGTCCTTTGCTGATCCCTGTATTCGATTGTACTCGCGTGATTTCATGTTTCTCGCTCCTAGCGTTCACCCGTGTCATCTGGATCAAAGTCTTCATCCAACTCGCCCTTTGGTCCTTGCCCAAAGGCGATCTCGTCAATTCGGGCCTTAATTGCTTCGTCAGACAGCTTTTCACTGACCAACTCATTCACCTTCTTGCTTGCGCTTTTCAGGGCTTCGTCTCTTATTTCGCGGAATGTATAAGCAGCGACTATGCCGATACCGATGGCCACAGCCGCCAAAACAGCAGTTACTGCCGTCATCATCGCAGACATGAAGGCCAAATAGGTGGGCATGGCGATTGCAGGTTCTTCCATAGTGCCGGGGACACCATCCACCACGTCCACCACACCCAGAGAAAGAAGCAGGTAACCCAGAACCATGCCACCCACGATACAGGCTATGTAGCCGACCGTCTTCATTGACCAACCTGTTCGGGTTTCAACATTTTGATCATAACCCCATTAGTGTTCTTTTTTTGTTCTGGCAAAGAAAAGCCTCTTTGGATTGACATTTTTTTTGTGACTTGGCTAGCGCAGAAAGGGTTTTTGGACAAATCGCTTTGCCTGCGCCGTGATTGTGAAGCGGGCGCTTGGGACGAATGACCGCAATGAGTGGCGTTCGAAGCTGACATTCGCTGCATGCAGTTCCAACACCAGCAACGAGGAGACAGCTAACAATATTCGAATGACTGCTCTTTGCGCAAAGGCTTATATTTACATATGTCGTTCGGTTTCAGCCAAATACAATCGTATACTTCGGATCAGTTGCCGCTCTTGGCTGACACCACTTCAACAAGATTTTTCGGTTCCCAAGTATTCCAGCATTCGAATAACCGTACAATCCTGATGCACATTTGCGCCGGCCGATCCATGAGCACATCATTCATGAAGACAAAGGGAAATAGCCAGCAATGCTTTGTGCCCACGGCACAGCAGACTGGTCAGGGGAGCCACCTCCCCGTGAACCCCTCGCCCTGACGGGCTATTGGAAGGGATACACATGCGTGATCAGATTATCCGTTTCCGCGCCACTATCGATGAAGCGGCAAAAATCCGTGAACTCGCCTGTGGTCGAGGTCTCACTATTTCCCAATTTACGCGTTGCGCAGCACTCGGCGTGTCCATGCCGGCACGGATGCTTGATCATACGCACATCATCCTACTCACCCGTACATTGGGCGAACTCGGCCGCATCGGGGGCAATCTGAACCAAATGGTCAGACTTGCCAATTCGCGAAAATTTTCGGAACACGATGCCGAACTAACCGCATCACTGAGTGAGATCGATGCATTGCGTTCCCGCCTTCGGGAATTGATTACGTGATCGTTCAAGCTACCCGAATTTCACGGCACGGCGGTGTTCAGTATCTGGCTCGACATCTGCTCGACAAGTTCGCTGAGAATGACAGGATTGAAGTACTCAGCGGTGACCGGCACGCTCTGCATGATGCTCTTGCTCTGGCGAAGACGAAAGGCTGCCGATATTGCATCAGGCACCTCTCTATTTCCTCGGAACGCGAGATGACGCCCAGGCAATTGACGACCTTCTTTCGGTCCATTGATGCAGAATTCGGCATAGGCTCGGCCCGTCCACTTCTTGTTGTGCGCCATGTCAAAAAAGGCCGAAGTCATTTCCATGTAGCAATTGCGGAGGTCGATCCTGCGACACTCAAGGTCTTGGATTGTCGTCATGATTATACGCGTCTGGAAGCGCTCGCCCGTCGCTATGAACAGGACCACGGGGAGACCGTTCAGCCCACCAGGATCGAGCGCCGCAAATCTCAGCTCCAGGGCTTTTCCGATGTAGCTCGCAAGCGTGCAGAGCGAATAACGGCGAAGTTTGATCGGACCAAACTGAAGAAATCATACGCCAACGGGATCGATGTTTTTCTGACCGAAGTGCGAAGGCAAGGCATGCGGATTGCCCAAGGCAAAAAAGGTTCGATCCTTGTAGACGAGTTCGGCGCATTCGTGGCCGCAGCCAATCGGGTTGCAGGCGTAAAACGGGAATCATTTGAAAATGCCATCAAGGGGATCAGCCATGAACAACAGCGCAACGGAAACAAAGACCTCAGTCGAGACGCTACTGGCAGCGGTGGAAAGGAATACATCGAGCCTGGTGCCTCTCCTGGCCCTCCTGGAGCCAGCACATGGACCCGACAGGATCGCGCAACTCCTAAAGATGCTAAACCTACTTTTGGACTCCCAGCAGCACCAAGCGCTGGCATTGAAGTCCGTCGCCGACAAGATCGACCAAATCTCCAGACGCTGAGCCTTTATCGACGGCGCGAAGAAATATTTCTTCATCGTCTTGGGAAATTGGACCTGGACGACCTGCTTCGGCGCGCTCGCGCACTTTCGGAATGGATGAAATCTATTTTCGAATCCAAAGCCGACCGCCTCGTGCGTCAAATTGAAGACATCAAGCAGACGCGGAAATTATTTCCGCCGGCGGATGCGCCGGTTGCATCCGGGCCATCCTATAATATGAAAAAGAGGATTCCCCTATGATACACAAGAGACCAAGATCACCGCGCAAAAGGCGCACCTGCTACGACAAGGTCAGGATGCGCGTCCACGTGGCTCGCAGGGCCAATCCAGCCGCATCTGCATCACTTCAGCTGCTAGCGATACTGGCGACTATTTTCGCCGTCCTACCTATACCCATCATCACCAAATCCACTCCATAT
>Ga0316204_10009651_pt1 | contig 12784 bp, 12 predicted proteins | sample 6monrhotite_MG_2_FD_205661 | JGI IMG/M metagenome (GOLD analysis project Ga0316204, IMG submission 205661) | Microbial mat bacterial communities from mineral coupon in-situ incubated in ocean water Damariscotta River, Maine, United States -... | ecosystem: Environmental > Aquatic > Marine >...
AAGATCGAACCCACTTCATAACCGTCACATTTGACACGCCAAGGGCGCGTTCAACCTGCCGAAAGCACATGCCGTCGGCGACCATTCTAAGGGCACACTCTTTGATTTCAGGTGGATATTTGGCGCGGGTTTTTGTGCTGTAAAAATAACCACATTTCTTGCATTTATAACGCTGCTTACCGCTGTTGAAGCCAGCTTTAACATAATTCTTACTGCCACATCTTGCGCAATACATAAAGACCTCTACTTGAGATTAAAAATTACACTATAGAATATATATTATAAGTTAGTAATGCCCAAAAACTGACCCTGTCTATTATACTTGATAATATCTAAATTCCTGCAACTAACTATCCAAACACTCTTTTAATGTCGAGCATTCGTCTTTCAGCTTGATTATCGCCGTGCCAATTGTCGACTCACCCTCTGCTCGGATAGGAAAATAGTTTTCTGGCGAAATAAATAAGCGAATCATAGGCTTGCGGCTTTTAATTTTTTTCATCTCATTATTAGTATAGCCAGAAATAGGAATTTCAGTGAAAGTAACATTAATCAACTTTTCTTTTTTAGTATAATCCTCAATATTAAACTCAAAATCTGTGCGACGGCGACCATCATATAAACTCATCGTAAATTCTTTCTCACCCAATTTAACCGCAGTAATTAATTTCTCACGCGCCATAAGAGATAACGTCAAAGGGTCATAAGTATTTAGCTTTTCCTCAACCTCGACCTCCTTTCTTTTCCAGCGTTTTTCAGGAGGAACATTTGTTTCTTTTATGATTCTACTACCATCTTCGCTATATAAAAATGTAATGTCGCGACGTTTTTTACGGAGTGCAAATGAAGTTGCATATTCATGAGGGAGGTATTTACCCTTACCTTTGTATTTTATCAATGCTTGAGTGTCACTTTGATATCCGCTAATTTTGCGAGCTAAACCATAAGAACGAATAATAACCTGCATACGCGAAAATGCCTCTCCATCCTGCTCCTCTGATTTAATTTTAATAAATAAATCGCCGACATGAAAGCCAAGCCACGTCACCTCATATTTTTTTATAACATTTAGTCTTTTGTCATCACTTGATTTCTGCGAAATATGCATTTTTTTATCATAAGAAAAAATATCATCAATTTCAGCATTTTCACCTTGGATTTTATCTTCCGCGTGGGAATATATATCTTGTATAAAGTTTTTCTCATCTTTTAAAGGCGCAAGATAATCACTCGGCACCTTATAACAAGCCACTAAAACTAACAGCGATAATAAAAATGTAAATTTTAAGCAATAAAACATAAAGGCATTATATATCTTTTAACAGGAATATGGCAATCATCTTATTCAGCACAAAATAATAACTATAACCAATAATTATTCAACGCCCTATTGACCTTCTTCTTTTTTAAGCATTTCGCCTTGTTTTTTATCTTTAAGCAGTTTGCGTGCTTTTTCATATTTGGCATCATTCCAGAAAATCATACAGCCATTACAGCCACGCCCACAACAGCCTTCCGTCCCTAAGCGTGGCGTACGGAATGTCGCATCTTTATTAGCCTCATCGGTAGATTCTTGCAACTTGCCAAGTTTTTTATCATACGCTTTATCAGAGCCTTTACCAAGCTCGATACGCTGTGCTTCCTGGTCTAATTTTAATCTATCCCAAGCATCTTTGGTGAGAGGTTTTTCCTTTCTGATTATGCTTAATTTTGGATATAGATTTTTTAAAACTTGCACATCTTCATGCTCAAACAGTGAGAACGGAACTCTTATAACTGGCAACTGCCCTGCATGAACAGATTCTGCATTTGTAGGGCTTGTGGAAATATCCTTTCCGCCTTTTGCCACCAACTCAAACTCATATATACGCAGGAAAATAGTTTCACGGCACATTGGCGAAACAAATTCTAAAACATCACCTTTTTCTATGGTATTTTTCACTTCCACATAAAAAGCATCATCTTTAATTTCTTTGATAAGTCCTGCAAATTCCCACTCAGCAAGAGTACGTGTATTTTCATAATTATGAGCGTGATTAGTCAAACGCCCCTCATGGAAAGCGAGCGTATAGCCTCTATTTGGCACTGTACCCAATTCTTCCATATATTTCTTCGGATCCCAGTTTTCAGGATCAGCATACCAATCATCAATCGCCATACGATAAGCGCGCGCAACAATTCCGACATAATATTGACTCTTATTTCGCCCTTCAACTTTCAAAGAATCAACACCAATTTTAAGATAATCATCTAGTTTAGGTATTAGGCATAAGTCTTTGGAATTTAAGATATAAGAACCTCTTTCATCTTCCACAATAGGAAGCAATTCCCCCTCCCTGCAACCTTCTTCTAAGAAGAATTCAAACATCTCCATATTATCTTCAGTCAGCTCTAATTCTTTGACTGTTCCGTCTTTCAACTTCATATGAACTTTATAATTCCAACGGCAAGAATTCGCACAATTGCCCTGATTAGCACCACGCTCCGCCATGAAGTTTGACAGTAAACAACGCCCCGAATATGTCATACACATCGCGCCATGAACAAAAGCCTCAAGCTTAATATCTGGGCATTTCTCGCGAATCTCAACCAGCTCCTCATAAGAAACCTCACGAGCAAGAACACATAGGCTCGCCCCCTGCTCTTCCCAGAATTTCACAGTCAACCATGAGCAAATATTCGCTTGGGTTGATACATGAAGCTCCAACTCTGGCGCGCGATCTTTAACATATTGAAACACCCCAGGATCAGCAATAATCAGCCCATCTGGCTTAACTTTTCGCACAGTTTCGATATATTCATCAAGCTTTGGGATATCTTTATTATGAGCAAATAAATTCAGCGTTAGATAAACTCGTTTGCCATGCTCATGCGCAAATTCAATGCCTTCAACGACTTCCGCCAAGTTAAAAGCAGATTTCGTACGCAGCGACATATCAGGCGTACCAAGATAAACCGCATCAGCGCCATAAAGCACAGCCATTTTTAGCTTTTGCAAATTGCCCGCTGGCATTAATAATTCTGAGCGTCTTATTTCTCTACTATTTCCCATATCTGAATCTATATCCGACTTATTTACTATGTTATTAGTTTATAATGCGCGGAAGATATAGCTTTATCACAAAAAGTCAATATTTTTGCTACTCTCCAAGCCTTGCCAAAATAATTTTCGTAGCATCTTCGATTAGGTCGAGGACATATTCAAAACCCTTGTCGCCACCATAATATGGATCAGGCACTTCGGATTCGTATTCATGACCTGCATATTCCAAAAACAGCTCAATATTAGCCTTCGAGCCTTCTGGCTCTAGCTTTTTTATATCGCGATAATGCCCATTATCCATTGCAAATATGAAATCAAAATAATCAAAATCGGACTTAGTAAATTTACGAGCAGATTGCCCATCAAGCGAAATACCGCGTTTTGCTGCCGCTTTTGCGGAACGTGAATCAGGTGCTTCGCCAACATGGAAAGCTGTCGTTCCTGCGGAATCTATATATTTCACAACATCGCTAAGCCCTAACTTATCAACATAATGACGAAATACAGCTTCCGCCGTTGGCGAACGGCAAATATTCCCTGTACAAACGAATAAAACTTTATGCATTTTCCGCCCCCTCAAATCTAATTAATGAGCATGTCCACCATGGGGGCTGAAATTCATTATTATAATCGCGATTATAATTCCTGCAGCAAGGGCAGCCACACTATATTTTTTATGTTCTCTTTCGGCATGAGGCAGAAGATGCGTCGCCCCGACATATATCAACATTCCTGCCGACAACGCCAACATATCCCCAAGAACAATATCATTTATTGAACTGATAAACGGATATGAACTCAGCATTCCGAGTGGAGTTGTAATTGCAGCAGCAAAAAATGCTAATATCGTAGCTGTACGCTTACTCATACCACTGCGGATAAGCAGCATATAAGTCACCACACCTTCTGAAAATTCATGCAAAATCATTCCACTAGATGCTAAAACGCCCGTAAATACACTTGCATTAAATGTAATTGAGTAAACAATTCCATCAACAAATGAATGGAAGGCGATTCCGAACATTGGCGTTAAACCAATCGCATAATTAGATTTGCTATGTTTATGGCAAACATATGCAGCAACAAATCGATTGAAAAAATACATAAACATATATCCACCAAGCAGATAAAATGGAGCTTCATGCGACATTTCTATCGATTCAGGGATGATATGCAGAAAGGAAACCGAGATTAATATCCCCGCCGAAAAGCACGAGAAATAAGTGGTATTCGCATTTCCCCATGCCTCAAAACGACGCATGACGAATATACCCGCCGTAGTGACAATCGCAGCAATTATACTCGTTGCGAATGCATATATGAAGAAACTTTCCACTATTTTGCTATGACCTTTGAATCAGCGTTTTAATCGTATGTTCAATATCCGCATTGCCATGCACAATATCATATACAGCCTTGCAGATGGGAACTTCTACACCCAATTTATCCGCTAATGCAACAACTGATTGCGATGACGCCACACCTTCGGCGACAGTTTTGCGCCCTTTCATGATTTCTTCAAAGCTTTTGCCAGAGCCTAAATCAAAACCTAAAGACATATTACGAGATTGGCGGCTTGAACAGGTTAGTATTAAATCCCCTACTCCACAAAGCTCCAACAATGTTTCCGCATTACCACCCATAGCAACGCAAATACGCTTCATTTCTTTCACACCTTTTGTAATTAGAGCCGCTTTTGCATTTTCACCAAGCTGTTTTCCTTCTGAAATTCCGCAAGCAATGGCGATTACATTTTTAACCGAACCGCCAATTTGCGCACCGATTATATCGTCATTTTTGAAAATCTTAAAACTATCACTCTCCATAGAAGATGCTAATTTTGAGCATAAATCATGATTTTCACAAGCAAGAGTAACCGATGCCGGGAGAGATTTTGCAACTTCATGAGCAAATGTAGGTCCCGATAAAACCGTAACTGGGTTAGGAAAAACTTCTTTTATAACATCGCTCATCATTTTAAGAGAGCCATTTTCAATGCCTTTGCTGCAAATAACCAGCACAACATCTTCACCAATCCCTGCTTGTTTCAGTGATTCACAAGAGCTACGCAAATATTGCGCAGGCGACACCATCAAAATCGCATCACTATTTATAATATCCGCCAAATCTGATGTCGCTTTTATGTTTTCCGAAAGTGGAACTCCTGCCAGAAACATATCATTAACATGACTGGAATTAATCGACTCAATAACCTCACCTTCACGCGCCCAGATAGTCACGTCATTTCCAGCTCTCTCAACTGCGGCAGCAAGAGCTGTACCCCATGCTCCTGCACCATAAACAGAAATCTTTTTCATATTATAAACCTAGTTAAATAAGCCTTTTAATTTATCCGCAACACCATCAAGAGTTTCTTTACCGCCCTTCATTAAATCTTTCACATTGCCAAAATCAACATCAGCAATTGCATCATTAATTCCTATGATAATCTGAATCGCCGCCTCACGAGTAGTAACACCACTTTCTTTTTTACCAATATCTTTCAAATGGATATCAGGAATTTTAGGAGCAATCTTTGCTAAACCCGCAACAAATTCAACTTGCGTATCTTTAATTATTAAATTCTCAATAACAACTTTTTTACCACCTTCTTTCTTAGACGCAGGTTCTTCAGACCCTGAATCAGCACTTGCAACAGAATTAGCATTAGACTGAATAATCCCTAAATTAGAACCTTTCAAGCTCCACTCATAAGTTGCTACTGGTTTTGTAATTTCAATTTTATTTATCACAATAGTGTCAGAAAGCGCCGACCAAATACTTGCCTCAACATCAATATCCGCTAATTTGAAAGCATTTTTGGACTTAAAACCTTTTGGATTTCCAACAATAATCCCAGAAACACCAACCTTACCAGAAAATGGCGATATCCTAATTGACTCAACCTTAACCGGAACGCCAAGAACTGCACTACCTATAGACTCCACTGGAGTTTTTATAATTGTTCCTGCAAATAAATATACCCCCAAAAACAGAACTATAAATATTATTGAAAATATCTTCAAAAATTTAGCCATTTTATTCCTCCAAAGCAATTTTAAGCGAAAGAGCCGAACTCCAAACGCTTAAAGGTAGCGTTATTAAAAATATAAATATTATTCCCACCATATTTACCATAAACTGCTCAGAATCATAGCCAAAAATAACAGACTGAGACAATCCGCTCCCAAAAATAAGAACAGGTATATAAAGAGGCATCACCAAAAGGCTTGTCACCACCCCTGCCCGCTTTAAGCCAACAGTAAAAGCCGCGCCCATAACGCCGATTGTGCTTATTACAGGAGTGCCAAGCAATAATGCCAACATAAGGATTAATATTTGATTCAAAGGTAAATCATATATCAGAGAAACTAATGCTGATACAAAAACTATCGGCAAGCCACTAACCAACCAATTAGATATAATTTTCGCCAAAATAATCAAAGACGGCATAATAGGGGCTAAAATTAACTGCTCCAATGTGCCATTATCATAATCTTCTTCAAATGTACGATTTAGGGTTAAAGTCGATGACAAAAGTGCCGCAACCCAAACCACGCCAACTCCGATAGATTTCAAAATCTCTGCATCATTACCAATCGAAAATGGAAATAGTGACGCAATTATAATAAAAAATATGACATAACTAAGCATCACGCCCTTTGAGCGGATTATTGTTTTTATATCATTTTTTATTATCGCTAGCATTTACTTCCTTTTTAATGTCATGTTTAATGTCATGCCGTCGAATGACGGCATCTGACCCCGTTATAAAAACGGGGCGACATCGCCTTATATTCTTTTACAAAAAACCGAAACATCAATTTCCATACCAATTTCCAACTCATTTTCTTTGTGACTGGACATAATAACCATACCGCCATTATCACATTTAGTAGCAATCAATTTCAAAACCATTTCTGCTACATCAGCATCTAAATTAGCCAAAGGCTCATCAAGCAACCACAGGCTAGCACTGGAAAGCATCAGCCTTGTTAATGCAATCCGCCTCTGCCAACCTTGCGACAACATATAAACTGGCATCTCCAGTACATTTTCAATATCAAAATAGATAATCGCGGCATTCATCATTTCAGCGTGACCTGAAATTTCACACCAAAAATCCAGATTTTCCTGAACTGTTAATTTGGAGTTTAAGCCATTTTTATGACCTAAATACAAAATTTCTTTGCGATATGAGTCCATATCTTTCTTTATATTTTCACCATCAAAATATATACAACCATCTGCTGGCGGAATCATGCCTGATATTATTTTTAACAATGAGGTTTTTCCGCAACCATTGCGCCCGCGCAATACAAGAAGCCCCCTTTCACCCAATGTGAATGAGAAATTTTGAAAGATGGAAACGCCACCGCGCTCGCAAGTTATATTATCAATTGTTAGCATGAAGAGTTTTTACCTTAAAAATCAGCACTGGTCTATTGTTTTTAAAAATAAATAAGTGTACTCTCCTGCAAGAATTTCAACTTGCCCTATAACCCACGGAGATTTCGGCATAATGACAGATCAATTAAACACACGCTCACAACTTGATGTAAACGGAAAATCTTACGACTATTTCAGCATTAAAAAAGCGGCAGACGCTCTGGGCGCTGATTTTTCAGAATTGCCCTATTCCATGAAAGTTATTTTAGAAAATCTCCTACGTTTTGAAGATAATCACACAGTTTTTGTTGATGATATTAAAGCAATCGCAGATTGGGCAAAAAACCAAACTGCCAATCGTGAAATCGCATATCGCCCTGCTCGCGTTTTAATGCAAGATTTCACAGGCGTTCCTGCCGTTGTTGACTTGGCTGCTATGCGTGATGCAGTTAAAAATCTTGGTGGCGACCCTCAAAAAATCAACCCACTTTCCCCTGTTGACCTTGTAATTGACCATTCTGTCATGGTTGATTATTCAGGAGATGACTCTGCATTTAAAAAGAATGTCGACCTTGAAATGGAACGTAATAATGAGCGTTACGAGTTCCTAAAATGGGGTCAAACTGCATTTAACAATTTCCGCGCTGTTCCTCCAGGAACAGGCATCTGCCATCAGGTAAATCTTGAATATCTAGCAAAAGTTGTCTGGACAAAAGGCGAAGACGGAAAAACAATCGCCTACCCTGACACATTAGTCGGGACGGACAGCCACACAACAATGGTCAACGGCCTTGCGGTTCTTGGTTGGGGTGTTGGCGGAATTGAAGCAGAAAGCGCTATGCTTGGTCAGCCGATTTCTATGCTACTTCCTGAAGTTGTTGGCTTCAAATTAACGGGCAGCATGAAAGAAGGCACAACAGCAACCGACCTTGTTTTAACAATCACACAAATGCTGCGCGAAAAAGGTGTTGTCGGCAAATTCGTTGAGTTTTATGGCGAAGGTTTAAACCATCTTCCACTTTCTGACCGTGCGACAATCGCAAATATGGCTCCTGAATATGGCGCTACTTGTGGCTTCTTCCCAATTGACTCTGAGACTATAAAATATCTAAAACTTTCCGCTCGCGAAGATGAAACAATCGCACTTGTAGAGGCTTATGCAAAAGAGCAAGGAATGTGGAGAGATTCCAGCAATGAGCCTGTTTTCACAAGCTCACTTGAGCTTGACGTTTCAAGCGTTGAGCCAGCAATTGCAGGGCCAAAACGCCCGCAAGATAAAATCAATCTAAGTGCCGCTCAAAGTGAGTATAAAAAACTTTGCTCTGAAGTGAATGCTTCTGGCGAGAATTTCAAAATAGAAGGTAAAGATTTCAACCTTGATAATGGCGACATAGTAATTGCAGCAATAACAAGCTGCACCAACACATCAAACCCGAATGTTATGATTGCCGCAGGTTTAGTGGCAAAAAAAGCAGCAGCACTTGGCCTAAGAGTTAAACCTTGGGTAAAAACATCTTTAGCACCAGGTTCGCAAGTTGTTACGGAATATCTTGAAAAAGCCAATTTACAAGATGATCTAGACAAATTAGGCTTCAACACAGTTGGTTATGGCTGCACAACTTGTATCGGAAATTCCGGCCCACTTGACGCTGATATCGACTCCGCAATTCGTGATAATAACATTCTGGTTACTTCTGTTCTTTCTGGGAACCGTAATTTTGAAGGTCGCGTTCACCCTCTCACAAAGGGCAATTATTTGATGTCACCTCCTCTTGTTGTAGCTTACGCCATTGCAGGAACTATGGATATCGACCTTGCTAATGACGTAATCACTCAAGACGAAAATGGCAACGACATTTACTTAAAAGACATCTGGCCAACAAATGCCGAGATTAACGACACAGTTGCAACTTGCGTAACTTCCGCTCAGTTTAAAGAAAAATATGCTGACGTATTCTCTGGCACAAAAGAGTGGCAGGATATCGAAGTTACAGGCGGCGAAACATTCAACTGGAACTCTTCAAGCACATATATCCAAAACCCTCCATATTTTGAAGGAATGACCAAACAAGCTGGTGGTTTTTCTGATGTTAAAGCTGCAAAAATTCTTGGGTTATTTGGCGACTCAATCACAACCGACCATATCTCCCCCGCTGGCGCAATCGCAAAAGACAGCCCCGCTGCAAAATATTTAGAAGAAAATGGCGTCGCAAAAGCTGACTTTAACTCTTATGGCTCACGTCGTGGTAACCATGAAGTTATGATGCGCGGAACTTTCGCTAATGTTCGCATTAAAAATGAAATGGCCGACGGAAAGGAAGGCGGATATACGAAATCCCCATCAGGTGAAATTGTCCCGATTTATGACGCAGCTATGGAATATAAGAATGCTGGCACTCCGTTGGTAGTTTTCGGTGGAAATGACTATGGAATGGGCTCATCACGTGACTGGGCGGCAAAAGGAACAACTCTACTAGGCGTAAAAGCAGTTATTGTTGAAAGCTTCGAGCGCATTCACCGCTCCAACTTGGTTGGAATGGGCGTTCTTCCACTGACTTTCAAAAATGGTCAAACTTGGGAGAGCTTAAACTTAGATGGCTCAGAATCAATTGATATAAGCGGAATCGAAAATGGCATTACACCAAAAATGGACGTAACGGCTACGATTACCCGTACAGATGGCTCAAGCGAGAATGTAACTCTCCTTTGCAGAATCGACACTGCTGATGAAGTGGAGTATTACCGCAACGGCGGAATATTACATAATGTTCTCAGAGAGTTGGTGGCTTAATAATTTGTAAAAAAGGATTAAATATGGCAGTAAAAATGAGTCGCAACCTGACCTTAAGGATTAATTGGGTTCTAGACCAACTTGTCCCGCCTATTATTCGGGATGCTAAGTGGTTTATGTATATGCCACTTAACATGGCTTTTAAAAATAAAAAACACCTATTTTTCAACTTTAAAAATGACGTTAATAAAATAACCGAAAAAGAATTTATTAAATATTACGAAGATGCCGAAAGCGTTAATATTGAACGCCCTACAGACCTAAATAATGAGTGTATTGACCTTATAATGGAAAATCTAAAAGGCAAAATAGTCCTTGAGATTGCTGTTGGCAGAGGTTATATGGCTAAAAAAATTCACGAAGCCGGCCATAATGTAACTGCGGGCGACATTATTATTAACGATGAGTTAAAGTCGAATAATCCCGACATAAAATTTGTTGAGACAAATATCGAAAATATGCCTTTTGAGGATAAAGAATTTGATAGTGTTGTTTGTACGCATACATTAGAGCATGTTCTCGACTTCCAAGCAGCAGTTAGAGAATTAAGGAGAGTTGGAAAGCGACTTATTATATGCGTACCAAAACAACGTCCATATAAATATACTTTTGATTTTCACGTTCACTTCTTCCCTTACCTATTTAGCTTCTTGCTGGCTATGGGGAAAAAAGAAAATGAAGTTACCTGCATAAACGCAGGGGGCGATATTTTTTACGTTGAAGATGTAGCCACTAAATAATACAAATTATCCAGCACCATCGACATCAACATACATAATGCCACTATCGAATATATAATCTTCAATGCTATCGACATCTTCTTCAGAAATGACCGCTCTATAGTCGATTAGTAAATTCTGCTTATGAACCAAATCTCTATCGCCAGATTTTAGATGATGCCAATCTGGCAAATCTTTGCGCTCATATACTAAACGATATGAGCAAGTTTCTGGCAGCCAAGTAAATTCTGGAATATTTTTAAGAGTTAAACTCACACATTCGGGAACATTTATTGAACGATTATCATAATCAGTACATTTATTTTCACAACGATCTAAATATTTACAGGATATATTAGATTGCAGAATATCACCCGTATCCTCATCTTCCAAACGAATCAAACAACACATAGCGCAACCATCACACAGAGATTCCCACTCCTGTTCTGTCATATCGACCAACTCTTTTTCTTTCCAAAAATTCATAGAGCAGCGACTTTCCCAATGATGATTATTGTTGGCGGCTTTAAATTTTCTGCATCTGCTTGAGCGGCAATATTCTGCAAGTCACTTTTTATGATTTTTTCACCCTTCATAAGCCCTTCTTGAATCGCCATTGCAGGAGTTTTTTCCGACAAACCGCTCTCAATAAGTTTTGACGTTATATAATCCAGATTCGTTAGCCCCATATATATGATGATAGTATTATCCTCGCGAGCAAGCCCTTTCCAGTCAGGCTCTTGGCTTTCGCCTTTTTGCTGATGCCCTGTAATAAAACTAACGGAATTAGCAATCCCGCGATGAGTCATGGGGACTCCGAGTTTAGACATAATTCCACTTGCCGCAGAAATCCCTGGAACAACTTCAAAACTAATGCCATTTCCGGCAAGATGCTGAATTTCCTCACCGCCACGACCAAAAATGAACGGGTCACCACCCTTCAAACGCACAGTTTTTTTGCCGAGTTTTGCCTGTTTAACAAGCTCCTCATTAATTTCATCTTGAGTCATGTGATGTTTTTTGCAGGATTTTCCGGCATAAATCCGTTCAACATGACTCGGGATCAAATCAAGAATCTCATCAGGAATGAGGCGATCATAAACCACCATTTCTGCCCACTCGGAAATCAACCGAAATGCCTTCAACGTAAGAAGGGCGGGATCACCTGGTCCCGCCCCTACTATATAAACCTGAATATTTTCAGATGTCATAAACTCAACTTAAGCTGCATTTGCAGCAGCATTTTTCTGATCACAATCAAGCCAAGTGATATTACCATCTTTACGATGATAAACCATGTTGATTCCACCAGTTTTTTTATTAATAAATACATAAGCTGGAAGATTAGCCAGATTCATCCTCATAACAGCATCAGCAACTGTTAAAGTTTCAATTGCAGTTTGTTTTTCAGCAATAATCAACGGATTATCATCTTCTGAAGCTTCTTCTTCATTTTCATTTTCAGAGATTACATATTTTTTAGCTTCAAACATTTCAAAAGAAACATCGCCCTCACCTTTTTTATGGTGATTTTTAAGTTTTCTTTTGTAACGACGAAGTTGTTTTTCAACTTTTTCAGCAGCCAAATCAAACGCTGGATAAACATCATCAGCTTTTGCCTGACCTTTAATTAATATGCCAGAGCCAGTCCCCTCATTAACAAGAATATCAGCACAGAATAAATGCCCTTCTTTAGAAAAAAGAACTTCTGCATCAATTGCTTTGTCAAAATATTTATTAACAACAGCCTCTAAAGCTGTTTCAACATGCTCTTGCAGAGCAGAACCAACATTAATATTTTTCCCAGAAACGGAAACGCGCATATCAGGACCTCCAGAATGG
>Ga0316204_10009652_pt1 | contig 12783 bp, 13 predicted proteins | sample 6monrhotite_MG_2_FD_205661 | JGI IMG/M metagenome (GOLD analysis project Ga0316204, IMG submission 205661) | Microbial mat bacterial communities from mineral coupon in-situ incubated in ocean water Damariscotta River, Maine, United States -... | ecosystem: Environmental > Aquatic > Marine >...
TAAACATGGTTAACGAATAAATAGCCGCTGGTATTGCCAATTCAGATTGTTGCAATATTGTTGTCGCTATTAAAATTGCCAATGTGCCATTTTGAATCCCTACCTCAATACCAATAGTGGTACTTTCACGAAAAGGGGTCAGTACCCTTTTACTATTTTTGAAGCCATAATATTACTTAAATTCAATGACTTATCTAATTAAAGGATACTGACCCCTTTTTTTCCTGATTACTCTAGCTTCATCCTATCTTTTTCTGTTTTTTGTAAATGGAATAATCATTGGTACATTTTTCTGATATTCTTCATAGGGTTTACCAATATCTTTTCTTAGATCCTTTTCTTCCAAATATTTAACTGCAATGAAAATATATAGCGTGGTCACTATAGCGAATAACAAATGTCCTGCGGTCATATGAGGCGTACTCCAAAAAGCAATAATAAATCCCAGCATCATCGGGTGTCTTGATATTTTATAAAGAAACCTTGTTATAAATTTGGGGTTAGCCGTTTGCTTATTAGTTAAATTGTTATAAACCTGTTTTAATCCCACAAGCTCTAAATGATCAATTAAAAAGGTGGAAACTAAAACCACAAGCCAACCAAATAATGAAAGGCCAATAAACAAGTATTGAATCAATTCATTTTCAAAATTCCAAATATTAGCAGTCATAGGTTGCCACTGCCAAAAAAGCAATAAGAGAATTAAACTGGCAAATAATACGAAAGTACTGCGCTCAATAGCAGGACCAATAACAGGTGCAATCCATTTTTTATAGGCAGGTCTGGCCATTATTCCATGCTGAATAGCAAAAAGACTCAGTAATAATAAATTAACAATCAAAGCATACATAAATGATGTTGATGTCCCATCATTTATTGATTTTGGTACAATATAGCCTCCTACAAAGCCAATCGCATATAAGAAAGAGCTTAGAAATATTAGGTAGGCTAAAATTCCATAAATGAGTATAAGTATTTTTTTCATAATTTTATAATTTAATATTTGAATAGACTATTGTACAGCAAACTATATTTTAAGGTATTTTTTAAAATACGCTAAATAATCCAATTTATTGCCGATATAGCTCAATTAACCAGAAACACATTAATCTATCAATTTTTTGTTTAGATTTATATTGATTGGGTGTTAAGCCGTATACATCTTTAAATACACGAATAAAATGTGAAGGATTATTAAAACCGCAAGCATAACCAACCTGAATAACTTTTAAAGTGGCATCACTCATCAATATCTTAGAGGTTTCATATCAATTGGATTTCTGTGAATATAGCGTGATAATTGCATAATATATTTATCTTTATCAACTAAATTAGCGTGTGGTGTTTCGAGTAATAAATGATAGTGATTGCCCATAAGGCAATATCCATGAATGATACAATCAAACCTTTCGTAAATTTCGTTTAAGGTCTCTAAAAAAATTTTATAGTAGTGTTCACCATGAAATATAAACTGCCGACCTCACCCTCGGTTCATCACATGATAAAAAGCATTTTCATATTCTATTCTTTGTGGTCTTGGCATGATAGTTGTATAAACCAAGTTTGATTAAACGTAAAGGCACTTGATATTCCCTCAATAAACTTGACCCCTATTCTCTTAAACAGTAGCTGTTTAAGAGAACATATAGAAGTTGAGAGCTATTTTATATTAATTTATTCACATTTATTTTACGCCCAACAACATATCATTTAGAAAGTAGTAAGAAAAATCTCACTCAATTTATCTTAATTCTATTAGGTTACTGAAACTAAACATATATGAAAAAATTATTCTTTCCAACTGATATATCTGCAATTTATGCACGACTAGACAATATAGATCCATTGAACTATTGTAAAAATCGCAATTTTATTGATGGTGATGTCACTTTACTTTCACCTTATATATCAAGAGGATTTCTGTCTACAAATTTAGTATTACAACATCTAATTGAGCAAGGTTATGATCTAACAAAAATTGAAAAATTCATTCAAGAGCTTGCATGGAGAGATTATTGGCAACATACCTGGAAAGAAATGGGTGATTTAGTAAATTTCGATATAAAAAACCAGCAAACAAATGTTAGTAATTTTAGTATCAGTCGTGCTTTTATAGATTCTAATACGGGTATAAAGGCAATTGATGATGCTTTAGATGCTTTTTATCAGACTGGCTACCTTCATAATCATATAAGGATGTATCTGGCTTCAATGGCGTGCAATGTAGCTCAGAGTTATTGGTTATTACCGGCCAAGTGGATGTATTATCATTTACTTGATGCCGACTGGGCCAGCAATGTATTAAGTTGGCAATGGGTTGCAGGTAGCAATAGCCATAAAAAATATTTCGCTAATCAGGAAAATATAAATAAATATTGTGGTTCAGATCAATTCGATTCTTATTTAAATGTTGACTATGATGAATTGCCTTTAATTGATATTCCTGATCAACTTTCTGATCTCACCTCAATTGATTTAAAATCTATTTTGCCAGAGACAAACCTAATTCAAATTGATCAAAATGAACCCACATTGATCTATAATTTTTATAACCTAGACCCTCATTGGCATGAAGATACCAATGCCAATCGCATTTTATTGCTAGATCCATCAGTGTTTGAGAAATATCCAGTATCTGACAAATCCATAGAATTTATGATGAATTTAGCTAAAAACATTCCTCATATTAAGGTTTTCCGTGGCAGTTTTCTTGATTTAGAAAATACCCATCAATTGAATAATGTAATTTATAAAGAACATCCACTGAATAAAAATTACAAGGGTAAAAAAGAGCAAAGAGATTGGATGTTTAATATATCAGGATCTTATTCATCATATTTTAAGTACTGGAAAGAGTGTAAAAAACAACTCGAAATAGGTTACTAATCAGTGAGGCATAAAGATAGTATATTTAATCTAATATTTCCACATCAACTTTTTGAAAAGTCACTATTGATTAATAATAATTGTACCATTTATTTGATAGAAGAATATTTGTTTTTTAAGCAGTATCCGTTCCATAAACAAAAAATTGCTTATCATCGAGCCAGCATGAAATGCTACAAAAAATATCTGACATCAAATGGAAATGATGTCACTTATATAGAATCCACAGAAAAATTGAGTGATATAAGAATACTCATTGCATATTTATATGAGTCCGGTTGTACTGAAATTAATTACATTAACACTTGTGACAATTGGTTAGAAAAAAGAATTAAAAAACACACTAACAAATTTAATATTAAACTAAATAGACATCAAAGCCCTTCATTTTTAAACAATCAAAACGATTTATCTGCCTTTTTTAACACCACAAAAAAGAATTTTTTCCAATCAACTTTTTATAAACAACAAAGAATAAAATTGGGTATTCTAATTGATGAAAAGAAACAGCCAATTGGAGGTCAATGGTCATTTGATAAGGAAAACCGTAAGAAATATCCAAAAGGTAAACAAGTTCCTCACATAAAATATCCATCTTCTGATGAATATTATCAAGAAGCAGTAATCTATGTAGATAAACATTTCGATGATAACTTTGGTGTCTTGTCCGATCACCCTCTATACCCCCATAATTTTACATCTGCTAGAAAATGGTTAAATACATTTTTAATAGAACGCTTAGATGATTTTGGACCTTATGAAGATGCCATATTACAAACCGATTCAATATTGAACCACAGTGTCTTATCTCCAATGCTTAACAATGGCTTGTTAACACCTGATGATGTCATAAAAAGTATTGTCATACATAGCCAATCACAATATGTTCCTATAAATTCTCAAGAGGGATTAATCAGACAAATCATAGGTTGGAGAGAATTCATCAGGGGCGTTTACCTGGTTAAAGGATCAGAAGAAAGAAACCGTAACTTCTGGGGCTTTAATAAAAAACTTCCAGATGCTTTTTATAACGGAACCACAGGCATAACGCCATTTGATGACAGCATACAAAAGGTATTAAATACAGGCTATTGTCATCATATTGAACGCTTAATGATTTTGGGTAACTTCATGTTACTTTGTGAATGCGCTCCCAAGGCAATATATCGTTGGTTTATGGAGCTATTTATAGATGCTTATGACTGGGTTATGGTTCCTAATGTTTATGGTATGAGCCAATTTGCTGATGGGGGATTGATATCTACAAAACCCTATATAAGTGGCAGTAATTACATCATTAAAATGAGCAATTATAAAAAAGGGGATTGGAGTGATATTTGGGATGCGTTATTTTGGAGATTTATGAACAAGCAACGTAAATTTTTCCTTAAGAGTCCTAGATTAGGATTTTTGGTAAAAACCTTCGATAAGATGCCAATAGAAAAACAAAAAAACCATTTGAATATAGCAGAAAATTTTTTAATTAAGTTACATAGAAATAATCTAAAATTAAAAACATAAGAGAAATATGGTTTTATAAAAGGATAATCTAATTTTGACATATTCTTTTCATCAACCTTTTCCTGTTTTTCACATTATATTCACATACTATAGAGATAATAATATTGTATGTTAACTCATACACAAAAGATTCATTTTTTAGAATTTTTATTGAAGTCCATAAACACTTCTTATACCCCTACTCATGCTTATGGACTTCTTTTTTTTTATAAAATTGTAATGGTCAATACATAAAAATTTAAATTAAGAAATGTCTAATAATTGTACTTATCGAATATAATATAATAACCCCACTCAGCCATAATAAGAGAAACCAAAACACTTTTTTAATACTTTTCTTCATAGTTATTTCCTAGTGATATTCATCACCTGAACTTACTTTCCCTCTAAATACCCAATAAGAGTAAGCTGAGTATATGATTATTATTGGAATTAACAAAACTGCTCCAACTAACAAAAATTTTAAGCTAGAATCTGGAGAAGCTGCGTCCCAAATATCAATAGTTGGTGGAACTATTTTGGGGTAGAAACTTATACATAGACCAAAGTAACAAAGAGCAAACAAACCAATAGTTGAGAGAAAAGGTGCTAATTCTTTACCTAGATGAATAGATCTTAATAAATACAACCCCAGTAAAACTGTAAATATAGGAATTGGAGACAAATAAAAATAATTAGGATAAGTAAACCAACGCTTCATATATGGATCTTGTTTAAATAACATCCATATACTAATAATTAATATCATAAAACCCAAAGCAAAAACCAATTTAAAAGCAGTAGCTTGACAAAATTTTTGTAACTGCCCCTCAGTTTTGTAGATTAACCAGCAAGATCCCAATAAGCCATATCCAATAACCAAAGACACACCTGTTATAAGGCTAAAAGGAGTCAACCAGTCCCACCATCCACCTGCATAGGATCGTTCTTGAACTTCAATCCCTTGAACTAAAGCTCCTAAAGCAATCCCTTGAGATAAAGCAACAAGAAAAGATCCAAACGAAAAGCCTAAGTCCCAATTACTCCTACCTTTTTCTGTATTTGCTCTCCACCTAAATTCAAAAGCAACCCCTCTAAAAATAAGGGCCAAAAGCATAATGATTAATGGAGCATACAATGCTGGCATAATAACGGCAAAGGCTAATGGAAAAGTAGCATACAAACCACCTCCTCCTAAAACTAACCATGTTTCATTACCATCCCAAAAAGGTGCTATAGAGTTCATAGCATTTGATTTATCTTGCTGATCTTTTATAAAAGGGAATAACAAACCAATACCTAAATCAAAACCATCTAGCACTACATAAGCAAAAACCACGAAAGCCAATAAAGCAGCCCATATCAATACATAATCCATCCTAATTTTCCTCCTTTACAAGCCCTTGAATTGGGGTTATGCCTGAGACTTTGCGCGCTTGTCCCAAATGAATGTCTCGTTCAATTAAATTTGGGGTCCTTTTAAAAAGTTGGATTAAATAATAAATTCCCGCACCAAATACCATAAAGTAGACCAGTACAAATGCTAGTAGCGAGGCGTTAACGGCCGGGGCTGCTAAGGGTGATACCGAATCTACTGTTTTTAACAAACCATAGACGGTATAGGGCTGTCTTCCTACTTCAGTTGTAATCCATCCAGCTAAAATGGCAATTGAACCACTGGGAGCCATCAAGAATACTATACGATGTAACCAAGTTGAATTAAATAAAGTCCCTCGATATCTAGCCCACAATGACCACAACCCAACAAAAGCCATAGCCATTCCTATCATAACCATAATGCGAAATGACCAGAAAACCAATGCAACATTAGGCCAATCATCTTCAGGAAAAGCATCAAGGCCTTGAACATATCCATCAGAATCATGAGTCAAAATTAAACTACCTAGCTTAGGTATCGCAACTTTAGCTTTAACTTCTTTAGATTCAATATCGGGCCAACCAAATACAATTAAAGGTGCTGATTTTTGGCTTTTAAAGTGTCCTTCCATTGCCGCTATTTTCATAGGTTGATGTTCAAGGGTATTTAAACCATGAATATCTCCTGCAACAATTTGGATTGGAGAAACAATCAATGCCATCCACATGGCCATTGAAAACATTAACCTAGCGGCTAAATTAGATTTATCTTTTAATAAATGCCATGCAGCAACTCCTCCGACTAAAAAAGCGGTTGTTAAGAAAGCTGCTAACATCATATGTACAAAACGATATGGAAGTGATGGATTAAAAATCACTGCCCACCAATCTATAGCAATAAACTGGCCCACTTCATTGATTGCAAAACCCGCAGGAGTTTGCATCCATGAGTTGACAGACAGAATCCAAAATCCTGAAATCATTGTGCCAACAGATACCATGATGGTTGCAAAAAAATGTAGTTTACGACCCACACGATTAGAGCCAAAAAGCATAACACCTAAAAAACCTGCTTCGAGGAAAAAAGCTGTTAAAACTTCATAACCCATTAAGGGGCCAAGAATGGGTCCAGTCTTATCAGAAAAGACACTCCAATTGGTACCTATCTGATAACTCATTACAATACCAGAAACAACTCCCATCCCAAATACTACAGCAAATATTTTAACCCAATAGCGCCAGACTCTTTTATAAATATCTTTTCCTGTCTTTAACCAAAGCCCCTGTAAAACCATTAAATAAGAAGCTAAACCAATAGATATTGCAGGAAATACAATATGAAATGCAATTGTAAAAGCAAATTGAAATCGAGCTGCTAAAACAGCATCAAATAATTCAAACATGAAAGGTCTCCAATTAGGAAAATATCAGTATAAATATGACTAAAAATCTTCATTTAAGTTCATAAAAAAACATAAAATTTATCCAAAATAATAACTATTTTATTTATTAAATACAACAACTTATGTTTTCACATTTTTTTCACTTAATAGAACATATAATTATACTGATTATATTTTAAAAAATAATCATATTTTTTAATAATTCTTCATTGTAATCATTTTTTTACAGCCGAATTAATGTCGCACACTTTATATCTCAATTAGTTACTAGCGATGAAGCTTGGAATAAATGGTAAGGACAAATGCCAGTTATATTTAATAAATTTTAATATGCGATACCAGTTAGCTGTAATGAACAAAACTTTTGATGTGATGAACACCTCCGAGTCGGCATCAATGAATAAAATTCATGTACCTGACTTGTTATAATAAACGAGGTCAACTTCAAAAGGCATTCATTATGAAACCTTGTAAACTATTAAGAATCGATTTAGCAAAGTCTGTTTTTCAAATTTGTAGCAGAGATCAAACAATTGCGTGACTAATAACAAAAAGGTCAGGCGTAGTCCGATGTTAAAAATATTTGCAGATAGAATAAACAGCAAACACAGAATACATTAGGTCACTGTTGTTGTGGTTCATAAAATGGCAAGTATCATCTGGCTATATTAACAAAAGATCAACTATACAATTCTTCAATAATAATATGAACCTACCAAAAAATACGATGCGATGATAAACAAAAGGCAACCCGACCTGGACTTAAACTGGTAACGTAGTCCAACCATTAAAAGGCCATTATTCTGATAAGCAAAGGCCGTTTCGAAAGCACATCTTGGCCAGAGGCAAAGAGAAATAACAAAAATTAGCTTGAATCAAATGTGGTGTTCATATATGAGCCTCGCTGATTTTTATCTAGGAAATACTACCGATTAAATATCCAATTCACAATTAGTTTTAAAGCAACTGGAGAAAATGTTTGTTCAATTTCACTGTACTCACTCATATTCCCTGTCTTACTTTCTTGAAATAAATGGTTCAAATTATCTAATACTTTTACAGAATACCGAGAGTTCCTTCCTTTCTCTAAAGCCTGTTTTAAAGCCGGTGCATTTATTTCTGCTAAAACTTGTTTATCATTTGTGCCATATAATGCAAGTACATCACTTTTTACTTTTCGATATTCATCCGCTGGATTATATTTATAAAAATAACGAGACCATGGTGTAGTCCTGCTCGCAACAAATTGACTTACTAATTGTTTAGCATGTTCTTGTGAGCCCGTCACTTCAATTAATATGGGTAAAATTTCTTTGTCATAATGTTTTTGTAGTTGATCCTGAATTTTTTCACTTTTGCCTTTTTTTAATGCAATATCGATGGCTTTTTTAATTGCGGATTCATATGCCTTTTCATCAGGAACAGCAAAGGGTCTTAAAGTTTTTGATTGTATTAATGATAACTCACTACCCAAAATAGCAGTACCTGCTAGATTAACAATAAATGATATGTCTTTTTTCATTTTATTGGCGACAATAGGTGCAATAATTCCACCCTCACTATGACCAATCAAACCAATATTATTTTCATCAATATCAGTGCGGCTTTTTAGATATTCAATAGCACTGATAGCATCTTTAGCAAAATCCAATGTTGTCGCATCTGCAAAGTCTCCAGACGATTCAGCGGTTCCTCTGTCATCATATCTCAAAACCGCAATTCCATTTCGGGTCAAATAATCAGAAAGCACCAAAAATGTTTTATGATTTGCAAAATTTTGGTCTCTATCAGAAGGGCCACTGCCACTGATGAGTAAGACTGTTGGAAACTTATTGGTATTTCGCGGTATCGTTATTGTTCCAGCTAACTCGACACCAGCTTTGATATTCTTAAATCTTACTTCTTCTTGTTTATATGGCAAAGACCCGGAAGGTTCTTGTGGCCTATTTAGTTTAGATTGTTTAGTTTTGGTATGAACTTTTTTCAAGACCAATGGAATCGACTTCACCCCTTCTTTAAATAGGCCTGTAAATATTTGCTTTTCTTCATCATATTTTCCCTCATACATCATTCCTAGATTTGATCCATCGACAACAAGATTTAAATCTATATAACTCGTATGCTTAGGCACAAGGTCTTTTACTTGTAATGTAGGGATCGAAAAATTTGTTTTGTACTCGCCTTTTTGGTTGTTTGATATTTCAAACTCAAAAGCCAGCTCTTTGTCATTACCAATATTCGCTTCACCTTTCCATAAACCGGATATATCTTGCGCATTAACAACCATAGAAAGTACACTTAAAACAATAACTAAAATAATTCTAATCATGACTGCCACCATTTAACTCTTTAATAATATTTTTAGCATCATTCGAAATACGAACATAGCAACCATAACCCCATTTAGCGAATAAAATAATAGCAATGATTCCTAAAGGTAGGTACCAGAATAAATGATTAACATCTCCTGTAAAAATATCTAAGCCCCTTGATATTTTCATAAATGGCGGAATGATAAACAACATTAGAATTGGAGCCATGACTACACTCAATTTTTGCACCAATAAAAAATATTTTTGACGTTGGCTGTATTCAATCACATTGTCTTTACAGTTTCTTGATGACATATCCATGTTTTTCATTCGATAGATAGACGACAATGATAATACTGGTAATATAAAAATAATGAAAAGAGTAATAGCCGCTGTGATTTGTAGTGGCAATGTATCAAACTCATGTCTATTTTTAAATAATACAACAGCAGTGATTAAAAGGATTAAAGTGCCAATCCATTCATATTTAAGGATAGATTTAAGCTTATTAGAATATTTAATATTAATGATATCTTTGATGATTTTATCGTTAATGCGTTTTTGTTTTTGTAATGTGGAATTTAATTTATTCCATGTTTCTTGTAGTTCAATGTTTTCCATTTTATTTACCTTGCATTAATGCAGTTAATTTGTTTTTAATACGGCCAAGTCTAGTGCCCACATTTGACTGGGTATATCCTGTTATTTCAGAAATTTCTTGGTAACTATTTCCTTCCAAATGCAAAAGGATGATACCTCTTTCTATTTTATTTAATTTCTTAATAGATTGATAAAGATGTAGTATCTGATCAGAAAACTCTGAATTATAGTTATCAGTCAACTGGAATACTTCCTCAAGAGTTTCTATACTTTCAACATTCATCAATACATGATTGTTTTTTTTAATAAACACCAATCCCGTGTTAAGACATACCTTATAAATCCATGTACTTATTTTTGAAAGGCCTTTAAATGTATCGTAAGATTTCCATAGCTGATAAATCATTTCTTGTCTAAGATCCTTACCATCAGCAACATTGTCAGAATAAAGCCCAGATATCTTAAATAAAATGCCTTCATTCTTCTGAATAAGTTTGATGAATTCTTTTTGCTTAGCCATAAAATATTACTTTTGAGAAATAAACACGTTTAATTTGTTAAACCCTTTTTCTCTATAAGGGACTAGTTTTTTATAGTCTTCACTTGCAAAAAGTTCTTGAAAGGACTCTTGATTTGGAAATTCTACAACCATAATAAAATCAGGTTTTTCTCCTCCAAACACATTATGTACTATTGGATATTTATCAACAATTACAGCGCCAACATCCTGATATTGTTGACGCATATTGCTTGCATATAAATCAAATGATTCCTTTTCTTGAGAGTTGATAAAACCCATAATAATTAGGATGATTTTTAATTTCATAATATTTCTCATAATTTTATAATTACTCAATAAGTAGTTTCAAACACAAAAAAAGCACAATTAAATTAAAAAAAATATGTTTTTTAGAATCCATATAGGAATATACGTTGATTTTTGACATTTTTTTCATTAATTTATTAAATAATATAGAGTCAAAATTAATGTCTCTAACCCATAAATCAGCAGGGTCATATATGAATGCCGCAGATTGGGCCCCGCTGATTGCAGGGTACACAAAATATGATTATTTATCTTGGTACAATTGAGATGAATATAAGATTAAAATTTTAATATTATCACCTATTTTAATCGTCTGGTTAGTAGGATTCTATAAAACAATTATCTTTAAAATTTAAAGAGTATTTTGCATAGCAAACATGAACAGACTAAAATAATTAATATGTTAGAAACTATTGAGAAAATTAAAAGATTTATTTTTATCATTACTTTTACTTGCCTCTGTACGGTATTTTCATCCATATACATTGGATTTTTAATGCCGAGTCAAATGCCCAAGTTACATATAAGCCTCTACCAAACATTATGTCATGGCGATGAAAAAGTCAATATCACAGAAAACCGCTTTTCTTTACCTGGAGAATTACGAATTTCAAATCAAGTCACTTGTACAAATGCCCAAGGCAAAACCGAAACCATTAGTGAATTTAAATCTTTTATTTTTATTGGATTAATCTATCCACTGGTTTTTTCACTCCTATTAAGTGTAGTTATCTCATATTTATTCTTTAAAAATAAAAAAAACAGTCATTTCAGATAATGTAATTTGAAATAGCTATAAAAACTAAAGGCATGAAGGTATATGCAAGTTTGTTAGACAAAGAAGATCAATGGATTATGACCACAACTATAAAACGTTGGATAAGAAGACTGGAATATACTCTAACTTTTAAAAGCGATAAAAACTTAAAGCAAGAGTTAAAGAAAATCACGGATGTTAATAATTGGCGTCCACTTGAAATGTCAAAAATTCACCAACTAGAGAATCTAGCCTGGAAATCTCTAGGCTTTCAAAGAATATATACCTTACAAGAAACGCCTCAAATAAAAGGGATGGTATCCTTACATAAGGTTAAATTATTAGGCTTAGAACAATCCAAAAGTAGAAATTCAACCGTAATAACAAACATCTGGAATGGAGAGAGACTAGGCCATAAATTTGCTCTAATGCATGTTGGTCATTACTTTTCAGCTGGTTTCAGCAATATGCAAGGAAACTCACCAACTACAATGGTATTTCCTATTGAAATCATTCAACACTCAATATCATCCTTTGCATAACCTCGAGATTTTATTATTAATAGTCAATTCAATGAGAGCAGAATGAACTTACAGAATGTATTTTCAACAAAATTTTCATAAGGATTCCTATCTTGTGTCATCAAGATGTATAATTAAAAAACTCAAAAAGATTCGGAAATGGTTTTGCACCCTTACAAATCTATCAATCAAACTATAATTTTCATCATTCTAAGCATGCTGACTTTTAAGTTGCATGCACTGAATACGCAAGACTCATTAGATAATGTACTAGATTTGATTGAGCAATCAGATCAAATTGATTTGTTACTACTTGGTCCACAATTAGAAGCCAAATTAAACTCAAATTTATTACCTGAAGAAAAATCTGAGTTATTAATCACCTTAATCAATAGCTACTTTTCAGATGGTTTTCAAGATAAATTCATTGGATTTGCAGAACAACTGGCCCAACATAGCAAGCAATATAACTTGCAGGAGGAAGCGCAAATTGCTGCACTATTTCTCTTGCCTCGGCAAATGAATATCCGCTTCCGAACTAAGGAGTTTTATGAAAAATTGCTATCATTGAAAGAAAAGTTAGATAATGATTTGGATGAGC
>Ga0316204_10009653_pt1 | contig 12783 bp, 13 predicted proteins | sample 6monrhotite_MG_2_FD_205661 | JGI IMG/M metagenome (GOLD analysis project Ga0316204, IMG submission 205661) | Microbial mat bacterial communities from mineral coupon in-situ incubated in ocean water Damariscotta River, Maine, United States -... | ecosystem: Environmental > Aquatic > Marine >...
CCTTCAACACGAGGATGAATGTGTACAATTTTATCTTCATCGTATTGAACATATCCAACTGTATTAATCTCAGTTTCTAGAGGCTTCATTGTGGCTTTGGCTGTTTTGACACCCAAATTATTTACCACATCGGCAGAAATCCGAATAGTCCCTGGTCCTTCATCCAGGCCACCGCCTTGATCTCCGTAATACGGAACCAAGTCCATGCCCATTGGTGATTGACCAGGTTTGTCGCTGCGGAAATTTGCATCCATTGGCGCTACCCAATACAGTGGTTTTCTTTCCTGGCTTTCACTACTTTTTGATGCAGAGCTATTTGATTTTGATTCGCCAAAAAACAAGTTAACAGCCAACATTAAAATTATCCCGATTACAATTCCCATGCTTAAAGTTATTTTTTTATTCATTGTTTTTTCTCCACTATACTTTGATAAAGAAATAATTGAGCTGTGCCATTATTTTCTGTCTATCAACAGCAATACTTAAAGCATCAATTTCAGCATTCAGCTCTGCAATTCTTGATCGAACCACTTCAGCAAAATCGCCATTGTCATTGGTATAAGCTGTGAGTGATGCTTCGGCTTGTTCATGCATTTGAGGCAATAATTGCTCGGTGTATAATGCATATCTTTTATCTAAGTGCTTGAGTTGAACAGCAGCACTTTTATAGTCTGCTAACATCTTTTTTAATAATTGATACACTTGCGCCTGAGCTACATCATTAACCGCTACCGCTGAATCCACTTTTTATCTTGTCGGTTTTTAGTAAACAATGGCACATCAATACTAACACCCAAGGTCAAAAAATCAGCACGATTGACGCCTAAATCCGATTCACCTCTGTGACCATAACTGGCATTTAATCCCCATGCAGGCTTATAATTTTGCTTAGCCAATTCAATGCCTGTTTCACTGACCCTAATATTTTGTTGTAGTGCAACAACCGCAGGGTGATCGTTAAGAACCAAAGCCATTTCATCTTCAGATAAATTTTCTGTGTATTTTTGAATGATGCCAGGCATTATTTTTTCAAGCTGTAATTGATCAGTTGAATTGATGCCTTCTACCACATCTAAATCGACATAATCTTGGGTAAATCTGTCAGTTAACCACTCTGATAATTTCTGCATATTGCTGTCATAATTTAGCTGCAATAAGGTTAATCTGTCTTCTAGTCGTGTTAACTCTAATTGTGCCCTGATCAAGTCTTGTTGTTGGGTTTTTCCAAATGCCGATGAGTAATTGCTGACTGCTACTTCTGCCAACTGTTCAAATAAAGATCGATTCTGTTCAATCAAACCAATACTCTCTTGCGCCAGATAAGCATCAAACCACAATTGAGTCACCTTCACTTCTACTTGAGCCGAACGGTCTAATCTTTGAAAGGGCAATATTTCACTTTGAATCGACAATTGTTGTTTCTTTAATTGCAATGTTTTACCACGAGGAAATGCTTGAGAGACACCTACTTTGACTTGTGTCATGGGTTCCTGACCAAATTCAAAAGAATCTGTTGGGTAATTCATTAATGAAAATGAAACTTTGGGATCTGGCAAACTACCTGCTGCTATGCTCAGTGATTCTATGGATTTTTGCGAGTAGTAACTTTCAACCAACCTCAAATCATTGTGCTTAGCGATGTTAATGGTTTGATTCAAACTCAACGTGTTTTCTTGAGCGCTGGATAAAGATGTGGCAAAAACCAACACCATGGTCATATTTTTGATGGTACGAAAAGACATAAATGCCTCCAAATAAATTTTAAAAACTAGTGATGTGTCTTATTCAAGACGAAACTATCTTGTGTTAGCTTAAAATTGGAGGGCGATAAATAAAGGAGAATTGTTGTGAGTTTTTGAATGGAACTACTTGAAATATAACTGAATTTTGCAAAATAAAAGACGGATTTTTATTTTCACTGAATGAAAAATAAACAGTGGTTAAACACATGCCATCAGAGCATTGACAGTCATCTGCACAACAATCCATGTCCAAGTCCATCATTGACATGTCATGACCTGACATTGAGTCCATGCTGTGATCTGACATAGAAACTATTGAACTCATATCTGATGAATGGTCCATCTGGCAATCATTGTTATTGGTCAATGGCACAGACAAAGTCTGACCTGTAAAGATCAACAATAACAGCAATATCCAATTTGTATTTTTACTTACTTTCAAAGAACATTCTCTCATCAAACATAACCCTATGATAACATTATTTATTATTAGTTCAATAACTGCTTTAATTCAGCCAACAAATATATACTAGTAATACATTTTATAGAAGTTTGTACTTGAATATTTTATAAACACTAACATATATAAGCAATAGCAAATTAATAAATAATTTATGACCAAAAAATTGACCTTAATCTTCCTAGTAATCATCGCTGTTATTATTTGGATGCTATTACAAAAGAATCAAGAAAAAAGTAATCCAGTCCAAATTGTCAGCCAACAAAACCAACAAATAACTGAAACACCTGAGCAACAAACTAAAGCAAAGATTAAAACGCTTGAAACCGAAGTTGCGAACCATATGGCTGAAGACATCAGCCAACCCATCGAGAATACGCTCAAAGAACTAACCTACATGCAGTTATACGAAAAGTCTTTGGTTGCGAAGGATTGTTTTGGCTTTTATCTATTATCAGAAAATAATTCCTATGGTTTAAGCGATGAAACTAAAAAGAATGAAATAGATTATATACAAGACTATAAAAACAAAATCGAAAGAAATAGCAAAGGTAGACAAAACCATGCCACTGAACAACAAATCCAATCCTATCAAGATCATACTGTCCAATGCACAGATTTAAAAACTGAAATTGAAAGTAATACTGAATCTAGTGATAGAGAAAAAGAATCTTTTTCTTTTGCTTTTGAACAATTAAGATTAATTATGACTGCTAAAGAACCAATCTCTGATGAAGGAAAACAGCTTAAATTTGTACTTAAAGAAGCTAAGGCTTTTAAAAACACAACATGGGAACTAAAAAAATTAAACGCAGGTGAAAGTGATTTAAGCAAACAAGAAACAAATCTATTAAAACAAGAAATTCAAAATCTTAACTTTAAATTAAAAAGTAGTGATTATTTTGGCAAAGAAGCCAAATTAACACCTGAATATCTCGCATTAAAAAAAGAATTTGATGATAAGCAGGCTTATCTTGACTTACATCTCATCATTAACCAACAAGAACTGATTCATCACAAAAAAATATTAATCAATTCAATTGCCGTACTTGAATCACACCTAAAAACAGAATATCCCCTTGTGTTTAATGAAGCATTTAATGGGCTGAATTTAAATTTAAATTCATCAAATAGACTTCCTCACTTTTATAAGCTTGACAGGATTACTAAAACCGCATTACAAATTCCTATTATTTCTCAACAAATCTTTGAGCAATCTGGCATTAAAGATAAAAACTACTTTAATTTACTCTTGCAACCCAGCCTTGATCTCTATCAGTGTTATCTTGGTGCTGAATGTACATTCCCAAATAATCGACGATTGACTTACCTGTGTTATTTACCAAAACATGACTTTCAAGAAACCACAGAGGGATTATTTTTTGAAGCTTGTGAGATGAATATAGAAGATTTTTATTTACAAAATTATTTAACTGGAAATCAAGTCGAAGATATGAACGTTATATTTAATTATTTGGTGAATAATTATGCGAAATAAAACCACTATTGCCGTGCTTATACTTTTCATAGGATGTTTACTTGCATCCTACTTACCAATAAAAAGCAGGACTCATAAAGCCACAAATAACGAACATTCAATAAATCAAAAGAAAACCCAAGGCCCTATCAAAAACCTAAAATCAAAGAAATTAAAAAAGAAAACTAAAGCATTGCAAGTACCTGAAGATATTATTCAAGAATTATCACAACAAAAATACAGCTCTGAACCATTATTAGAAGTCGCAACTGTCACATTATTACTAGAAGATTGTAAAAAAGGCAGTTCTGTTAATTTAAGCCGCCAAAAATCTTCAGAAATATTTGAAGAAATGATCATAAAATACCAAAATAATTGCCAAGATATCTTAAACAATTATCCAATAATATCTAATTTAGGTTCCAAGAATGAATCAGAAATGATGATGCTTAAGATTGCCATGCAATCAGATTATGCTGAATTTTTCGAAAAAGGCATGGCATTACAATTTCAGAGCGATGAAGTAACGCAAAATTTCTTAATTGATGCCATCAAACTCATCACTAGAAGCAAAAGCGCATCTTTAATTGTAAAGATTGGAGAACTGCCTCTTAGTCTGGAGTCACAGCCTTATTTTAACCAATTATTCGAAATTCTGGGTACAATTAACCCCGTTTATACTAAACACATCTTAACCCAAGCCAGTGTACTATTGTCTTGTCAATACAATAAAGGTATGACTTGTTCACCCATAAGTACTTATATGCTTAAACAATGCTTTGAATATGAGGAAGCCTGTGGATTAGACGTACAAACATGGTTTCAAACTCATAACACACCTGCCCATAATCGAGACATCGCTAAGCTTGTTGATTTTCTTGAGAGCCAAGCTCAGTAATGATTTTTATTATAAATTAGCCTTATAAAACAATCTGTTATTTATAATTGTGAATGTAAAGACCAATTATAATATTTAGAATAGCGTTTGACATTGGAGCCGTGTCAATGCTATTGTCAGTTATTATGAAGCATGCTTTAAAACTTATTGTCATATTTATTGCTCTTAGCAGCTTTTTTTCATCTAATGCATTCAGCAAAAACACAGCCGATAAAATTCAAGACTCACCTAAAATCGAAAAAGTGTTTGATAAGAACAAGTGGATAATAAAACAGGGCAAAGATTACCCGCATAGAAATGCAATGCTTAATGATATTGTCTATACTGATAAATTTAGAAATCTGAATAAAAGTGAATTATTAGAGGCTCTTGGAGAGCCTTCTTATTATCGAGAGGATAAAAATTATTTACATTATATTATCACTCAAACCCGCTTAGCTTCTTGGCCATTACACACAAAAGTCCTGGTGATTAAACTCACTGATGACCATTCAGTTGAATGGATTAAGATCCATAAATAAATCATTTAATCACAGATCATTCTAATAGACGTTGGAAATAATCAACAATCTCTTCATTACTGATATCATCAGCCCCTGGTCCGACCTGTAATTCTGCTAATTGAATATCATCTGTTTCACTGGCAATAAATCGAAAAAACAATGACAAATCTAGCTCTTTGTTTAATGCATCTGCTCTTTGATTTAATGACTCTAAATCGCCTTCAACACTGACTAAAAAACCATTGGTGTGTGGTGTTTCTACTGTAACACCTGAGATGGCATTTAACAATTTAGCAATTTCTTGCGCCCTTTTCACCCACGATGGAATCTGCTGCAATGAATTATCCAAACCTTCAAGTGCAGTTATCAGCATAGGAAAAGCCGAATATAAATCACCGGCAATACGGCTGCGCCAGATTTTACAGCGTTCAATAAAATCCGCATCTCCTGCTAAAATTGCCCCTGATAAGCCACCCAAGCCTTTATAAAATGACACATAAACCGAATCAAACAAGCTTGATATTTCACTTAACGATTTTTGATAATAATGGGTTGACTCCCACAAGCGGGCACCATCCATATGAAAATGTGTATCCGTTTTTTTTGCCCATGACTGCATCTTTAGTAATTCATCCCAAGGAGTTAATCTAAAACCAGCCCGACGTAAAGGCAGTTCAACCACCAATGAGGCTGTTTTTTCAGGCACTTCTGCCACTTGCTTGGCATCAAATGGTTGATATTTTTCGCCTAATTCTATGCCTTTGAGCCCCATCATTTCCTGATAAGCATTATTCTCATCAATGGCAATGTGGGTATTTGGATGGAGTATGACTTTGTTATTATTTTTAATCTCAGCCACCACTTTTAATGCGACCAATTGCGCTGCCACACCTTTGTGAAAAAACAAAGCCTTTTCTTTGTCCAATAACTCTGCAGTCCTGTCTTGTAATAAGTCTATCAACTGGCCATTATTATATGAATCATGACCCTCTTTCACATACTTTGACTGGTTCATAATATCTAACCAATACTGATGAGACTGAATTCTCATGTTTAATTTTCTGGGTGTTTTTGCCATGATTTTCTGATGTATAAATTGTGAAGTATATCAGTGATTAAGGCATTTAAAAAGAGCCATTAAACTAATGTTAATATTATGACAAAATTTCTTCTACACACAAGAAGTCTGAAGGCAAAAACCACAGAGAACACAGAGTTCACAGAGATTTTAAAAGAATGTTTTAAAGTAAAGGGATATTTTATTGTGTAGACTGATGAATTTAGAATAATAATAAATTCATTTAATTCCTCTGTGTTCTCTGTGCCCTCTGTGGTGAATTACAATATTTTAGTTAAACTGACAATCTAATAATGTTAATTCAACATTATTTTTTCGATAATTGAATCAAAATAAATCCTTTGCCAACAATTTCAACTGTTGATTCATCTTTAACCATGACCAAGTGACCAATTGGAACCACAACTAATTCATTTTCTAAACTAATTGTCACTTTATTCTGATGAGAATAAACAAAACACAAACCATTTATTCCTATATTAATCTCTGTTTGATCGATGAAGGCTTTTACATCTACCTGATACATTCCATCTCTTGTCATCAGGTTAAAGTCTTTGATCGGACCACCTAACAGCAATCCTTTAGTTTTTGATTTGCCATTAAAACTTGAGATTGAAAGCGGAGTATCTAGCAAATCTGTTTGTTTTTCATCATGTATGAGTTTTATGCCTTGGCCTTCGAGCAATATCAAGTTTCTCTCAAAACCAGTAAAGTCAGAAAATAACCCATCTTCTACAACAATGGCTATACTCAATCGCCAATCAAAATCATCCATGCCTCCATTAAGACTGATGGCCAGTTCAGTGGTTTGGCCTTTGCCATTTTTCCATGGAATGGTTTTGTATTGGTCGGTTGAAATTATGTTTATCATGATTGTATTGTAATGGATTCTTCATATAAATTGAATATTTATGCGGTTCTGAGCCTGCACCTATAATAACAGCACTAATATGGCCAATAATACCAGCAATTAATGAACTCATAATCGTGAATATGATATAATCGCGTGTTTTGAAATTTAGGATATTTTAATGGCTGAAACTTGGCTAGTAACCGGCGGTGCTGGATTTATTGGTGGGAATTTTATATTACGTCAAATACTGAAAAATAACCGCACAATAATCAATTTAGACAAACTCACATATGCAGGAAATTTAGACACTTTATCTGCAATTGAAAACCACGACAATTATACTTTTGTTCAAGGCGATATAACAGATGACGCCTTTGTAGCAGAGCTAATAAGTAAGCACAAACCTGATGCCATCGTCAATTTTGCAGCAGAAAGCCATGTTGACAGATCCATCGATGCTCCTGATGATTTCATTCAAACCAATATTATCGGCACCTTTAATTTATTAAAGCACAGCTTAAACTATTACAAATCCTTAGATGATGACAATAACTTTAGGTTTTTGCATGTGTCCACTGATGAAGTCTATGGTTCTTTAGGAGAAACAGGACTGTTTACTGAGACCACGCCCTATTCCCCTAATTCACCCTATTCTGCCTCAAAAGCGGCATCGGATCACTTGGTTCGTGCATACCACCACACATATGGTTTACCAGTACTTACCACCAATTGTTCAAATAACTATGGTCCATATCAATTTCCTGAAAAACTGATTCCATTGATTATCACAAAAGCCTTAAATTTTGAATCACTACCAGTTTATGGCGATGGTCTGAATATTCGTGATTGGCTGTTTGTTGAAGACCATTGTAGCGCCATAGAAACTGTCATAACCGATGGGGAAGTTGGTGAAGTATACAACGTGGGTGGCAATGAAGAAAAACAGAACATTCAAGTGGTTCATGCATTGTGTGATATATTGGATGAATTGAGACCTGTTGCTGGAAAATGCCGACGTGATTTAATTACATATGTTAAAGATCGCCCTGGACACGATCAAAGATACGCCATTGACTCATCAAAATTACAAAATCAATTGAATTGGGAACCATCCGAATCTTTTGAAAGCGGCATTAAAAAAACCGTGCAATGGTATTTAGAGAACAAAACTTGGTGTGACCGCGTATTAGATGGTTCATATCAAGGACAAAGATTGGGCGAAGACTAGGATAATTAACATGAAAAGAAAAGGCATAATATTAGCAGGCGGATCAGGCACAAGACTTTATCCATTAACTCACTCAATCAGCAAACAATTGTTGCCCATTTATGATAAGCCAATGATTTATTATCCACTAACAACATTAATGTTAGCTGGTATTAAAGACATATTGATTATCAACACACCACATGAACAAGAACTGTTTCAAAAACTATTGGGCGACGGTTCTCAATGGGGTATTAATCTTTCTTATGCAGCTCAACCTGATCCAGGTGGATTGGCTCAGGCTTATTTGATTGGTGAAAAATTTGTTGATAACCACCCTTCTTGTTTAATCTTAGGTGATAATATCTATCATGGAGCGGGCATGGAACAGCTTTTAGCCAAAGCAGATTCAAGACAACATGGAGCCACAGTATTTGGTTACAGAGTACATGATCCAGAACGTTATGGAGTTGCCGAGTTTGATAAGACAGGCAAAGTCATCGATTTAGAAGAAAAACCAGAAAAACCCCGTTCAAATTACGCAGTTACTGGCTTGTACTTTTATGACAATCAGGCCTGTGAAATCGCAAAAAACCTGGAACCTTCTCCACGTGGTGAACTGGAAATAACAGACCTCAACAAAGTCTATTTACAACAATCCGAATTAATGGTTGAGCTAATGGGACGGGGTTATGCTTGGTTAGATACTGGTACACATGATTCATTAACCGATGCCAGTAATTTTATCGCCACCATCGAAAAACGCCAAGGCATTAAAATTGCGTGTCCTGAAGAGATTGCTTTTCACAACAATTGGATTGGTGTTGAACAGGTAGAAAAACTCGCGCATCCAATTAGAAAAAACGGTTATGGACAGTACCTACTTAGCTTGGTGGATGAACATTCGTGAAAGTCACTAAAACCAAATTAGAAGGTGCCCTGGTTTTTGAACCAAAAGTGTTTGGCGATGAGCGTGGTTTCTTTATGGAAACCTTCAACCAAAAACGTTACGAAGATGCTGGATTAAATGCAAAATTTGTCCAGTCAAACCTATCAAAATCCTCTAAAGGTGTTTTGCGCGGTTTACATTTTCAAAACCCAAACCCGCAAGGAAAATTGGTACAAATTATTGTGGGTGAAGTTTTCGATGTGGCGGTTGATATCAGAAAAGGTTCTCCGACATTTGGCCAATGGCACGGTGAATTTTTATCGGCTGAAAACCACAAACAGTTTTATATCCCTGAAGGATTTGCACATGGATTTTGTGTGACATCAGAAATGGCCATTTTTTCTTATATGTGTACAAATTTATACGATGTTGCCTCTGACAATTCATTGCTTTGGAATGACCCAAAGATTGGAATAAAATGGCCTGTTACACAGCCATCGTTGTCTGAGAAAGATAAAAATGCTATAACTTTAGATACAATCAATCCAGATAAATTACCAGATTATTAAAACTATGAAAATATTACTCACAGGCGCAGATGGCCAAGTTGGATATGAATTGTGGAGAACTCTACAACACTTAGGTGAGGTTATTCCAACAACCAGAAATGGCAGAGAAATTGAAGGCATGCCAACATTGGCTTTAGATCTCACAAATTCTGCTGACATAGAAAAGAAAGTAAATGCCATTCAACCTGACTTAATCTGTAATGCTGCTGCTTATACTGCAGTTGATAATGCAGAGAAAGAAATAGACTTGGCCTATGCGATTAATTCTGAAGCACCTGCTATTTTTGCTAAATATGCAGTCATAACAGACACAAAACTGGTTCATTATTCAACAGATTATGTCTTTTCAGGAGAAGCCTCAAAACCATGGAAAGAGGATGATTTTTGTGATCCGCAAAGTATTTATGGCCGATCTAAATTAAATGCGGAACAATCCATAATAGATTCGGGTTGCCAACACATGATATTTAGAACATCATGGGTGTTTTCTGATAGGGGTCAAAACTTTGTGAAATCTATGTTGAAATTGGCTTTAGAACAAAACGAATTAAACATTGTCGATGATCAAGTGGGTTCACCGACATTGGCCAGTTCATTGGCTACAGCAACAGCAATGGCCATCAATAACCCTGTTGATGGACTCTATCACATGACTTCAAGTGGAAAAACCACGTGGTGTGGTTTTGCCAGAAGAATCTTTTCACAGGCGCACAAAATGGGGATCATTCCAAACATACCCATAGTTAACGCGATAACAACAGAACAATACCCAACTCCGGCAACACGACCCAAGTATTCCGTATTGGATTGCCATAAACTTAAAAACACATTTGATATTAGCATGCCAAATTGGCAAACTGCCCTACAGTTATGCATGCAAAACATTAGGAGACAAGCTTGAAATTAATTCCCGTAATTTTATCTGGTGGAGCTGGCACAAGACTGTGGCCAGTATCTAGAAGAGCCTACCCAAAACCATTTATGAAACTTTCAAACGGCAGCACTTTAGCTGAATTGACCTTTGAAAGAGCACTCGATGTATCCAATGATGGCACTGTAATGACAGTGACTTCACGTGATTACTACTTTATTTGCCGTGACATGTACAAAAACATTGCCAGTGATGATATTCATAAACAAATATTTATGCTCGAACCTATGGGCCGCAACACAGCACCTGCCATTGCTTTGGCAGCATTAGAAGTACAACAAAGGTTTGGCGATGATGCCGTGATGTTAGTGATGCCATCTGATCATTTAATAAAAGACAAAGACGCCTTTAAAAAAGCCGTTGACCAAGGTGCAAAATTAGCTGAAGAAGGTTACATTGCTACATTTGGGATACACCCAACTTCGCCAGAAACTGGTTATGGCTATATTAAAGCTGGGGATAAAATTGATGGATTTGAGGCGTCAATTATTCAAGAATTTAAAGAAAAACCAGATCTACAAACTGCCAAAGAGTATGTTGAATCTGGTAATTATTCATGGAATTCTGGCATGTTTTGTTTAAGTGCAAAACACTTACTAACTGAAATGGAACAAACATCCCCAGATGTATTGGTTGCTGCTAAAAAATGTTTTGCTACCAGAAACATTCAAAACTCGGCAATAGAATTCGACACCGATACATTTGCTGCCATGCCTGATATTTCAATCGATTATGCTGTTATGGAACAAGCCAAAAAACGTGCAGTTGTAGACAGTCGCTTTGATTGGAACGACATTGGTTCATGGAATTCCATGGCAGGGCTTGCCGAATCTGACGACCATGGAAACCGCATAGAAGGCAAAGCCATCACGATTGAATCTAAAGAGTGTTATATCCGCAGCGGAGACAGAGTTGTGGCCGCTGTTGGTGTTGATAATCTTATGATTGTTGATACCAAGGATGCCGTTTTGGTTGCCCACAGAGAACGTTCTCAAGGAGTTAAAGATGTTGTACAATTTTTAAAATCCAACAACCACGATGCAGCCATTTATCATCAAACGGTTCACAGACCTTGGGGCAGTTACACTATTCTTGAAGATGAAGATGATTGTAAAGTAAAAAGATTAGTGGTTAAACCTGGTCAAATATTGTCTTTACAAAGACACCAAAGAAGATCGGAACATTGGACTGTTGTCAAAGGCACTGCCAAAGTGCGCAATGGTGATGATGAATTTCTACTAGAGGCCAATCAATCCACCTATATTCCTGTCAATACCATGCATAGACTGGAGAACCCAACTGACACAGACATTGCATTAATAGAAGTTCAGTGTGGTGATTATTTTGGTGAAGATGACATAGAACGATTTGAAGACATTTATGGTAGAACAAATGACGACTGATGTAACCATTGATGAAACCTTTTTAAATAGCTGTATTGTTACCGCCAAAAGGGCCGCAAAATCAGCTGAACAAATAATAAAACACTATTATAAGTGTTCTCCTGATGTTTCAATTAAATCTGATTTATCACCTGTGACTCAAGCTGATATCGAATGTGAACAAGTCATTAAACAAGTATTGGCAGCCCAGTTTCCAGATTTTGGCTTTTATGGGGAAGAAACAGGACAATCCAATACAGATTCTGATTTTTTATGGCTAGTTGACCCCATTGATGGCACCAAAAGTTTTGTGAGGGAATACCATTTCTTTTCTACACAAATTGCCTTAATGTACAAAGGTGAAATCATTATGGGATTATCACATGCTCCCATGTTTAATGAAACAGCCTGGGCAGCCAAAAACTTAGGCGCATTTATTGATAATGAAGCCTTAACCATAAGCGAATTTAATAAACCTGAAGACAGTTGTTATTCTACAGGCAACTTAAGATCATTTGCACAAGATCCAAAACAATGGGAAAAACTGCGCCAAGTTATGTCTTTGTGCCATAAAACCCGAGGTTATGGAGATTTTTACCATTACCACTTATTGGCCGCAGGCAAACTTGAATTAATCATTGAATCTGATGTCAATATTTTAGACATCGCAGCACTCAGCATATTGGTCACAGAAGCTGGTGGTATAATAACCGACCTAGATGGCAAAGCCATTGATTTAGAAACCAGTACAGTATTGGCTGGTAATCCAGAAACATACCAGAAAGCCCTTAAAT
>Ga0316204_10009654_pt1 | contig 12782 bp, 10 predicted proteins | sample 6monrhotite_MG_2_FD_205661 | JGI IMG/M metagenome (GOLD analysis project Ga0316204, IMG submission 205661) | Microbial mat bacterial communities from mineral coupon in-situ incubated in ocean water Damariscotta River, Maine, United States -... | ecosystem: Environmental > Aquatic > Marine >...
TTTTCCTTGGAAAATTGCCTACGCATACTTCAAGTAGCTCTTGGAGAGATGTAAAAACGTATAACAACTACGCTTTTATCGTAAGTGAAGCAGGCGGTCACGGAATGCAAGTTTTCGACTTAACGAGATTGCGCAACGTGCCCAACCCACCTGAAACTTTTACTGAAGATGCTCATTATAACGGTTTTGGAAGTGCTCACAATATTGTAATTAATGAAGATTCTGGTTATGCTTATGGTGTAGGAACAAGTTCTTTTAATGGAGGTCCACATTTTGTGAACATCCAAGACCCTTTAAATCCTGTTGCTGAAGGAGGATATAGCATGGATGCTTACAGTCACGATGCTCAGGTAGTTATGTATAATGGTCCTGACGGAGATTATACAGGTAGCGAGATTCTAATTGGAAGTAATGAAGACGAAATAGTGATTGTTGATATTACCGACAAAGGAAATCCACAAAGTATTTCTACCATTAGTTATACGGACGTTGGTTACACGCACCAAGGTTGGTTTACCGAAGACCAAACTTATTTCATCGTTGGAGATGAAACCGATGAGCTTGGCGCTGGTTTCAATACAAGAACATTGATTTTTGATTTGACTGACCTAGACAATCCTGTATTGCACTTCACACACTTTGGAGCGACTTCAGCAATTGACCACAATGGATATGTAAAAGGCGACAAATACTACCTTGCAAATTATAGTGCAGGACTTCGCGTATTTGACATTAGCAATATCGCTGGTGGAACGATTGTGGAGGAAGGCTTTTTTGACAGCCATGTTAGTAGTAATAATGCAAACTTCAACGGTGCTTGGAATGTGTACCCTTACTTTGCCAGTGGTAACATTGTTATCAGTGATATCAACCGGGGTTTTGTCTTAACAAAATCTGCTGAAGTTGACACTACTGACCCAGTAGCGGCTTGTACGAATTTCACGGCCGAACTAGGCCAGGATGGCGAAGTATTAATTACAGGAAGTGATGTAGATGGCGGCTCTTCAGACAATAGCGGAAATGTTGCTTTGTCTGTAACTCCTAACACGTTTAATTGTTCAGATTTAGGTGTTCAAACAGTAACCTTAACGGCTACTGATCCTTCTGGAAATACAGACACTTGTACTGCGACGGTTACCGTAGTAGATGCGCTTGGCGCTGCAATGGATTGTCCTGGAGACGAAACCGTTGCATATGACGCCGGTCAAACATTCTACACATTGCCAGACTATATTGCAAGCGGAGCTGTTACTGCAGACGATAACTGTACTACCAGCCCAGTAGTAACTCAAAGTCCAGCGGCAGGAACACAAGTGCCATTGGGAACTCAAACGATTAGCTTCGAAAGCACAGATGACGAAGGAAATACCTCAGATTGCTCATTTGAACTTACGGTTGTTGAGATTTTAGGCTTACAAGACGCAAATCTGAGTGAAGGACTTTCTATTTTTCCAAACCCATCTTCAGACCTGATAAATATCATTTCAGTACATAGAAATATTACTGATATTAGTATCATTGATATATCTGGGAAATTGTTAATCAAAGTAAGCAACCTAGATGTAGAAAGACAGCAAGTTGATGTTTCCGCATTAGCACAAGGAATCTATTTTGTGCAAATCAATAAAGAAATATCAAAGAAGATTGTTAAAAAGTAGCAGTACGCTATATTTTTGTTAAAAATACACCTTAGAAAACTAGAATATAATAAGTTTCGTTATATTCTAGTTATCTAGGTTATTGTCATACGAATCATAAATTTAATAAAACTCTCAATGAAAAAAATTACCTTACTTTTTACTTTATTAGCAAGCACTTTTGCTTTTGCTCAAGTTCCTTGCGCAGGCGGGAACGCAGCAGGTTTTCCTTGTGAGGGCTTTAATTTACAATTTGATATTTCTCCAGGTGGAATGGGCGCAAATGCCGCAAACGACTCTTGGGGCTGGACAGATCCTCAAGACGGAGTTGAATATGCCATCATTGGACTTACCAATGGAACCGCATTTTTCGATATCTCAGATCCAGTAAATCCAGTTTACCTAGGTAAATTAGATGCTCACAATGGAAGTTCTAGTACCTGGAGAGACATTAAAGTGTACGAAAACCATGCTTTTATAGTAAGTGAAGCTGGCGGTCATGGAATGCAAGTTTTCGATCTAACAAGGTTGAGGAATGTTGCAAATCCTCCTGCCGCTTTTGACGAGGATGCGCATTATAATGATTTTGGGAGTGCTCATAACATAGTCATCAACGAAGAATCAGGATATGCTTATGCCGTTGGTACTTCTACTTTTAATGGTGGTCCGCATTTTATTGATATTTCTAACCCAACAAATCCAGTGGCAGCAGGCGGTTATAGCCTAGATGGCTATTCTCACGATGCACAGGTAATTACATACGACGGGCCAGATAGTGACTATACTGGACGTGAGATTTATATCGGAAGTAATGAAGATAATATTGTTATTGTTGATGTTACTGATAAAGGAAACCCACAGTCTATTTCGATTGCCGATTATGGAAATGTAGCCTACACTCACCAAGGTTGGTTGACGGAAGACCGATCTTATTTTTTAGCGGGTGATGAAATAGACGAATTGAACTTTGGCTTTAACACAAGAACCATTGTATTTGATTTTACTGATTTAGACAATCCACAATTTTCGTTTGACTATTTTGGTCCAACTCCAGCCATTGATCATAATGGGTATGTAAAAGGAAACACCTATTACATGGCGAATTATAACGCTGGTTTGCGAGCTATCGATATCACGGATATTGCCAATGGAGACATCGAAGAAATTGGATTCTTTGATACGATCCCAAGCACAAACGGTGCAGGATTTGGTGGCACTTGGAATGTGTACCCATTCTTTGCAAGTGGCAATATTGTGATAAGTGGAGATGAAGGATTCTTTTTAGTTCAAAACCCATTGCTAGGTGTTGAAGAGCTTGCAGTAGGAGAATTTGGTTTAACACCGAATCCTGCCACCAGCACGGTAACTATCTCATCAACAAACGAAGCTATTACACAAGTGACCATTTATAATGTCCTAGGACAATTAGTTTTAGATAAAACATTTTCTTCCAATTTCTCTGAAACATTGAATATTGCAGACCTTACTTCTGGTTTGTACTTGGTTAAAATAAACAATGATACAACCAAACGATTGGTTGTGAATTAAAATTTTTTAAATGCTATTGAAAAAGAAAAAATTCGTCGTTTTATTATCACTTTCTATTCTTTTAGGGATGTCTATTGTGGCTTGTTCCACTTCAGATACTACCCCCGACCCACCAATGGATGACGATGGTGGTGAAGATCCTACCGATGACGGCAATCCAGTTGGTTTTCAAGGAGACATTGATTGGATTAAAAGTCTTGGCGGCAGCGGCATCGATGATGCTGTTGGGATTGTAAAAACAAACGATAACGGCTATGTGATTGCTGGCACAACAGCGAGTAATGATGGCGACATCATTGACAAAACAACGACAGACAGTGATTTTTGGATTCTGAAATTATCAGAGACTGGAGCCATTTTATGGAACAGAACTTTTGGAGGTTCTAATGACGATGTAGCCACACATATAAGTAATACTAATGATGGTGGATTTATCGTAACGGGCTACAGTCGGAGTAGCGATGGTGACGTATCTGGCAATGCCGGCTTTCACGATTACTGGATTTTGAAGCTAAATGCCAACGGTGATAAACAATGGAATAAGACCTTTGGTTTCTCCGGAAGTGACCAAGCATTTAAAATCCTTCAAACAAAAGACGGAGGGTATTTAGTGAGTGGCTTCTTTGATGTTACTGCCAGCGGTGGCGCTGGAAACGACGGTAGAGGCAGCGGAAATCGCCACGGTGTTGGTGAATTTTGGGTGCTCAAGCTGAATGCGTCAGGAGACTATACGTGGAGGCGTTACTTTGGAGGCACCAATAATGATCGTAGCTACGATGCGCTGGAAACATCAGATGGAGGCTACCTGATCCTTGGTTCTTCTGAAAGTAGTGATTTCGACATCACAGACAGTAAAGGAAGCTATGATTACTGGATGGTTAAACTGAATGGTAGTGGTGATAAACTTTGGACCAAATCCTATGGAGGTTCCGAAATTGACAATGGCTACGCGGCTACTTCCGCAGGCAATGGAAACTTCATATTTGTAGGAGATTCAAGAAGTACTGATCAAGACGTGACGAATCCAAAAGGAAACGCCGACCTATGGGTAGTAAAATTCAATGCCAATGGCGGTAAAATCTGGGATAAATCTTTTGGAGGCACACAATTCGATTCGGCTCGAAGCATTGAAAGACTTCCCGATGGAAATTTCTTAATGGCAGGAGCCACTCGAAGCACAGATGGAGATGTGTCATTCAATAACGGAGAAAACGATGCCTGGGTGGTCATTATGGACCCCAACGGTGGACTCCTATTTGAACGAACTATTGGAGGATCCAACTTTGATTTTGCACAACATGCCATCTTGGCCCACGATAATACTTCCATCATGATGGTTGGTAATACTGAAAGTAATGATAAAGATATTCCTCAAAACAGAGGCGTCAAGGACCTACTTGTCGTAAAACTGAAATAAACCCTAATCTATAAATACAACCTAGTTAAATGAAAATGAACAAATTTGCTTTAATCTTAGCGATCGGCTTTGCCTTTGTCGCTTGTGACAGTGATGATGAAACGCCAACACCAATTGTGAATACGAGTGTAGATTTCACATTCACTCAGAATTGGGATGGTGCGAACATCGCTAATTCTGATTATGAAACAACCACCTACACCAATGAAAATGGTGAAGAATTGACCTTGTCTAAATTAGTTTACCTTATTTCGGATATTACCTTCACCAATGTTGCTGGCGATGTTTTCGATGCAGGTGATTATAACCTAATCGACGCTCGTACTGGAACCAATACAAGCTTTACTCCGAACATTGAAATTCCAGAAGGAGACTACACGGTTTCGTTTACCTACGGTTTTGATGACGAAGACAATATTGATTTGGCTTACCCAGACTTAAATGTTGCTGATAACGGTTGGGGCGTCCCTGTGCCGCTAGGTGGTGGTTATCACTATATGCGCCTCGAAGGCAAATACATAAACGCCATGAATGATGAAACTGCATTTCAATTTCATAATATAAGAGCTAATAGGCACTCATCACTTCCACCTGGCCCTACTACTTTGGTAGAATTACGAGACACTTCCATCGAAGTTAACTTGGGTACTATAAGTGTTACTACCGGTACTTCTATCGAAGTTAAAATGAACGTGGCCGAATGGTTCAAAAACCCGAACCAATGGGATTTAAATGTATTATTTAGCGTATTAATGCCTAATTTTGATGCTCAGCTTCTCATGAATGAAAACGGTCAAAACGTTTTTAGTCGTGGTGCCGTAACTGTGAACCCATAAAAAAATTAAAACAATTGAAAAGGATTATTCTTATGCTGTTATTGTCTGTCTGTATTACTTCATGTAACACAGACAGCGTAACAGTAGATCCTAATGGCGGATACGAACCTACCCCTCTTACCATTGAAGTGCCTCAGATATTCGAGGAACGCGTCCCTGCACCACTTATTCCTGCAGACAATCCAATGACAGTTGAAGGTGTAGCTCTCGGCAAAAAATTGTTTTTTGACCCAGCGCTCTCTTTAAACGGTACGCAGGCCTGTGCCGACTGTCATCGTCCTGAAAATGCGTTTACAGATCCTCGTCAATTTAGCGTGGGTATTGATGGCTCATTAGGTAGTAGAAATTCGATGCCACTCCAAAACCTTGCCTTTAATTTTAAAGAACGGTTTTTCTGGGATGGACGAGCCTTAGGCCTTGAAGAACAGATATTTGAGCCCGTGACTAATCCAATTGAAATGGATAACACATGGCCCAATGTTGAAAACACACTTCAGGAAACAGCAGGCTATCCACTGCTCTTCGAAAGAGCTTTTGGTAGCTCCACCATTGATTCTGTGAATGTCACCAAAGCGATTGCCCAATTTATCCGAACCTTGGTCTCCGGGAACGCAAAAATTGATAGATTCCTATTGGGACAAGAGGAGCTTACCACTGCTGAGGAAAATGGTCTTGCCATTTTCTTAGATGAATCTAGAGGAGATTGTTTCCATTGTCATGGACTCCCTTCCAACCCCTTATGGACAGATAATGCCTTCCACAACAACGGTCTCGATGAAATCATCACAGATCGCGGGCTAGGAGGTTTTACTGGAGACCCAAGGGAATTTGGTCTCTTTAAGTCCGGCACACTTCGGAATATTGAATTTACGGGTCCTTATATGCACGACGGCAGGTTTAACACCATTGACGAAGTGATTAATCATTATAGCGAAGGATTGAAATTTTCAGAAACCATTGATCCTTTAATGAAAAAAGTGGCAGAAGGAGGCGTACAGCTCTCAGAAGAAGATAAAGCAGATCTTAAAGCTTTTCTTTTGACCTTCTCAGACTTAGAATTTATCAACAATCCCGCCTTTAGAAATTAAGGGGAATATTGCTTATTCTGAATTCCTTTCCACTAATTCCACACTTGTTAAGAATTCCCTAAAACTATAGCAGTATAAGCTATAAATTTGCTCTGCCTATGGTTTAGATACCGATTTGCAGTATATTTGCAGTCCTAATTTAGAACAAATCTATATAAATGATAAAGGTAAGTGACACTGCAAAAACAAAGATTTCTCAGTTAATGACCGAAGGTGGTTTTAGCGTAGATAAGGACTTTGTGCGCGTAGGTGTAAAAAGTGGCGGTTGCTCCGGCTTATCCTACGAACTTGATTTTGACAACGAACATCGTGAAAATGATAAATTGTTCGAAGACAACCTAGTGAAAATTGTGGTTGACAAAAAAAGTGTTTTGTACTTGGTTGGAACCATATTGGAATACAGTGGTGGATTGAATGGAAAAGGATTTGTATTCAATAATCCAAATGCAAATAGAACCTGTGGTTGCGGAGAAAGTTTTTCGCTTTAATTATTGCTGAAGAAAATAACAATGGGAAAATTTACTGAAGACGACTTAAAAAAGGAACTCGAAACGAAAGAATACGAGTACGGATTTTACACAGATATTGCATCTGATACCTTCCCTATTGGTCTGAACGAATCAATAGTTCGTGCAATCTCTAAAAAGAAAGAAGAGCCAGAATGGATGACGGAATGGCGTTTGGAAGCATTTCGCCTTTGGCAACAAATGAAAGAGCCAGAATGGGCCAATGTGCACTATGAAAAACCAGACTTTCAAGCCATATCGTATTATTCTGCTCCTTCTACCAAACCAAAATATGACAGCATAGACGAAGTAGACCCTGAATTGTTGGACACCTTCAAACGACTTGGGATTTCACTTGACGAACAGAAGAAATTGGCCGGAGTAGCTGTGGATATTGTTATGGACTCTGTTTCGGTAGCAACAACCTTCAAAAAAACCTTGGCAGAAAAAGGAATTATTTTTTGTTCCATTTCCGAAGCCATCAGAGATCACTCTGAACTAGTAAAGAAATACATAGGTAGCGTGGTACCGCAAAGTGACAACTTCTACGCTGCCTTAAACAGTGCTGTTTTTAGTGACGGATCGTTTTGTTATATCCCGAAAGGAGTACGTTGCCCAATGGAGCTTTCCACTTACTTCCGAATTAACCAAGCCGGTACCGGACAATTTGAGCGTACCCTTGTGATTGCTGATGAAGGAAGTTACGTGAGCTATTTGGAAGGCTGTACCGCTCCGTCAAGAGATGAGAATCAGTTACACGCCGCCGTGGTTGAGTTAGTGGCCTTAGACGATGCGGAAATAAAATACTCTACTGTACAAAACTGGTACCCTGGAAATAAAGAGGGTAAAGGAGGAGTTTTCAACTTTGTGACAAAAAGAGGGCTTTGTGAAAAGAACGCTAAAATCTCTTGGACACAAGTAGAAACTGGTAGTGCTGTAACTTGGAAATATCCAAGTTGTGTGCTTAAAGGCGACAACTCGATTGGAGAATTTTATTCGATTGCGGTGACCAATAACTACCAACAAGCCGACACCGGAACTAAAATGATTCATCTAGGAAAGAACACGAAAAGCACCATTATTTCAAAAGGTATTTCTGCAGGTAAATCACAGAATAGTTATCGCGGATTGGTGAAAATTAGCCCGCGGGCTGAAAACGCCAGAAACTTCTCGCAATGCGATTCTTTATTGATGGGGAATAATTGCGGAGCGCATACTTTCCCTTATATCGAAGTTAAAAACAAAACAGCACAAATAGAGCACGAAGCGACTACGAGTAAAATTGGGGAAGACCAAATTTTCTATTGCAACCAACGTGGTATTGAAACTGAAAAAGCGATCGCGCTAATCGTAAATGGATTTAGTAAAGAAGTACTGAATAAACTTCCTATGGAATTTGCAGTGGAAGCTCAAAAATTATTAGAAATAAGCCTAGAAGGTTCCGTAGGATAATGAATTAATTTGATTAAAGAACCAACATGAAAAAAATCATATTTGTATTAGCAGCTCTTTCCTTGGCAGCTTGTAATGATAAAAAGGAGTCCACCAATGTTTTAGAAGAGACGGTAGTGGAAACTAAAAAAAATGGAGTTCTATTATACACTTTGGACGGTGGTGAAGTTTCTGCAAACAACTTAAATCTTTTTGCACAAGGAGAGACTTATAAAGGTCAAGCTAAAAAACTAGTGGATCCGTATTATGTCATCAAACACCCTTTAGGAACACTAATTTGGGATACTGGTTTACCTGAAGGACTTGTGGGTCAAAATCCATATACAACACCAGACAAGGCTTTTACCATTGCGAGACGCGATTCCCTAGTAAATCAATTAGCAGGGATTGGAATGAAGCCTTCAGACATCAATTATATCGCTTTTTCGCACATTCACTTTGACCACACTGGGGCGGCCAATTATTTTGGTGACGCCACTTGGCTGGTGCAAACTCCAGAATATGAGTTCGCTATGAGCGAAGAAATTAAGCAAAATGGCTTTTATGACCCCAGTAGTTATGCCCAACTGAAAAAAGTACAACAACTCAATGGGGATCACGATGTATTTGGTGATGGCTCGGTTATTATAAAATCGATGCCCGGACATACACCTGGTCATCAGGTATTGTACCTAAATATGGACATAGCGGGACCCGTGCTCTTGTCTGGAGATATGTATCATTTCTATGAAAATCGAGAGAACGGAATCGTCCCTCAGTTCAACCACGACATACCACAATCTGAACTATCAATTAAAGCTTTTGAGGCTTTTGCTACAGAAACTGGCGCGACCGTTTATATTCAACATGAGCCAGCAGATTTTGCGAAAATGCCCATAGCGCCTAATGCATTAAATTAATATACCATGAAAAAAACAATTTTCCTCTTAACTATTGCGCTTTCAACAGTCCTTATTTCCTGTAAGAATTCGGAAGAAAAAAAAGATACCGTTGAAAACGACCCAAATGTGACTGAACAAGTAGAAAACAGCCCGTTGTTCCGTGGTGAATTTATTTATCTGAAAGAAGAAAATGCTGCCGTGTTAAAAGGGACTGATTATATCTATGGCGTTGTTATTGACGATATGGCTTTAGCACTAGCAAATCAGGTAAACGCTGTAAAAAAAGACCCGTTGGATATGGTGCCTGTCATTGTGCGGGGCGTGGTAAAAAAGAACCCAGATCTTAAGGAGGCTGGACAAGCTTGGGATGAAGTAATTACCATCAATGAAATTATCAATGTAAGTGATAAACCTGCGGAAGCAGACATAAAAATTGAAGAAACAAAAGAATAATATGCTACATATTAAAGACTTACACGCAAGTGTAGACGACAAAGATATCTTAAAAGGAATCTCGCTAGATGTAAACAAGGGAGAAGTCCATGCTATTATGGGACCAAATGGTTCTGGTAAAAGCACGCTTGCTGCCGTGATTGCAGGAAAAGACGAATTTGAAATTACCAAAGGAGATGTGCTTTTAAATGGAGAAGATATAACCGAATTAGACCCAGAAGAACGAGCACATAGAGGGGTTTTTCTATCCTTCCAATATCCAGTTGAAATCCCTGGGGTTTCAGTTACCAATTTTGTAAAAACAGCAATCAACGAAACTCGGAAATCCAAAGGTTTAAAAGATATGCCTGCTGGTGAGATGTTGAAAAAGATCAAAGAAAAAGCTGATCTATTGGAAATTGACCGTAAGTTTTTATCGAGATCGCTGAATCAAGGTTTTTCAGGTGGTGAGAAAAAACGAAATGAAATTTTCCAAATGGCCATGATGGAACCGAAATTAGCCATCTTAGATGAAACCGATTCTGGTTTGGATATCGATGCGCTTAAGATTGTTGCCAATGGGGTAAACAAATTGAAGAGCGAAGACAATGCGGTAATCGTAATTACGCACTACCAACGTTTATTAGATTATATCGTTCCTGACTTTGTACACGTCCTTATGGATGGTAAAATTGTGAAGTCTGGCACCAAAGAATTGGCATACGAATTAGAAGAAAAAGGGTATGACTGGATAAAAGAAGAATTGGTTTAAACTGAAACTTCAAAAGTCGAATACGCCTTCGGGCCGTTTACTCAATAAAGTAGAATAGGAAAAGAAACACCATGAGCCTAAAAGAAAAATTACTCTCTTCATACATTGCCTTCGAAGATTACTTAGAGCACGACTCGCCTATGCACGATGTGCGCAATGAGGCGATCAAAGCATTCGAGAATCAAGGCTTTCCAACAAAAAAAGATGAAGCGTGGAAATACACTTCATTGAATGCCTTGTTAAAGGAAGATTACAGTCTTTTTCCGAAGAAGGAAAACACGGTTGAAATGAAGGACGTAAAGAAGTTCTTCTTGCACGAAATTGACACCTATAAAGTTGTATTTGTTGATGGTGTATATAGTTCTTTTCTTTCGGAAACGACACATGATAAATTGGATGTATGCTTGCTTTCTTCAGCGTTGAGCAAGAAAAAGTACGAGCCCATTATGGAAACGTACTTCAATACCATTGCCACTAAGGATAGTCTCACTTCACTGAATACTGCTTTTGCTAAGGAGGGTGCTTATATTTTTGTGCCCAGCCATGTGGAAGCAGACAAGCCAATTGAAATTATCAATTTGGCTACAGGCAACGAATCGGCCACCTTGCTTCAACCAAGAAACTTAATCGTAGTGGGTGAAAATGCTCATGTTCAGATTATTGAGCGTCACCAAAGTTTGTCCTCTAATCCGATATTAACAAACGCGGTGACTGAGATTTTTGCAGAGAAACGGGCGCATGTTGATTATTATAAAATTCAGAATGACCGCGCAGAAGCGTCCTTGATTGATCACACCTATTTACAACAGGAACGAGATAGCGTTTGTAAAGTACACACCTTCTCTTTTGGTGGAAAATTGACCAGAAATAACCTTAATTTTTACCAGAATGGAGAGCACTGTGATAGCATCTTAAAAGGAATTACAATCCTTGAAAATAAGCAGCATGTGGATCACAATACGCTGGTACATCATATATCGCCAAATTGTGAAAGCCATCAGGATTACAAGGGGATTTTTGACGATAGTTCGACCGGCGTTTTCAATGGAAAAGTCTTGGTAGATCGAGAGGCACAAAAAATCGACGCTTTTCAGCAAAACAACAACATCCTAATTAGTGATAAGGCGACGATCAATGCAAAACCGCAGCTTGAGATTTTTGCCGACGATGTGAAATGCACACATGGATGTACGATTGGACAATTAGATGAGGAGGCACTCTTTTACTTGCGCTCTCGAGGAATTGGACAAAAGGAAGCTCGTGCCTTGCTCATGTACGCTTTTGCAAATAATGTCTTAGAAAGTGTAAAGATTCCTGAATTAAAGAAACGAATCAATAAACTAATTGCCCAAAAAATTGGTGTTAGTTTAGGATTCGATTTATAAGAAGAACAAAAAAGAGGATACGATTATGGAGTTTGATGTTCACAAAGTACGTGCAGACTTTCCTATTTTGCAGCGGAAAGTAAATGGCCATCCTTTGGTCTATCTCGACAATGCAGCTACTTCGCAAAAACCCTTGCAAGTTATTAATTGCTTAGTAGATTATTACAGCAATTACAATGCGAACATTCACCGTGGGGTACACTCCCTTTCTCAAGAAGCTACTGATGCTTATGAGGGGGCTCGGAAAAAAATTCAGGAGCATTTCAACATCGAAAAATCCTATGAAGTTATTTTTACTTCGGGCACAACACATGGTATAAATCTCGTCGCCCAAGGATTTTCTTCCTTTCTAAAAAAAGGAGATGAAATCATTGTTTCAGCTTTGGAACATCATTCCAATATTGTTCCATGGCAAATGCTTTGTGAGCGAACCGGAGCTATATTGAAGGTAATTCCAATGAATGATGAGGGCGTATTAGTGCTCTCTGCCTATGAAGCATTGCTTTCAGAAAAAACAAAACTGGTATTTGTGAACCACATATCAAATGCGTTGGGAACCATTAACCCAATTGCAAAAATTATTGAAATGGCACATAAGGTCGGTGCGGCTGTACTTATTGATGGGGCGCAAGCCTGCTCACATGTACAACCAGACTTGCAGGCCTTGGATGTGGATTTCTACGTGACCTCAGCACATAAAATGTGCGGCCCAACAGGGGTGGGCATGTTATATGGCAAGGAAGAATGGCTGCGAAAATTACCTCCCTACCAAGGTGGTGGTGAGATGATTAAAGAGGTCAGTTTTGAAAAAACAACCTACGCCGATCT
>Ga0316204_10009655_pt1 | contig 12781 bp, 10 predicted proteins | sample 6monrhotite_MG_2_FD_205661 | JGI IMG/M metagenome (GOLD analysis project Ga0316204, IMG submission 205661) | Microbial mat bacterial communities from mineral coupon in-situ incubated in ocean water Damariscotta River, Maine, United States -... | ecosystem: Environmental > Aquatic > Marine >...
CACATGAACAGGTTGTTTGCTGCATAATTTTGCACAAGAGCGATTCGAATCAAACACGCCACCACTGCGTCATGCCGATCCAGAGTTGGCCGAACCAGCCCAAGCAGACGTGCGTGGACCCGCTGATTGTATATCGCCACACGGTCTCCTCATCGTCAACCCATCGCGCCCGGCCCTTCTCGATCAGCCGCTCGGCGCGTTCACGCTGAATATTCAATACTGCCTCGTCGCCGGTCAATTCATCGAACGGCAGGACTTTGTCGACTTGGGCGTCCAGTCGCTTGCGATGTGCGGCAATCAGTTTTGCCAACCTGACTTTGACGACCCGTTTTGTCAAGTACAAACCGGAGGGGTCTCCCTCGTCAAATCCGTCGGTCGTGACAAGCACGTCGCCATTTTGCAAACGGGAATATATCCACGTCTGTTTAGTTGTGTTTCCGGCGACTTTGCCTTGTCCGGAGGAAACCAGAAAATCACGTTCCGGTGAAAACCAAAATAAGACGAGAATGTTGAAACGCGTATGTTTGTGAATACTCAATTCCCGCAAACCGCTCTCGACAGCATCGGTTCTAGCAGCAACCAAATAGCTTCGGCTTTGCGGGAATTTTCCGTCGAGCGGTGGACCGTAGGCGATGAGAGGATGTTTCTCCCACATCGACACGCTAAATAACAGCAACAACACACCGGCTACCCACGCGAACACCACCCATGGATCAAACATTATTGGCGAGCCCTTTTTGCTGTGATCTCATTCCAGGTGCGAATCTAAAACAACTCGCGCACCGCCGCCCCGGTGCTCAGCGGCAGCGGACGGCCTTGTGCGTCGTACATGAGTTGTTGTGGGTCCAGTCCTAAGGCGTGATAGATCGTGGCAACGACATCAGGCGGACTGGTGGGGCGGTGTGTGGGGTAGGCACCGATTTTGTCTGAAGCGCCGACGATGTTACCACCGCGAACGCCGCCACCGGCGAATAACACCGAGCCGCAATGCCCCCAGTGATCGCGTCCGCCGTTGCTATTGACCTTTGGCGTTCGGCCGAATTCGCCCATCGTGACCACCAGTGTCTCGTCCAGCAATCCGCGCTGTGCAAGGTCGGCCAATAACGCCGCCAAGCCACGATCCAGCGTGGGAAGCAATTCATCCTTCAAACAGCCGAAGTTGTTCTTGTGCGTGTCCCAGCCGTCGCACTTAGTCATGTGATTGAAGTGGACTCCCACAAACGACACGCCCCGTTCGACCATCCGCCGCGCTAGCAGCAGACTTTGTCCGAAGCGGTCGCGTCCGTAGGCATCGCGCACGGCAGCGGGTTCGGCCTCCAGGTCAGTGAGACTGCCCCCCGCTGTTGTGCGGCTCACTTGGAATGCGGTTTCACGGCTGGTTAAGTATTCCCGTGTCCGCAATGATTTGGGAGGTTGGCCGTCGAGAATCGCTAACAGCTGCTGCCGTTGCTGAGAGCGTGATACGGAGACGCCCTGAGGAAGATCCAACCCCGGCAACGGTTGCCGCGGATCGTCGTTGATCGCCAGCGGATCGAACCTTGGCCCTAAAAATCCCGAGCGACCGCCGCCGGACACCAAGGCGGGCGCCATGCGGACTTGGACTTCGGGAATCGCCACATATGCCGGGATGTACGGCGCGGTGTGTTTGAACTTAGCAACAACCGCTCCCATATGCGGATAATCGCTGCGGGAAGGGGGCAAAACGGTATTGGCCCCTAAGGGTACCGGCGAAACGCGACCGGTCAGCGTGTGGTAGATCATGTAAGGATGATCGTGATTGGGATAAGTCAGCGACCGTAGGACTGCTAATTTGTCCGCCTGCTGGGCCAATCGTGGTAGGTGTTCGCAAAAGGTCAGACCGGGTACGCTGCTGTCGATTCCGGTAAAAGGACCACGCACCTCAGCAGGGGCTTGCGGTTTCAGGTCGTACATATCTTGATGCGGCGGCCCGCCGAGCAGATAGACCAAGATGCAGTTTTTCGCGCGTCCGGACACTGCAGCAAAACCGGCCGACTCACCCCGCGCTAGGGCTGCGCCGCTAAATAGCGACATTGTCCCCGCATGCAGCATCGCTCTGCGGGAAACGCGCGACGGATGGGAATTCGTCATAGCCGGACACCGGTAGTTTGCGAAATGGGCAGTCCCCCCTATGATCCCCGGGGAGCCGGCGCAGTTCAAGGAGGAAATGCGAAATTCGGCCTTCGCGTGTTTAGGCGTAATCTAGCGAGGCGGGGATGAGTTTTTCGATTTGGGATTTGGCCATCGTGACCACCGCGGCAGCGGCGATTGGAGGCGTGTCCGGTTTCTTTGGCGTCGGGGGCGCTTTCCTGTTAGTGCCGGTGCTGAACATTGCGTTGGGTGTCCCGGTGGAACTGGCCGTGGGAGTTTGTGCTTGCCAAATTTTGGGCTTGGCGACTACGTCGATCTTGGCGCGACGAATCGACGTCGCGCAATTGAAATTACCGCTGATTCTTACCTGCGGTTTGCTCTGCGGCGTATTAGCGGGCGCACGCGGATTGCGCTGGGCCAATTCGCTGGGCCGGGCGACGTGGTGGGGGCGCGACTTTGAGGTTTCCGCTGCGCTGGTCCTGTCGCTGTATTGCCTGTTACTAACCAGCTTGGGTTTTTTGTGCCTGAAGTTAAGCCGCCGCACCGACCTGTCCTCCCGCCCCGGAGAGCGAATGTTCTGGTTATCAATTCCCCCCTATACGGAAATTGCCGGATCCGGCCCGGTGTCGATTGTGGGACTGACCTGGTTGGGATTGGTGATCGGCGGACTCTCGGGATTGCTAGGGATCAGCGGCGGATTGATCCTATTGCCCACCTTGACCTATCTCGTGGGCATGAAGACCCACGACGCAGTAATTGCCTCGCTGGTGATTGTGTGGATTACGACCGCCCAAGCGACTGCAGTTCACGCGTGGAACGGAAATGTCGACCTGTCGCTCGCGGCTGCTCTGTTATTGGGGGGAACCTTCGGAGCACGAATCGGGTCGGAAATCGGCCTGCGCGCGCGGGGCGCGCAGTTTCGACGCTGGTTCGCCTATCTGTTGTTGTTGACCGCGGTTTTGTGCGCATCGCGACTGGTGTGGATGTTCCAAGCGGACGCCTAATAACCCGTTAAAAAAGAGTGCCACTGGCTTTGACAGTGCAACTTTCAGATGTGTGCGATACTTGCAGAACACCGGCAAAGCCAGTGGCACCCTCGTTTTTAAAATTAACGATGCACTCGCATTATCCCGTTGTGAATTACGTTCGTGCAATCACTTTTTCGCGGTACGATAAGGACGCCTCGATAGAAAACCAGCGTCAGGAACCCCGGCTGACCAACAGCCAACAGCACTCGGCGACACGCATGCATACAGCCACCATGGTCGCCACAGACGCCGTTTGATGGGGGCGAACTTCATAATCCGGCTTTGCAGCGGCATCCTGTTCGGCGCGAACGCGTACCTCTTCCAGTACATCGGGATCGGGAATGTCGAATACCATGTCGCAAATCCGGTCGCTGGAGTTTCGAGCGTGCATAATATTCAGCACGGACACCTCGATTTCCCGCCGGGTTCGCTACAAATGCAACGTTTTCCAGGTGAAATTGGCTGACGTATTTGCGTTCTATGAGCGGGACATACATAATCGCCCCTCACATTGACCTATACAGAACCGGGATGTCACTGCATGAAATTGTCGCTATCCGTGCGGATTGCTGAAGCACCCTGCAAAACAAAACTGAACGTCCCCTTTGCCGAAGTCGTAGGCTTGGCCCGCGATTTGGGCTACCGTGCCCTCTGCTTGCGGGCCAGCGCCGGAGGCGTACAAACCCCGCTGGCGCAATTGGTGGCGATGCGCAAAGAAGTTGAGCACGCCGGCTTGACGGTTTCGATGGTTACGGCCGACTTCGACATCCCACTCAACAACGAGCAAGGGCCGAATAGCCTCCGCGATATTGGACCGAGTCTCGACGTAGCAGAAGCGTTCGGGTGTGATCTGATTCGCGTCTGCATGAAAACGCCAGAGGACATTCCACATGCCCGGACGGCAGCTGACTTGGCGGCCCAGCGCGGCATCCGCTTGGCGCATCAATGCCATACCACATCCTTGTTCGAGCAGGTCGAACCAACGTTGGCGGTTTTGCATGAAATCGATCGCGAGAATTTCGGGGTAATTTTCGAACCGGCCAATTTGATGCTCAATGGCGAACCCTACGGGATTGAGACGCTGCAAAAACTGAAGCCGCACCTTTTCAATGTCTATGTGCAAAACCACAAATTGGACCCCAATGGTCCGGTGGAATTAGAAACGTGGTGCCGCGGGATGCAACGGTTTCATCACATTCCGATTTGGGAAACCGGCGGGGTGGACTTTGCGAAGGTCATGGCAGGATTGCAGGCCATCGGCTATGACGGATACTTCACCGTCCATCAGGCGTACGCCGAAATCATGGGCCCTCGCGAGGCGGCGGTGGAAAGTTTTCATTACCTCACCAGCCTCGCTGAATTTAAATAGTCTATGAATGCCGTCATTGTCAGCTTTGAACGCTTACCGCTGGGGCTGCTCAGTTGTTATGGCAGTCAGTGGGTCCAAACACCAAATTTCGATCAATTGGCGACCGAGTCGATCGTGTTCGACCAGCATTTCGGCGAAAACTTTGATCCCCAGGCGGCCCAACAGGCGTGGTGGACGGGACAGTATCACTTTCCCCGCACCGACGCCCCACAGGCAGCGTCGACAAATATTTTCGAAACGTTTCGCAGCCGAGACATCGAAATGCATTTGCTTGATTTCGATGCGAGCGAATCAAGTGATGACGGACTCCGCGCGGCGCAAACAATTTTCGACGGTTGGAACGCCTCTACAGATGCGCAGCACCTCGTCTGGATACAATGCGCGGGAACACAGCTTGCGGCATCCACCGAGTGGGGCGTTGGCGTCGAACAGTGTGCTGAACAAGTTGTCGCCTGTGATGCTGTGCTGCAAGCAATCCTTGCCCAGGTTGATGCATTGAGTTGCGAGTCGCCGCTATTGATCGTGACGGCCGCCGCAGGGGAAATCCTCTTCACGCGCGATTCCTCAACCGACGCCGAGCATGAGTCTCTATTGCACGAAGAACGCGTACACGTTCCGCTGATCATCCATGTACCAGGCTCAGATCAGCAGGGCAGTCGGCGGCAGACGTTGACACAGTCGGTCGACATCGCGCCCACCTTGGCCGATTGGTTGGGTCTTGAATCCTCCGAATCGGAATTTGAAGGAAAAAGCCTGTTGCCATTGATCGATGGGCGAGCGACGACGATCCGCAAGCGGGCATTTATGGGGCACGGAACGGCGCAAGCGGTCCGCAACGTCGATTTCTGTTTAATTCGATCCGATGCGGCGCCGCGATTGTTCCTTAAGCCGGAAGACCGCTTTGAACAGGCGGATGCTGCTCGGGAATACCCCGATGTTGTCGAAGCGATGGAGTCGGCGCTGGATGAATTTCTGGCGAGTTTCAAGTCTGCCTGACGACGATTCGGGGCAAATCCCGGTGACAGAAAACAAAATCCGACTTGCGTAAACCCATGCGCTATAATAGTTTTTGTGCTACCGGTCAGGGATGCCCGATCGAACGGACTCGAGGTTTGCAGGAGAATGATGATCTGATGAATCCACCAATGCTTGGCAATCCGTGCTGCCGCCGAACATGCGAACGCCTCAATCCTGGTCGACTTTCCCAAGATTTCCGGTCGCTCCCACCTTACCGGTTGCGTAAGATGGTAAGAGGCGTGACGCAGTTCGTATTTCCGTCGCTCGAGTTGTCCGTCTGACGATATCGACAAACCACAACAATAACCGACTTCAAAAGAACGGCGCAATAATGGCAGAACCCACTTCGGGCGGCGATGGATCCGCCGCGGTCGCGCAGATTCAGGCGGCCTACCAACGAATACGCGAACAGATGTCGCAAGTCATCGTCGGGCAGGAGCATGTGATTGACCAACTGCTCATCGCCCTGTTCAGCCGCGGACACTGTATTCTGGAAGGTGTCCCCGGTTTGGCGAAGACGTTGATGATCAGCACGCTGTCACGTTGTTTGTCCATGAGTTTCAGCCGAATTCAATTCACACCCGACTTGATGCCGGCCGATATCACCGGCACCGAAGTCCTGGAAGAAAACCGCTCGACCGGCAAACGCGAGTTCCGGTTTTTAGAAGGGCCGCTGTTTTACAACGTGGTCCTCGCTGACGAAATCAACCGGACGCCCCCAAAAACACAGGCCGCCTTGCTGGAAGCGATGCAGGAACGGCAAGTGACCGTCGGCCGTGTGCGACATGAATTGAGCGACCCGTTTTTCGTATTGGCCACACAAAACCCAATTGAACAAGAAGGAACCTACGCACTTCCCGAAGCGCAGCAGGACCGGTTCATGTTCAAGGTGAATGTCGATTACCCGAACTTTCGCGACGAGTTTTCGATTGCCAAGCAAACGACCTCTCTACAAACCGATAACATTCAGCCGGTGCTGAGCAGCGAAGAGATTATTGCATTGCAAAAAGTTGTGCGTGAAGTTCCGGCCTCGGATCACGTGATTGAATACGCGTTAGCACTCGTCCGGCAAACGCGCGTTGGCGAAGAAGGTGTTCCCGATTTTGTGACCGACTGGCTCAGTTGGGGCGCGGGACCGCGGGCTGTCCAGTATCTGCTGTTGGGAGGCAAGGCTCGTGCGCTGCTCAATGACCGCAGCTACGTCGCCACCGAAGATATTGCCGCTTTGGCGAAGCCCGTATTGCGGCATCGGATCGTGACAAACTTTTCGGCCGAGAGTGACGGAATCACTCCTGACCGTGTCATCGATCGGCTACTCGAAGAAACTCCGTCTAAGGAAGGTGCACTGACGAGTGACCCAAGATTCCAGAAGATTTTTGCAGCCTGAGGCGATTTCGCGCATCGCCCGCCTCGATTTGCAAGCCCGCCACATCGTGGAAGGGTTTCTTTCGGGTTTGCACCGTAGCCCCTATTTCGGCCAGTCGATCGAATTCGTGCAACACCGCGAATACGTCTCCGGAGACGATCCGCGCAATATCGACTGGAAAGTCTGGTCTAAAACCGACAAGTACTACATCAAGCAGTTCGAGGAAGACACGAATCTGCGGTGCACACTGTTGGTCGATGCCAGCGAATCGATGCAATTTGGCAACGGGCCTTTAAATAAATACGAATACGCCTGCGCCGTCGCTGCCAGTTTGGCGTACTTGCTATTGAAGCAACAAGATTCGGTCGGCCTCGTGGCGTTTGACGGGGAAATCCGCGCGCAAACTCCGATGCGGAGTTCCAACAAGCACCTACACGCGATCATTGCCGGTTTAGACGCCGGTGAACCTTCCCGCAAAACCGAGATGTACGATGTACTGCGGCGTGTGGCGGACGAACGATATCGCAAAGGGATGATCATTCTGATTTCCGATTTGTTCGCCGACCGGGACAGCCTGTTTCGTGGATTGAAGCTGCTCAGGCATCGCGGGCACGATGTGTTGGTGATTCATATTTTGGATGATGAAGAACTTGATTTTAACTTCACTGGCACGACGCGCTTTGAAGGGCTGGAGGAGACGGGAGATTTGGTCTGCGACCCTCGGTCGCTTCGGGAGGGTTACTTGAGCGCGATGGGAGACTTCCTCGATGACGTCCGCCGTAGATGCGCCAAAAACGTCATCGACTACCAAACCATCCGCACGAGCGAACACCTCGATGCGGCGTTGGCGCATTACTTAAATCACAGGTTGGGGATGGGACAGTCGGTGCGGAACTAGGAAGCAAGTGGCGAGTGGCCGGATTGAGTAGGCAGTAAGAAAACGATACAGAGTGTGAATTGTTGCGGCCAACTTTCTCCCCTCTCCCTCGGGGAGGGGGGCCGGGGGTGAGGGCGTACGGCGGTTAATTTTTAATCCTTTTGATTTTTGAAGCGGTCTATATTGATGGAAGCTTGGCTTTCACAACATTTTATAAACTCTTCGCTGATCGCGGGCGGCGCCCTGTTGGTTGGTGTGCCGATCATCATCCATCTCATCAATCGGATGCGGTTTCGTCGCGTGAAGTTCGCAGCGATGGAGTTTCTGCTCAACAGCCAAAAGAAAAACCGCCGGCGGGTGCTGCTCGAACAACTTTTGTTACTGCTGCTACGAATCTGTGCGGTTGCAGCGGTGGTGGCCTTGATTGCCCGTCCGATTCTCCCCAAGGACCTGCCGCTATTCGGCGAACTGGAAATCCAACACGTGGTCCTCATTGACGACAGCGGTTCGATGCGCGATCGTTTGGGGGAAACCACTGCGTTTGATGCCGCAAAAAAACTAGCGAAGGAAATCGCCTCCGAGGGAGAGCGGCGTCCGGAAATCCACAAACTCACCCTGATGCTCGCCTCACAGCCATCGCAACCTGTGTTCACTCTGCAAAACCTGGATTCGGAATTTCTCGCGGAGTTACAATCCCGCTTGGAGACCCTCAAATGCTCCCACCGGCGGTTGAATCTGGTTGACGCGGTCAAAGCGGCCCAGGAAATCCTGCTTGAACAAAAGGGCTCGGTGCTGAATTTTCATTTCATCTCCGATTTCCGCGATCCCGAATGGACCGAGGATGCCGCATTGGCAACCGCCGTGCATGACATGGCTGCCGCGGGTATTTCTACCAATCTGGCACGCACAGTGTCGGAACGCCACGCGAATCTGGCCGTTACCGAACTGAGTGGACAATTGCAAATTGCTGCCGCCGAAATTCCGCTCAGGCTACGCGTGAAAGTCGAAAGCTTTTCCGAGGGTGTAGTGAAAAACGTCCGTGTGGCAATCTCGGTTGACGGCAAAAAACGGCCGGGGAATCTCGTGATTCCGAAGTTAGAGGCGGGTGAGACAGCCACGCAGGAATTCGACATCACCTTTCCCACGGCTGGACCGCACGACGTCCGAGCGCGCGTTGTCGGAGCGGATGATTCGTTAGAGGAGGACAATACACGGTTCCTGGCGGTCGAAGTCGCTGCCCAACACCGGGTGCTGGTGATCGACGGGCATGTCAATCGTTCCTCAGCTGAATATCTTGATGATGCGTTGGAACCCGCCCCAGGGATTACCGGATTCGATGTTCTGTCCGAAGATGTGGAGTATTTGCGGCGGAATCCGCTCAACGGATTTCGCAATATCGTGTTGCTCAACGTCGGGCAATTGCCGGCGGACTCTGTGCGGTTTTTAGAGGAGTACGTTGCAGCCGGTGGCGGACTGGCTTGGTTCATGGGGGACCAAGTGCGTCCTGCGTTTTATGACGATGTACTTTACAATGAAGGTAATGGACTCTTTCCCGTACCGATAACGTTCATCAAGGAATTGCCCGAGGACCTGGGGGAATCGACAGACGATTTCCGATTCGAAAAACACCCTCTATTCGCCAACTTCGAAGGGCAAGACAATCCCTTTTTGGCTGATGTCCGCGTCGAAAAATATTTCGCCGTCGACGAGGATTTTGAACCGGGACCAAACACCCGCATCATTGGCCGCTTCCGCGACGGAGCACCTGCGTTTATCGAGCATCGGTTCGGTCGGGGCAGAATCATCACATTTCTGTCTTCAGGCGGCCCGGAATGGAACAACTGGCCCAAAAATCCCAGCTACGTAATCTTGCAATTGGAATTACAGAAATATCTCGCAGAAGCGGCTGAAGCCGATGCGGAGCACATCACGGGTGAACCAATCACGATCGTCATCGACCCCGCTTTGCACACGGGTGAAGCGGAGATCCGTCCTCCCGCGGCGGGCGGTTCAAACGTGATTCGACTACGGGGCGGCGAGGCACGCGCCGCGGACGACCAAGCCGAGACCACAACCGCCAAGAACGGTATCATCACCTATACGGACACCGATCTCCCTGGGATTTACGAGATCACACGGACCCATCGGGATCAAACCACTGATGTGCGACGAAAGACGTACAACTTCCCGACGGGCGAGGAAAGCCCGCTGTCGCTAGCTGCGACCGATGTGATGAAATCCAGGATCGGCAACGACGTCGAAGTTCACGTGCACGACGTCGGCGCATCGGGTTGGATTGATGGCGAGGAGGCGGGACAGGAAATGCGCAACTGGTTATTGCGAATCTTGCTGTTTGTCTTGTTGGCCGAACAGCTTTTGGCCAAACGCCTCAGCTTTCACTCCACACAATCCGGTATCGCGCCGCTACGAGGAAATCGGCCGACACCGACCAGTCGACCGCAACAGACTGCCGCGGAACCCGCGCCAACGACGGGAGCCTCCGCATGAACGAAAACTTGCTCAATTGGTTCAACCAGGCGACCACTTATTGGGACCGTTTGGAATTTGGCCGCGAAAACAAATTTGCCTGGGTCGCCGCATTCGCCGCAGCGTTGTTAGTGGCCGTGTGGATTTACCGCCGCGACGCGCTTGAAGTCGGGCGGATTACGAAAATCTGGTTGATGTCGTTGCGACTGTCGGTGCTCGCCATTTTGCTCGTGATCGCGCTGCAACCGGAAATCCCGGACAACAAGATGTTAGTCAATCCTTCGCACGTGGCGGTGCTGATCGACACATCACTGTCAATGAGCATCCCCGACAAGGTCGTGCCCGATCCTGTCACGGCGCCGACAACCACAGTCCGCCGACCACGCGAAGAACTCGTCAACGAATTGTTCGCCGATTCCGATTTCATTGAAGACCTGCGTGCCCAACACGATCTGACGATTTACACATTTGACTCTAAACTGACTGAACAGCAACGGCTTTCTCGGATTCCAGCAACGCAGCCCGACACAACAGAGACGGACCCCACGATGGCGGTGGGCGAGATGGCCGAACCCATGTCGATCGACTGGTCGGCCATTCTGAAGTCGCGCGGGTTGGAAACGCGGATGGGGGAAGCCTTGTTAGAAGCGATCCGGCGTGAAGCGGGGCCTACGCTCTCAGGACTAGTCATCGTGACCGATGGAGTTTCCAACACAGGCGTGGAACCGCCCAACGCCATCAAATCCGCCGCTGCTGCGGAAGTCAAACTATTTTCCATCGGCGTCGGCAGCACGGAAAAACCGGTGAACCTGCAAGTCGCTGACGTACAAAGCCCGACCACCGTGCATGTGCGCGATGGCTTCTCCATTACGGCGCATGTCCGTGGCGAAGGCTTGGACGGCAAAGATATCCGTGTGGAATTGCTGTCCAAACCCGAAGGTGCCGAAGGGGACCCCGTGTTGGTCGAGGAGGATGTGCAACCGCTTCCCGAGGACGGCCAGCCGATTACGTTCACATTCAATTACACTCCCAGTGATTCGGGGCGTCGAGAGTTTTTCATCCGCGCCCGTCCCGTCGAGCCGGTTGAAGAAATCATTGCCGAAGATAACGAATCGAAGGTCACCGTCGAAATTAACGAGCGCAAGGTGAAAGTCTTGCTGATGGCCGGCGGCCCCATGCGGGATTATCGCTTCGTCCGCAACTTGTTATTCCGCGATTCTTCGATTGATTTGCATGTCTGGCTGCAAACCGGTGAAATCGGCATCAGTCAGGAATCAGACGAGTTGTTATTTCAGTTCCCGGAAACGCGCGAAGCACTGTTTGGCTATGATGTGATTATCGCCTTCGACCCCGATTGGAGCAAAATCCCGCCACCGCAGATCGACAACCTCATGGATTGGGTATTCGAACATGCGGGAGGACTCATGATTGTCGCCGGTGAGGTCTATACGCCAGCTGTCGCCTCTCTGGAATCGGACAATCCGCTGGCCAAGCTCAAGGATTTGTATCCGGTCGAATTGGAACCACGGGTGTTCAATTCCCCATTAAGTGGCGAAGAATTCACCCAGGCCTGGCCCCTGAGTTTTACCCCCGAGGGACTGTCGGCCGGTTTCTTACAATTGGATGACAACCCCGCATCGTCGGCGAACCTGTGGAACGAATTTTCCGGTGTGTTTCGGACCTACATGACACGGGGACCGAAGGCCGGGGCAACCGTGTTCGCGTATTTTTCTGATCCCCGCTACGGCGAAGGGAAAGAGCGCCCGATCGTGCTAGCTTCCCAGTTTTATGGGGCGGGCCGCGTGATGTATTTGGGGAGTCCTGAGATGTGGCGACTGCGGGCATCGGATGAAGATTTTTACGAACGCTTTTGGGTCCAGGCGGTCCGCGAAGTCGGCCAAGGCCGCCTGTTACGGGGGACGACGCGCGGCGTGTTGTTGCTTGAACGAGACCGTTATCCGCTGGGGAGCACGGTTCAAGTCCGCGCCCGCGTTTTGGATGCCCAACTCAACAAACTTGCCGCCGACAGTGTGGCGTTAGAGGTTTTCGATCCCGATGGCAAACCACTCACACCGGTGGTGCGGCTCAATGGCGAACCGTCGCATCCCGGCGATTTCCAAGGGGGCTTTCCTGTGACCCGAGCGGGGACGTATCGGATGGAGCTGCAAGTTCCCGAATCGAAGGAACAGATCGTCAAACGCATTGAAGTCAAATTCCCAAATCTCGAACGGCAGCGACCGCAACAGGACGTACAACTACTGCGTTCCATGGCGCGCGATACGGGGGGGGAATACCTGCCCATCGCAGAGGCGGCGGAGCAGTTGCCCACATTGCTCAAAGACCAAAGTATCACGACCGTCCAAACCGGCTTCCCCGATCCTCAGTGGGACAAAGCGTGGGTGATGTATCTATTGGTCGGTCTACTCGGGCTGGAATGGCTCACTCGAAAATTGTTAAAATTGGCGTAAACACATGTTTTTCATTCTTTTTTAAACCATTGAACACTGCGTTTATTGATGGCTGACAAA
>Ga0316204_10009656_pt1 | contig 12778 bp, 14 predicted proteins | sample 6monrhotite_MG_2_FD_205661 | JGI IMG/M metagenome (GOLD analysis project Ga0316204, IMG submission 205661) | Microbial mat bacterial communities from mineral coupon in-situ incubated in ocean water Damariscotta River, Maine, United States -... | ecosystem: Environmental > Aquatic > Marine >...
CTCTTCGTTCATCGCAAACCCAACCGGTAATACCAATAAATAACCCAAGCTCAATATATTTTTCTAACTCTTCTTTTGTTCCGGTAAAGCAATGAACCACCGCCGATTTTAGCTTTGGAATATAGTTGGATAATATTTCAAACTGCTGATCAAAAGCATCCCTTTCATGCAAAAAAACGGGTTTTTGGTGCTTGATTGCTAACTCTAGTTGTTGAGTAAACACCTCTACCTGAATATTTGGAGGTGAGAAATTACGATTAAAATCAAGCCCGCATTCGCCAACGGCAACCACCGAATCATTTTCTAGTAATTTCGAAATTTGTTGGCAATCATCTTGGCTAAAATTCTTTGCGTCGTGAGGATGACAGCCAGCTGTGGAATAGAGTTGTTCAGGGTATTGCTGGGTTAATTGAAAAGCTTTTTGGCTTTCATCCAGATTAGTTCCGGTTAAAATCTGCTTTTTGACACCTAATTCAAACGCTTGTTGAATAACCAGTTCACGATCTTGATCAAATCGCTTATTAGTTAGGTTAACGCCTATATCTATCCACTGCATAATCGTCTTTATTGGTGTAAACTCAGTTGTGAATAGATAATAAAGGTAAAATTTGTGATGTCAAATTACACTCTCTACGGCGCACCCTTTTCGATGTATACCGGCAAAGCTAAAGCGTATTTACGTTACAAGGAAATTTCTTTGGATGATGTGTTTTCATCGGCTGAGGTATACAAAAAAATCATCATTCCCAATACTGGGGTCAAATTTATACCGGTTGTTAAAACGCCTGATGACCAATACATTCAAGATACGAGCGAAATTATCGATCAAATAGAACTAAGACATCCTGAAAAGCCGGTTTATCCAAGTACACCTAAGCAGAAATTAGTCTCACTTTTATTTGAGCTATATGCTGATGAATGGCTGTTAATACCAGCAATGCACTATCGCTGGAATTTTAAAGCCAATTTCCCGTTTATTCATCAAGAATTTGGCAGTATTGTTGCTCCTAAGATGCCTGCCTTTATTCAAATTTTTTTGGGTAAGCTAGTGGCTAGTCGATTTAAAAAAGTAGTACCAGTGCTAGGAATTACTCCTAATACGATACCCGCCATAGAAAAATGGTATCAAGAAGAATTCTTAGCAGCATTTGATCACCATTTATCAAACTATCAGTTTTTGCTTGGAGATGCTCCTTGCATCGGTGATTTTGGATTATTTGGTCCTTTGTATACTCTTTTGTGCCGTGATCCTTACCCTAAAAAATTAATGAAAGCGATCGCGCCAAATGTTGTCGATTGGACAGAGCGAATGAAAGATGCATCCGATGTTTATGGTGATTTTTTACCTAACGATGAAATCCCAGAAACCCTATATCCGATTTTGTCAGATATATTTGACACTCAATGGCCAGTGTTAGAAGAAACCGCCAACCGATTATCTCAATGGTATTCAAGAGAAACTAACAATATTCGTTTGGGAGAACCAACTAAAGTACCAAGAACTTTAGGAACCCACAAATTTATAATTGGTGATACTGAGGAGGAGCGACGGGTGTTACCTTATTCGCAATGGATGATGCAGCGACCGTTAAACTTTTATCATTCATTAAATTCAGATGAACAGAAAGAAATGGAACCACTGCTCAAAAAAATAAATGGTTTATACGCGATGAGATTTTATGTCAAAACTCAAATTTCAAGAGTCAATAACCGGTTTGTTATTGAATAAAAACATGTTAATTAAACCAAGTGAGAAAGTTCAAAGAATTTGGAAAACGGTTTTGGTTATTCCAAAAGGAAAAGTAGCCAGTTACGGACAGATTGCTGATCTGGCCGGTTTACCAGGAAGAGCCAGATTGGTTGGAACGTCACTTGGTCTTGCTCCCAAAGAAATGAAGTTACCTTGGTATCGAGTGCTTAGAAGTAATGGTCAGTTGGCTTTTAAAAAAGGAAGTGATTCTGCGGAAAAACAAAAGGGATTGCTGCAACAAGAAAACGTGGTTGTATTAAATAACCGAGTTAAGTTAGAACAATTTGGATGGCAGCCAGATTTGGCTGAGATGTTGATGGGATTGGAGTTTTAGATGAAAAAAATTATCTTTATAATTGCTCTGTTAGCGGTTATTCAAAATTGGAGCAATATTAAAACTTGGCTGACACCTACGCCAGACTTTAATTCTGTTAATAATTCAAAGGTGGTTTTATATGCTACAGCTTGGTGCGGTTATTGTGCAAAAGCTAGAGAATTACTGAGCAGTCATGGTGTTGTTTATCAAGAATATAATATTGAGCAATCGAAAGTTGGTCGAACGCAGCATAAAGAACTAGGGGGGCGAGGTGTTCCGGTTCTTTTAATTAATGGGGAAGTAGTGCATGGGTATAATCCGCAAAGAATTGTTGAGTTGATTAAGGGGATTTAGGAGAGCTTTAATATTCATTGATTTTAAACTATTCCGTTGGGCTGTTTTAGTTAGTTCGGTTTACTCAGTACCTAGTAAATAGTGCTAGAGTTCTATAACCAGCCATTCTGATGCGCAATCCTAGCCGCTTCGATACGATTTTTTGCGTCAAGTTTACTACAAGCTGATGACAGGTAATTTCTAACGGTGCCAGAGGACAGGTGAAGGGTTGATGCTATTTCTTCAGTAGTGGCGCCAGTTTTGGCTAGTTGCAGTGTTTTGCGTTCTGTGTCAGTCAACGGATCCATTTCCATCCAAGCATCTTGCAATAGTTCTGGGGCAATCACTTTACCACCCTTTGCGACTTTCCTGATGGCAGAAAGAAGTTCATCCGAAGGGGAGTCTTTAAGTAGATACCCTTTCACACCAGCATCCATTGCTCGACGTAAATAACCCGCTCGAGAGAAAGTTGTTAATATTATCGGTTTTATGACCAACCCCCTTTTTTTTATCGTTTGAATTAGCTCTATGCCGGTCATACGTGGCATTTCAATATCACTAATTAGAATATCGACTGTTGGATTGTTTTCGTCACTTATGAACTTTAATGCATCTTGCCCATCCGGTGATTGATGGATAACGGATATATCATCTTCCAAATCGAGTAGTGTCGCGAGAGTAGTTAACAGCATTGTCTGATCTTCAGCGATTAATAGGTTAATCATTTTGATTCTGCCAAAGGTATTTTTATGTCGATAAGAGTTCCAGAAAATGATTTGATTAATAGTTTGCCGTGAAGTTTACTGACCCGCTCAGATATTCCTTTTAAACCGAAACCTTGGTGTTTTTGTTCGCTAAAACCCACACCGTTATCTTTTACTTGTAAGTTAGCACAGTTATCTTGATGTTTAACTACTAGGTCAACTCGATCAGCTTCAGAATGTTTCAAGATATTAGTGATCAGTTCTTTTAAAATAATGGCTAGCTCCTTATTGATATGTTCACTAATATCAAATTCATCGAACTGATAATAGAAACTTATATCGTTACTCTCTAAAACGTATTTTGCATGAGTCAGCTCTGTATTCAAGTCACTGGTTCGATAACCTGTGACGACTTCTCTGATTTGCGACAGAGCGTCACGAGATATGTTTTCTAACGCTGAAATTTCATCTTTTGCTTTAGAAAGATCTTTGTTAATTAGCTTGTTGGCCAGTTCCGCTTTTAATGTGATCACCGAAAAAGTATGGCCTATGAGATCATGAAGATCTCGTGCAATTCTTTCTCGCTCAGATATTTTTGCTAGGTGACGAACTTCCTTTTGCGATAAAATCAACTCTTTCCTTTTTAACGAAATATCATGTTGATAAATATTGAGGCCACCAATCAAAAAAGTAAAAATAATACCAGGTAAATAAAAGTAAGGATCAAGATTATTTATCCAAGAAAACAGCATGATCCAAGCAACGATTAATATTATCCCAATGAACGCTTTTTTAGTACTACCAAGGCTGTAACAAAACGCAGCAGCATAGACAAAAAAGACACTTGCACCACTACTCAAAAGAGCCATTAGGCTACCAATTACAAGGATGGCAAAAATATTCCACTTAACCTTTCTGGCCGTTGCCCAATAGCCGTTAAAATAAACAGCTAAGAATAAAACTGTACCTATAGTCGCATATAGGTAGCTGTTTTCAATTGGGTGGTACTGAGCTAAACTGAGAAAAAAAATGAATAAGTATATTAGCCATACATAAGGGCCGTATTGAAAATCCATTGGTCTTGGAAGTAGTTTGTGATCAATTTTTTTAAGCAGTTTGAGCATCAATTTTTATTGGTCTTTTAATTTATTCGAAATATAGATCATCTAGCATAAATTCAAACTCGCCTATAGTCCGAGTTTTAACAAAAGAAATATTAGAGATATCGGTCAAGTCGACATCTTTCAGTTCACTTAACTTAAGATGATAGGTTTGCCATTGCTCGGAAAGCTCAACATCTTTTTGTATAGGTCTAAAGCTACCAGTCTGAAATAATAACACAGATAGTTGTTTAGTTTGAGCACTGGCTTTTGCCTTAAAAACAATTGAATTGACTGCGGACAAATTGACGCCGTTTTGCTGTGTTTCCCCTAATAAATAAGCAATGCCAGACCAAGGAAACATAAAGCCAGGTTTTAATTCGCCCCTGACTTTCAAGTATTGATTCGTATCTTCATTTCTGGCTTTAACATTCGCTGTATGCTCGTGTTCGACCAGCGCAATTTTCACAGTCGATTTACCACCTGCCAATTTATCGGTAGTTTCTCCTAGGCCTTTTCCCATATTAGTCTGGTTGAGGTGCCGATTGAAGTCAGTAATTAAACCAGGCTTAAACTTTTGGGCATGCATGTCAGGTGCTCCAAATTGTGTCCTTTCAAACTGTACGCCATTCTTCCATATTCTAACTATCTTCTGAGTCGATGAAATTGATTCAAAAGGATTTCCATCAACGAGGATCATGGATGCAGAAGAACCCACCGATAATGTACCACGACTTCCAATAGGGAAGTGATGACCTACTGCGCCAGTAGCACTATGCAGAGCTTGCTCGTTGGTTAAACCGGCTCTAACGAGTAACTCTAGTTCGCCGTGCAAACTTAATCCATGTGTGGTTCCAGGGTTCGGTGCATCACTGCCTGATAATACTGGCACTTTAGCCCCTGAGAGCAGCTCAACGCTTCTAAAAGCATTTTGAAGAGCTTCGGTTTGAAGTGTTTTGGATGAAATGCCAAAACCTGGGAAGCGTGCTGTTAACTGTTGGTGCTGTTGTTTACTCAAGTAAGGCTCATTACTGTTTGATTTTAATAATTGTTCGCTTTCCGACTGTTGAGTCATTGATGCTTTTACTGATAAAGTGGGAATTATAAAAGATTTTCTTGAAAGCATTAGCTCAACAAATTCCTTATCCACCACTTGGTCTACAAAGCTATGGATGATTCCGTTGGCTCCAAGTGTGATGGCTTCTCGCGCAGATACCAAATTGTCTACATGTACTACTAACACTCGATCCTGTTGATGAGCTGAATCAATCAGAGCCTTTAATATTTCTGCACTGATTGAAGGAAAGTGTTGTCGCTTTGCATTTTTTGAATTGTAGACAGCCTTTATATAGTCCGCACCTTGTTTAATCCGATCCGCAACAAATTGTGGGATTTGCTCAACTGAATGTAATACAGGGATATCAAAACCGTATTGTGTGCCGTGGCCTTGAGGAGCCGTTGCCAGAATGGTAGCGGAGAATAAATCAGCGGCACTAGTATTTTCTAAAGATTTTCTCTGTTGTTGATGAGGGTTGGCAAAGCTAGGCATAGTGAACATGTCCAGCTCTGTGGTCACACCAAAGTTGAGTGCTTCCGAAAGAGCGTTCTGGTAAGCGTGAGTATGTGAGTCTATTAATCCTGGCAATAAAGTTTTCCCTGCTGCGTCTAACTCTGGTAGTTTTGATTGCCCTATAGATTTCGATTGTTCCGGTAATTTTTCTGCAATGACGCTTATTTTATTGTCGATGATTTTGACATCCGCTTTTTTGTGTCGAAAATGACCATCGTAAACTTGCACATTTCGAATGATAAAACTACCTTTGTACTCTTGTGATAGTTCATCTGTTTTTTTGTCAGCGTCTAACTTTAGGGAAGGTTCTGGTAGTAACATGAAAAAAGCTATCAGAATGACTGTGAGGACAAAGACTGTTATAACAAGTAGCTTACTTTTCATTATTGCTTGTCCTTTTTATGATATGCCTTTACTGCCAAGAATATGAATAACAGCGAATAAGCGGCAAGTACAGAAAGGTGTAAGGCAATTGGAAAACCCAAGTCCATATTCGTTATTTTTAGTGCTAGTTGAGCTAAATGATAAGGTGGTAATAAGTTTGCAAACTGCTGCATAACTTCCGGTAAGACGTTAATCGGTAGCCAAAGACCTGATAAAAAGCTCATCGGCAAGTAAATCAAGTTCACAGTTGCAGGAGCACTGTTGGCCTTTAAGTACAAACCTAAAGTCATACCAATCGCACAAAAGGGCAGCGAACCTAGTACAAAAATAAGGGCTAAAGAAATCCACTGCCAACGCATTAATCTAACATCACCAAAAGTTGCACCAATGGTAAATAGAAATAATATAATTAGACTCGCGAAAATAAAAGTTAGGCTAATTCTCGATACGATGTATGCAGACGCGGGCATCGGCGAAACTTCTTTTAAGTCGAACCACCCTTGTCCCCGTTCAATCGCAATCCCAACACCAAATGAAAATAGTGCTGGGCCAATGACACCAAATACCGCATAGGTAATCATCAAATAAGTTGGCATGGTGGTTGGATTCATCGAAAATACAATGCCAAAAAATGTGTAAAACATGATTGGGAAAAGTAGTGTAGGAATACTAAATCCTGGTGTTCTAAAAAGACGCATTGTTTCAGTTTTTGCTTCCAATATGAAAATGTTCAATAGATTGGGCTTATCGTCAATTATTGTTTTCATCATCTACTCGCTTGCACTAGATGTGCTTTCTTCGTTGTTGATTATTTCAAAGGCATCTTCTAAAGCTGCACCAATAATGGTGAGATTGTTGACTTGAAGCTGTTTTTCGAAAATCTCTTTCATGCTTTTCTCTGCACAAGCCGATTCAAGTTCATAGTAGTCTGTAGAGCTAGAAATCTGACTGACTTTGGTAACGGTTTTAAGAGTAGAGAAGGAAGCGATATTTAACGGTGAACTGAATCGAATCTTTTTAGTATTGATTTGCGATTTGATTTCTTCAGGAGTACCTTCTCTAACAATTTCTCCATGATTGAACATGACGATACGATCAGATAGCTGGTCTGCTTCTTCTAAGTAGTGAGTCGTTAACAAAATGCTGGTACCTTGAGCTTTTAGTGTTTGAATGGCGTGCCATAATGACTTTCTGGCGGTGATATCCATACCGACGGTTGGCTCATCTAAAAACAATAACTTTGGATGTCCACAAATCGCTAAAGCAAATAACAGTCTTTGTTTTTGACCGCCGGATAATGTTTTACTGTATTGGTTTTCTATGTCCTTTAAACCAGAAAATGCCATCACTTGCTCGTAGTCCATTGGGTGTGCGTAATAGCTTTGGAATAATGTGATGTGTTCTTTTATAGTCGACATATCTGGCAAACCAGAGACTTGCAACATTGCCCCAGTTTGTCGCTTAACCGACATTGATCCAGGAGCGTGTCCAAATAAACTAATTTCACCGCTGTCCAAACTTAGTCGTCCTAACATGGTGTTGATGAGTGTTGTTTTGCCCGCGCCATTAGGCCCAAGAATTGATAAAACTTCTGCTTGATTAAGATCAATATTAATATTTGATAATACTTGCTTATTATCAAAGCTTTTACAGACCTGCCGTATCGAAGCAACTGTTTGAGGGGGTGTATTCATGTTCATTCCTAAATTATTAACAGCTAAACTGACAGGAGACTATCTTTTAACCTAATGGGGATTAGCGATCTTGGAGCCAATTATGGGATAGTGGAAGAAATTAGGTAATTGAGAAATGTCATGAATTTGATATGACATTTGTCATGAATATACGCTCCAAATTAGTATGCTTTTTGTGCAAAGCGAAAGAACTATTAATTCAGCATGGTGTTGTTTATCAAGAATATAATATTAAGCAATCGAAAGTTGGTCGAACGCAACATAAAGAGTTAGGTGGACGAGGTGTTCCAGTTCTTTTGATCAATGGTGAAGTGGTGCACGGGTATAATCCGCAAAGAATTGTTGAGTTGATTAAGGGGATTTAAAAGGTAACATTAATTTCAGCTCACTTTCACTTTTTATAGTTAAATATATTTTTAGTTTTTTTATAATTAATTACTTCAATCGAACCACTTAACGATATAGGTTTACCGTTGTAAACAAGGTAGGATTTGACTAGGTTATTTGCTGTTTTATTAAAAGTCTTTAAATTCTTTAATTGTGATGATGAGTAGGTGCTAGAAGATTTTATTTCTATTGCGATTAGCTCCCTACCATTTTGATAGATAACGTCAATTTCGTTTCCATTGCTGTCTCTGTAAAAGTATAAATCTGATATTTTTCCTTGATTATAGCGAGACTTAAGGCACTCAATTATTACCATGTTCTCAAAAATATTTCCAACCAATGGATCTCTTGTTATTTGGTCTGGTTTTCGAATGCCTAAAATGAAACTTAATAGTCCAATATCAGTAAAATAATATTTTGGTGATTTAATGACACGCTTGCCGAAATTTTCAAAATAGGGTGGTAGTTTAAATATAATGAATGATGCTTCTAAAATTGATATCCAGCTCTTTACGGTCTTTAGGTTAACACCAATATCATTAGCTAACGAATTATAATTGATGATCTGACCAACTCTACCTGCTAATAGTTTTATCAATTTTTCAAATAGAGATAGGTCTTTTAAATTAATCAGTAATCTTACGTCTCTTTCAACATAGGTTTGATAGTAATTTGAATAGGCTATGTTAGGGCGAATTTTTCGATCATAAATACTAGGAAGAAAACCTGTAAAGCAATAGTCTTCAAAAGTATTAAACTCGATAGATTCTTTTGAAAGCTCCGCTATAGAAAACGGAAGTAAGTTTAGTATTGCTGTTCTTCCAGCTAAAGATTGAGAAATTGATGATCTCAACTGAAGTTGGTGTGAGCCAGTAAGTACAAACTTACCCATTTCGGAATTTGGGTCATGATCAACAAAGTCTTGTATATAACTTAATAATTCAGGAACACGCTGGATTTCATCGATGATGACCTTTGATTTAAACTGAGCTAGGTAAGCTTTCGGATCTTCGGTAGCTAGTTGACGTTCTTCAGGAACTTCGAGGTTAGAATAGATGTAACCTTCAAGGGTTTCTTTCGCAAGCGTTGTTTTTCCTGACTGTCTAGGGCCTAAAATAGTGACTACCGGATATTCAGTGAGGAGGGTAAGAAGCTCTTTTTGGATTTCACGTTTTAGCATTTTATACATAATACTTATGTAAATATGGAAGTCAACTCCAATATTACATGATTTTGGCGTACTAGTTGTCGTATAACTGCATAAAAAGAGTCAATAAAGTAAGAATTATGCGTGTTACAGTTGCAAAACTTAAACTAACCGATCTTTCTTATTATTCTGAAATAATGAATGATTTAGTATCGATTGATAATGTTTCGGGAATGCACACTCAGTTTGATGTATCCAGCAGGAAGAAAATAGAATCAAAACTTATCCAAACTGCGAGCAAAAATGCTCAAGATAAAGCGGCTAAAATGGCACATGGCTTAAACTCTAAAATTCATTCAGTTTATGCGATATCTCAAGCTTCTAACTTTGATGGTTTTTTTGCTACCTTTGGTGCTTCCTCGTACTCAGAACGTGTAATGCATGCAAGGGCTCGAAGAATCGCAGGAAATGTCGCGATGTTTATTCCTGAAAGTATTAATATCTCTCAGAATATTAATGTAGTGTTTCGATTGAAATAAAAGTATCGAAGTAAAAATATTGATTGAGATTGCCCAAATTGAGTAATAAACTGTGAATACAATGCTAATTGATTGATATCATCTTAGTGAACCCTCCGTCTTTTATATTTAGCGGGTATTATGTGACAAAACAGCTAGGAGAATTAAATGAATGACAACAATTATGGAAATATTTTTCTTGGATTATTCTTAGGGATTGGTCTTAGCGTGTGTGGCTACTTTATTAGTCAAACCATTTACAACTCAAAGGTTGCTGTAAATACTGCTGAAGCGAAGGGACTAGCAGAAAGACGAGTTCAAGCCAATAAAGCAAATTGGGAATTGATTTTTAGAGTCAGTTCAAATCAAAAAAAACAGATCCCTCAGTTGTATGCTGACGCCGAAGAAAGGCAACAAATAATTATTAATTTACTGAAAGAAAATGGATTTAAAGATGATGAAATCGAGATCGGTGTTATTGACTATAACCTCAGAGAATTTAGAGATGAAAATCAAAAACTAGTCGATCAAAAACATTCATTAGTTGGTTCTATAATTATAGATACAGAACAAGTTAGCTTAGTATCAAAAGTTCGGGCAAATGTTAATGCTCTAATTGCTCAGGGGATCGATATAGATAATAAATCACCGGCTTATACCTTCACAAAATTGAACGATATAAAACCACAGATGCTCAGTGAAGCGACAAAAAATGCTCGTATTGCAGCAAATGAATTTGCGCAAATTGCAGGTGTAAAGGTTGGAGGCATAAGAAATGCGCGCCAAGGTAATTTCTTTATACGTGATGCGGGTGAAAATTATGGAGATACTGGTAAAATTGAAAAAGACGTACGGGTAGTTACTACAATTACTTTTTATCTAACTGATGAATGAAGCTTGAGTATCAAAAGCAATTGAGAGGGAAACCTCGGTGTTGATTAAACTGTGCTAAACGCAACTCGACAAGAGTTCATCCCTGCGACGGTTTGCTCCTCATTGTCAGCGTTAAGTTTTAAAGGAATACTAAATGCCATTTACACCATTCCATATGGGACCCGGAATATTAATTAAAGCATTACTGCAAGGTAGCTTTAGTTTAATGGTATTTGGTTGGGTTCAAATCGTTATGGATATTCAGCCCTTGTTTGTACTAATCACCGGTGATGGACATCTACACGGTTTTTCACATACCTATGTTGGTGGAACGCTATTGGCAATATTTTCTGCATTATCGGGGAAATATTTGTCTGAGTTTGGCTTGAGAATATTAGGGATCTCGAAGAAAGAAAACCCGGTAAAAATCAGCTGGCAGGTATCCTTTATCAGTGCGTTTATTGGCACATATACCCATGTGGTTCTTGATAGCATAATGCACGGTGACATGGAACCCTATTATCCGTTATCTCAAGAAAATGGACTGCTTGGGAGCATTAGTATCTCTCAGTTACATCAACTTTGCCTTTACAGTGTTGCGGTCGGGGCAGCTCTTTATTATTCGGTTCAGTATTTCAGAATCAAAAAGACACCTTAAACAGTAGCATCCAACAAAATATGATAGCCTTAATCCTAGATTCCTCAGTTAAAATCGTGGAAAGAGTGGTAGAGCATGGCGCGCATAGTGTTGTTAAAAATTGCGTAGTCACCTTGCGGGTGAATAGCCCATTTTTAGCGATGCTAGGTGTGCTATGAGATGCCGCTATTTCTCGTGTTTTAACTGAGGAATCTAGGTTAATGTAAACTATCAAATATTTTTTCAGAAAAATAAAAAGGCGACCTAACAGGAGTTCATAATTGCGTAAAGTACTAATATTTGGAAATTCAGGCTGTGGTAAGACAACTCTAGCCAATAAAATAGTCGAAGAAGATAAGATCGCTCATTTAGATCTCGATTCTATTGCTTGGTTACCAACAAACCCTCCTCAAAGAGAAGCATTAAAAAACTCCAAGTCCAATATAGAACAATTTATTCGTTCAAATGATGGTTGGGTCATTGAGGGCTGTTACAGCGATTTAATAGAATTGGCTTTAGCAAAGGCAAATGAGGTTATTTTTGTTAACCTCAATGTTGAGCAGTGTATTGCTAACGCAAGAAATAGACCTTGGGAACCTCATAAATATAAATCGAAAGAGGAGCAAGATAATAATTTAGAAATGCTGCTCGATTGGATTAAACAATATTACAATAGAAAAGATGTGTTTTCGTTTTCATCACACTTAAAACTATTTGAAAATTTTAATGGTGAAAAAACCATGTTCACAACGAATGAAATATAAGGTCTATTTGTTTTCCTTTTTATTAATAAACTCGACGGCTAAATCAGGGAAATCGGTAAACACGCCATCCACGCCAATTTGATAAAGAAATATACCTAACAAATCGTCAAAGCTTTTTGCGTAGGGTGGAATCTTATCTTTTTCTTTTCTAAAAGTATAAGGATGAACTTGCAAGCCATTATCGCGAGCATTTTTTAACATGCCAGTCTCAATAACATTACCAGAAGTCGATTGATTAGAAACTAGCATCGACTTCCACGGCCCAATACCATCAGCAAAAGCCGCTATTTTACTCATGGCATCTGATTCGAACATCCAATCGTAGCTATAAGGGGTTAATTTGCCATCGACCATTCGCAGGGTTTCATGCCAATCGGTTTCAGCGATTAGTTGAACAAGCTTTAAATCCATTCCTAGTGCGGGCATTAATTTATCATGAATTCGCTTGGTTTCGTCGGGATCAAAACATTGAAGATAAGCTTTATCTGCTTTTGACAGATAGCCGTATTGTTTTAAAACTTCTAGGACCTTTTGGGAGATATCTTTTCCTTCTAACCGGTGGAACCAAGGTGCTTTTATTTCTACGTAGATTCCAATATCT
>Ga0316204_10009657_pt1 | contig 12777 bp, 12 predicted proteins | sample 6monrhotite_MG_2_FD_205661 | JGI IMG/M metagenome (GOLD analysis project Ga0316204, IMG submission 205661) | Microbial mat bacterial communities from mineral coupon in-situ incubated in ocean water Damariscotta River, Maine, United States -... | ecosystem: Environmental > Aquatic > Marine >...
GGTCTGGCCCGTGGCCTGAACGCACAGTGGACTAACGGTGGTCTGCTTTACTCACCACCATTCCGCTAAAAACTTTAACAAGGGCGCGATTAATTCGCGCCCTTGTTGCATCTAAAAACACCATCTAGGCTGGGGATGCGGGGCAAACCCGCGCAAGTGCGGTCTGGATAACCCAGGGAAAACCCATGACGACATTGATCGACCCACCAAAGGCGTCGTTTAAGCTGTCAATGTTGATCTACGATACCCGTTACCGCTCAATGACCATTCAGGTCGTGGCGCTGATTGGTTTCTTGATCCTCATCGGATGGCTGATTTCAAACACCGCCGAAAACCTTGCCACGCTGGGCAAAGAACCAAGCTTTAGCTTTTTGTTCGAACCCGCGAGCTATGACATCAACCAAAGATTGCTGGACTATGACTCTCGGGATTCGCATTTGCGGGCCGGGCTTATGGGCTTGTTAAACACGTTGGTTGTCGCCGTTTTGGGCTGTATCACAGCCACAATCCTAGGGGTGATTATCGGTGTTTTGCGGCTGTCAAAAAACTGGCTGATTGCACGATTAATGACTATTTATGTGGAAACATTCCGCAATGTGCCGGTTCTGTTGTGGATCGTATTCATCATGGCGGTGATGATTGAAACACTGCCGGCACCGAATAAATTTCGTGGCGCCGAACCCGAAGCAACGATGAAAGTATTTGATTCTGTCGCGATTACAAACCGCGGCGCTTACATACCCGAACCTTTGTTTTCGCGGCCTTTGGGCGACATCTCGTTTCTGGGTGATTCTGCGCTCCGATTTGACGTCAGCCTTGAACTGATTGCGTTTTTGATTGTCTTTGGCCTTAGTATTTGGGTTTCGGGTAAAATAAGAAACCGTGCCAACGTTATCCAAGAGGCAACGGGCTTTCGACCTAAAACGTTTTTACGCCGAACCGCGGTGACCTTATTGCCGTCAATGATCCTGTTGGCCTTGCTTGGGTTCCATCTGGGATATCCGGTGTTGAAGGGCTTCAATTTCAAAGACGGCATATATATGCGCAACTCTTTGATTGCGCTCTGGTTGGCTCTGTCGCTGTATACGGCGGCCTTTATCGCCGAAAATGTGCGGGCAGGGATCATGGCGATTTCCAGTGGGCAATCGGAGGCCGCCGGTGCCTTGGGGTTGCGGCCAAACCGCATAATGTCGCTGGTGGTTCTACCTCAGGCGCTGCGGGTGATCATTCCGCCGCTTATTTCACAATACCTGAACCTGACCAAGAACTCGTCTTTGGCGATTGCGGTGGGGTATATGGATCTGACAGGCACGTTGATGGGTATTACGCTGAACCAAACCGGGCGCGAGCTTGAGACGGTTTTGATGGGCATGTTGATCTATCTAACCATCTCACTGTCAATCTCGGCTGTGATGAATTGGTACAACAACAGCGTCAAATTGGTGGAGAGATAACATGAGCAGACTTTCATTTGTCCGCACCGAGATGTTGCCCGAGCAGGCCCCGCCTGCGTCCGAGGTTGGCATTATCGGCTGGATGCGCGCCAATTTGTTTTCCAATTGGTCTAATTCGATCATCTCATTGGTGTCGATCTTCGCAATCTATCTGGTGGTAACGCGCCTTTTCAATTGGGCTTTCGTACCAACCTGGGCCGCAGGGTCGTTGTCAGAATGTCGTGAAATTCTGGCGGGGGCTGGTCGCGAAGGCCACAATTCAGGCGCCTGTTGGGGCGTGATCCGAGAACGTTGGGTGCAATTGCTGTTCGGTTTCTATCCGCCGGATCAGTATTGGCGCCCGATTCTGACATTTGTGTTGTTGGGTTTTGCTTTGGCACCTGTGCTTTATGAAAACGCGTCACGCAAATTACTTTGGCTGACGGCGATTTACCCTTTCCTCATGCCGTTTCTTTTGTGGGGCGGTACAATTTGGGGGCCATTGTTGGCGCTGGCTGGTTTTGTGATCGGCTTTTTTGTCTATCGCTTTGCAACCAATGCCTTTGGTTCATTGGCAGGGTTGATTTTGGCGGTGGTCGCCGCGATCCTTTGGTGGATGTTCTTGTCCGGGCCACTCAATGGCGTTCTGTCCAGCATCCTGAACATCGGATTGGAACCGGTTTCCAGCCGTGATTTTGGTGGCTTTATGCTGTCGATCACCATCGGGGTTGTGGCGATTGCCTGTTCCTTGCCGCTGGGCATCATTCTGGCGCTGGGGCGTCAATCTGATTTGCTGATCGTCAAGGCGCTGTGTGTCGGGTTCATTGAATTCATCCGGGGTGTGCCGCTGATTACGCTGTTGTTTGTGGCATCTGTTCTGCTGAACATCTTTTTGCCGCCGGGCACGAATTTTGACATCATCCTGCGTGTGTTGATCATGGTTACCTTGTTTGCGTCGGCCTATATGGCCGAGGTGGTTCGGGGTGGTCTGGCCGCTTTGCCCAAAGGGCAATATGAAGGCAGCGACAGTCTGGGCCTTGATTACTGGCAATCTCAACGCCTTGTGATCATGCCGCAAGCCTTGAAAATTTCGATCCCGGGCATTGTGTCCACTTTTATCGGGGTTTTCAAAGATACCACGCTGGTGTCGATCATTGGTTTGCTTGATCCGCTGGGTCTGTCCAATGCCATTCGTGCTGATTCAAACTGGAACGGAGTAGTCTGGGAGCTTTACGGCTTTATCGCCTTTTTCTTCTTTATCTTCTGTTTCTCAATGTCCCGTTATTCGATGTATCTTGAGCGTAGACTCAAGACCACGAACTAGTTTTAGGAGGTTAAAGCATGTCTGATCTTGCACAAAACCGCGAAATCGATCGATCCAAAATGCAGGTCTCTGACGAGGTCGCCATTCAGATCACCAATATGAACAAATGGTACGGCACTTTTCACGTGCTGCGCGACATTGACCTGACGGTTAATCGCGGCGAACGGATTGTCGTGGCGGGGCCGTCGGGTTCCGGTAAATCCACGCTGATCCGTTGTATCAACCGTTTGGAAGAACACCAAAAGGGCCAGATTATTGTGGATGGAACCGAGTTGACCTCGGATTTGAAAAACATCGACAAAATCCGATCAGAGGTGGGCATGTGCTTTCAGCACTTTAACCTGTTTCCGCATCTGACGGTTCTGGAAAACCTGACTTTGGCCCCGATCTGGGTGCGCAAAACGCCCCGTAAGGAAGCCGAGGAAACGGCGATGCATTTCCTTGAAAAAGTGAAAATCCCCGAACAGGCCGCCAAGTTCCCCGGGCAGTTGTCCGGTGGTCAACAACAGCGTGTGGCGATTGCCCGCAGCCTGTGCATGAAGCCGCGTATCATGTTGTTTGACGAACCAACCTCGGCACTTGATCCGGAAATGATCAAAGAGGTGCTGGATACGATGATCGAGCTGGCCGAAGAGGGTATGACGATGATTTGCGTGACCCACGAAATGGGCTTTGCCCGCCAAGTGGCCAACCGCGTTATCTTTATGGATCAGGGGCAAATCGTGGAACAAAACGAACCGGAAGAGTTCTTTAACAATCCCAAAAGTGACCGGACAAAATTGTTCTTGTCCCAGATTTTGGGGCACTAAAGCGTCCTGCCTTAACCGGCGCCACCAAGTGCCCCTTTTCGCGTTGAACCGCAGGCGAAGGCAGGAACAAGCCTTGCATGTTTAAGGCGGGGCGGGCAAAGGCAGCACCGGCATTTCTAAGGCCCCGGTTTCAATGCCGGGGCCTTTGGCGTTCTATGAGTTTGCTTGCAAATCTTTCGGGGTGACGAAGGATTTGAACTGCGCCGACTGCGGCGCCAAATCTGCCCAGCTTGCACCGGGCATTTCCAATACTGCCACCGCCCCCGTCGGAAAATGATCAAAGGCGCGGGTGCAATTTTCGCCCGCCCCGGGTGATGCCAAAACCCGGGTCAATGTGCTTAGACCCGGCTCGTGATTGATGACAATCAGCGTGTCGATCATCTCGTCTTGGGAACGGATCAAATCCGCCAATTCGCTGGCCCAAGCCAGATAAAGTTCCTCCAGTGCATACAGGGACAAATGATCACCCAAGGCGGTTTTCACCAGTTCTGCTGTCTGTCCCGTGCGCCGGGATGTGGACAAAAACGCCGCCTCTGGCTGTGGCGTTTGTGTGGCCAGCCACTTGCCCATACATGCCGCATCCGCCTTGCCGCGTTCGGTCAGCCCGCGATCCTCGTCCGCCAGATCGGCGCGACCCGGCTCGGTTTTGGCATGGCGCATCAGATAAATTGTTTTCATCGTGTATTCCCGCGTGAGGGGTGAAAATATTCCATGTGAAACGCCGACTGCTCGGGCGCACGGCCATAGGTCTGGCTGACCGGACAGGCCATGCGCACCTGACACCCACCCGACAGACAGCGCTGCCCGGCAGGGTTATCCAAATGGGTGTGACAGGCGGGCACGTCATAGCCGGCACCGGTAAGCGCACCAACGGGGCAAGCGTTCAGACAGGGCTTGTCGGTGCAGGTTTCACAGGGGCTGGCGGGCAGGGGCGGCAACTCAATGATGTGATCAAACCCCAAAGCCCCGCGAAACGAAACCATCGTGCCCGCCAGATCATGCACCAGCCACATCACAGGTGATGGCCAACACCGGCCAGAGGCCACGGCCCAGCTGTAAAAAGGATGCGGCGGTGTTGCCCCAAAGGGGAAATAGGCGCGGCCATGATGCGCCGTTGCGACATCTGAAATTACGCGCCCAGACCAGCGATCAATGGGGTCGGCTTTACCGTCACGAAATTCCGGCGTGCCTTGAAAACGGCCCCAAAAACCCGGCTCAAGCGGCCCGAGCAAAACCAAGGTTTTGCAACCGTCTGGCAAAGGTGTGGCGCTGGCAAGGATGCCACCAAGAACCGCCAGATTTGCATCGGCCAGTTTTTCGACCAATTCGGCATAAAGCAATCCAGCCATCAGGATCGGATCAACGATCCGGCCCCGTGGTCGGTAAATAGTTCCAGCAAACAGGCATTCGGTGCGCGCCCGTCCAGAATAACAACCGCGCGTACACCGCCATCCAAGGCCGCCAAAGCAGTTCCTGTTTTCGGGATCATCCCGCCCTTGATCACGCCTGCGGCGGTCATTTCCTTGATCTGGGTCGGCGTGAGTTGCGTCAACACCTCGCCGTTTTCATTTTTGACGCCCTCTACATCGGTCAGCAACAGAAAACGATCTGCCTTTAGCGCCGCCGCTATGGCCCCCGCCGCGGTGTCGCCGTTTACATTAAAAGTCTCGCCGTTGCGCCCGACACCGATGGGCGCGATCACCGGGATCATCCCGCTGGAATGCATCTGGCGGATCACATCCACAGATATTTCCGACGGCTCGCCAACAAAGCCCAAGGTCGGGTCCGCTGGTTCACACACCATCAGATTGGCGTCTTTGCCCGACAGACCAACCGCCCGCCCGCCTTGGCCCATGATCGCCGAAACGATACGTTTATTCACCCGACCAGACAGCACCATTTCCACCACTTCAACTGTGGCTGCATCGGTCACGCGCTTGCCGTTCACAAAACTGGAGTCGATGTTCAACCGCGTCAGCATATCGTTAATCATCGGTCCGCCGCCATGCACCACCACGGGATTGATGCCGACATGATGCATCAAAACGATATCACGGGCGAAACTGTCCATCTCGGCCGCGTCGCCCATGGCATTGCCGCCAAATTTGATCACAACGGTCGCGCCCTCATATCGCTGCAAATACGGCAATGCTTTGGAAAGGGTCGAGGCGGTGGCAATCCAGTCAGTGTTCATCATATCCTGCTTTTTCATCAAACTATCCTTGGCTCGTTCATTCGTGATAATCGGTTGCGCGGGCGCTGCCAAGTGATAAGACTTTCGCTCAAGCACCTCTTTCAAAAAGGCGATTGCATGGAAGATCGGCAAAAAACACTGGTTTTGACTGGGGCAAGTCGTGGCATTGGCCATGCGACCGTAAAACGATTTTCAGCCGAGGGTTGGCGGGTTCTAACCTGTTCACGATATTCTTTTGATCCGCGCTGCCCATGGCCCGGTGGGGCAGATAATCATGTTCAGATCGATCTGGCCGATCCCAATAAGACGATCGCGGCGATTGAAATCATCCGCGGAAAACTGGATGGAAAACTTGATGCTTTGGTGAACAACGCCGGCATTTCCCCCAAAGGCGAAGGCGGTGCGCGGCTGAATACATTGGAAACCGACCTGCGCACATGGGGGCAGGTTTTTCACGTTAACTTTTTTGCCTCGGTGGTTTTGGCACGTGGATTACGTCAGGAACTGGCGGCGGCAAAGGGTGCTGTTGTAAATGTGACGTCGATAGCGGGGTCGCGGGTTCATCCTTTTGCGGGGGCGGCCTATGCCACGTCAAAGGCCGCGTTGAAATCGCTGACGCGGGAAATGGCGCATGATTTTGGCCCGCTCGGCGTGCGGGTGAATTCGATTGCGCCGGGCGAGGTGGAAACCGCTATCCTGTCACCGGGCACCGACAAAATAGTTGATGGTCTGCCAATGCGCCGCCTTGGACAGCCGTCCGAGGTTGCCGACGTGATCCATTTCCTATGCTCGGGCCAGTCGTCCTATGTGACCGGCACCGAAATCGAGGTGAACGGGGGGCAACACGTCTGATGACCAGTGCCGAGTTTAATGAATTCTGTCGCGCCCTCACCGGCACAACCCACGTTGTTCAATGGGGGAATGCCGATGTGTGGAAGGTCGGCGGCAAGGTTTTTGCTATTGGGGGTTGGAATGGCGGCGAAGCGGCTTTTACGTTTAAGGTCACCCCACTGGTGTTTGAGGTTCTGGGCGATGCCCCGGGCATTCGCCCCGCGCCTTATCTGGCCAGCCGAGGGATGAAATGGTTGCAATACTACGCGCCGGGCGGCTTGTCGCAGGCGGAATTAGCGCGGCACATAAAGCTGTCGTATCAGATGATATTTGACGCATTGCCCAAGAAAAAACAGGCCGAAATTCTGTCTGCTTAGATCAGGCTGTTCACAATGCTGCGCAGGTTGGCGATGCCTTGCCCGTTTTCCGATGAGGTCACCAGAATTTCGGGATAGGCGGCTGGATGTTTGGCCAATGCCGCACGGGTTTGGGTCAAAATTTTGGCTCGATCCGCGTCTTTCACTTTGTCCGCTTTGGTCAAAATGACCTGAAATGTCACGGCAGAGGAATTCAAAAGTTGCATGATTTCGGCATCAACATCTTTCACGCCATGCCGGTGATCGATCAACACAAAGGCGCGGCGCAAATTCTGGCGACCCGACAGATATGCCTTTAACAATGCCTGCCATTTTTTGACCGTTGGCAAGGGGGCTTTGGCAAAACCATAGCCCGGCAAATCTACCAAATAATGGCTTTCCGCCACGGTGAAAAAGTTGATTTCCTGTGTACGGCCCGGTGTGTTGGATGTGCGCGCCAAGGAACGGCGTCCGGTCAGGGCATTGATCAGCGTTGATTTGCCCACGTTGGAACGGCCAGCGAAACAAACCTCGATCCGATCCGACGGCGGCATGCCATCCATCGCGACAACACCCTTCAAAAATTCGGTACCTGCGGCAAACAAAAGCCGGCCTGCCTCGGCCGCGTGGGCGTCAGGTTCTGCGGCGATGGGGAATTTTGGGGTTATCATAAAACATGCACCCTATCATTGGCGCGAACCACGCCGGATTTTGTAACTTCGCCATAGACGCCGAAATTTTTGTGGCCATACCCTTGCAATAGTGCGCCCAAAGTATCCGTATCCCGAACACCCGAATTTGGATTGGCCGTGGTGGCCATGCACCGGCCGATGGGTTCGCATATTTTTACTTCGGCCTCGCCAACGCTCAAAGTTTTACCGATCCACTCGAATTCCTGCCAGGGGCCCATGCCCTCCAACCAAAAATTACCACGCCACCGGCGCATATCGAGATCTTGACCCAAACGTTGCCCCAAGGCGCGGTTTGACGACAGGTTCAAAAAACTGACCGATGGAAACGGCGTGTCGGTCATGCCGCGACCGGCGACGCGAATAACCCGTGCAGATTGTGCGCGATCCGCCGGTGTCAGATCACCCGACCACGCCAAAAACGCATTCAGGTCGTGATCGGGACGAAACACCAGGGGATCCTTGTGGGGATGTGTCAGTGTTACGGTTTGGGTGGCCTCATCCAAGGTCGCATTGATCGCCATTAACTGTGGCGATTTTGACCCTCGATTAAAATTCGCACAGGCCGCCCAGGTCGATCCATCGGTTTTCGCCGCATCATGGGTGACAGCCCACGCGCGATCCCAAGGCAGGGTTTGGCCAGCGGTCAACACAACTTGACCCAGCTCTTCCCGCCCATGGGATTTTACTGGATGCCGCCAAATATGCGCGACAGTTATCGTCACTTTTTCGGGCCTTTCTTGGCCTTGCTGCCAACCGGTTTTACCACTGGCTTTTCTGCCGGTTTCTTTTTGAACGACGACATAATATTCCCGAAAACATCAGGATTATAGCCTTGGCTGCGCATGATCAGATATTGTTGGGTAAAGGTGATCGTGTTGTTGGCAATCCAGTAAATCACCAAGCCGCTGGCAAAACTGCCCAGCATGAACATGAATACCCAAGGCATCCAGGCAAAAATCATCGCTTGTGTGGCGTCAGTCGGGGCCGGGTTCAGTTTTTGCTGCAACCACATGGAAATGCCCAACAACAACGGCAGCACGCCGATGAATACCAGCGCCAAAATCGAACCGGGCTCGGGGCTGGCCCAAGGCAGCAGGCCGAATAGATTGAACAGCGACGATGTGTCCGGTGCCGACAAATCCTTGATCCACCCGATCCACGGTGCTTGCCGCAACTCGATCGTGACAAAAATCACTTTATAAAGCGAAAAGAAAATCGGGATTTGCAAAATAATCGGCAAACAGCCCGAGGCCGGATTTACCTTTTCCTTTTTGTAAAGCTCCATCATTTCTCGTTGCAGCTTGGCACGGTCGTCGCCAGCCTTTTCTTTCATGGCGGCCATCTGCGGTTGCAGTTCCTTCATTTTGGCCATCGAAACATAGGATTTATAGGCCAGCGGGAACAGCAGCGCTTTGATCAGCAGGGTCAGACCGATGATCGACCAGCCCATATTGCCGGTGAATCCGTTCAGCATGTGCAAAACAAAGAAGATCGGTTTGGTCAGGAAATAAAACCAACCCCAGTCGATGCTGTCGATGAATTTATAGATGCCATTATTGGCCTCATACTCGCGGATCAGTGCCCATTCCTTTGCGCCTGCAAAAAACGAGGTGGTCACGCCACTGGTTTGGCCGGCGTCGACACTCATGGTGGGCAGACGTGTTTCGGACAGGTAAATGTCGCGGTCGGCCTTATATTGCAGAACCGATTTAAACGCTTGTTTGGCTTCTGGGATCAGCATCGTCATCCAGAAGTGGTCGGTAAAGCCGACCCAGCCGTTGCCAGCCACGTCGGTCACATCCGAACGCTCACCCCAGTTTTCGTCGCGGTCGAATCCAGAAAGATCGGAATAGTCAAATTCTTTCAAACTTTCGCCAGACTGACGTATCGCCCCTTCGTGCAGAATGAAAAAGCCACGCAAATCGGTTGGTTCACCATGGCGGCGGATCTGGCCATAGGGTGCAAGCCGCGCGGTTTCAGTGCCGTTGTTTGAAATTTCCTGACGCACGGAGAACATGTAATCTGTGTCCACCGAAACAATTTGGCGGAATGTCATGCCCACAGTGTTGTTCCAGACCATTGTCACGGGTGTGGTCGGCGTTAACACTTCGTTACCTTCGATGGCCCATTGGGTTTCCGGGCCCGGTACGTCGTCCCACCCCAGCGCGCCGCCGGGTGCCCACCCATAAAGCGCGTAATAGGCGCCTTGCGTACCTTCGGGCGTCAACAATGTGACAATATCGGAGGTTTCGTCCAGGCTTTCGCGGTAATCTTTCAGCGACAGATCATCAATGCGGCCGCCCAAAGTTGAAATGGTGCCTGCCAAACGCGGTGTGTCGATTTTGGCACGCAGCGCGGTTGAAAGCGCGGCTGTTCTGGTCTCGGCTGTGGTCGGCACGTTGCTGACCGCCGCCTGATTGGCCGATGTATCGGCGTTGACACCTGCCGAAACGTTTTGGCCTGTACCGGTTGTGGCCACGGGCGTTTCATCGACGGGTGCAGGAAAGAAGATCGTCCAGGCAATAATCACCATTACACTAAGGGCCATGGCCAATAGTAAATTTTTGTTTTCGTCTTGCATTTTTCCGCATGTCCCGTCGATTGATAATCTGCAAGGGTTCAATCGGCTGGGCGGGCAAAGGTCAAGGGGTTTTGCGGGTATTACCGGTGAGTTTTCGCCTATACGGCCAGTTTTTTGACTGTTTTGCCATTGTGCAATTTTTGATTGTAGCTGGACAGCCAAGTCAGGGCATCATCCGGGGGCATTGCCCTTGCGATGCAATATCCCTGAACAAACTCGCATCCCATCTGTGACAATATTTTTAGCTCTTCAAGATGTTCCACACCTTCGGCCAATGCTTGAATGCCCAACTGATCAGCAAGGTTCATTATCGCCCGCAGCATATTTTTCTGGCCTTTTTCAAGGTGAATATCCGTGACAAAAGATTTGTCAATTTTGATCCGTTGGATCGGGAATTGCCGCAAAGATGTGATTGAGGAATGGCCGGTGCCAAAATCGTCCAAATCGATTCCGCATCCCAACGTGGCCAGATCGTGGATGTTTTTGGCTACATTTGCGTCATTTTGTTTTGCCAGAACGGATTCTAGTATTTCAATACAAAGCCGATCCGGCGTGAAACCGTAGCGATCCAATTCCCAGGATAAATGTTCAATCAATCTGGGATTGCTAAGCTCATGGTTGGACAGATTCAGGCCCAGTCGGGGGACATTTTGCCCGGCGTCTTGCCATTTTTGCATCGCGGCCAAGGATTGTGTCAGCATCAATTCGCCCAAATGAACAAAAAGGCCGGCACTTTCAATTGCTGAAAAGAAATCATGCGGCTGCAAAATACCGCGCCGTGGATGAACCCAACGTGCAAGGGCTTCAAACCCGACAACCTCGCCCGTAAGGGTGGAAATTTGCGGCTGAAACCAAGCCTTGATTTGACCGCTTTTCAATGCCTCTGTGACCTCGTCGTTTAAAACCGAACGGGTTTTGTTGCGCAAATTCAGATCGCTGGAATATCCACGTATGCCGCCCGTGCCGTTTCGCCGCGCTTCTTCCATGGCGGCGGTTGCGGCATGTACCAAGGATTGACCTGTATTTTCGGGGCTGCCTGTACCCAAACAATAGCCGGATGAAATTGTTGCGCTGATCGCGGAACCGCCGAGATTCATAGATTCATGAACCGCCTTTTGAATGCGGCGAACGATGGACAGCGTGCTTTCCAAATCGACCTTATAAACTGGGTCCAGCGCAATGGCGAAACTGTCGTTTTCCAAGCGAACGACAATATCCTCTTCCCGGACCGAGGCGACAATTCTGTCGCCGACACGTTTCAGAAATTCATTTCCCTGCACTTGCCCAAGCGACATGTTCAATTTTGTAAAACCGTCCACATCGACAACGATACAGGCGGTATTCAACCCGGTTTTGTGTTTGTCTTGCAGAACCTTATCCAATTGAGCCGTTAAGATTTCCGGCTGCGGTAGCCGTGTTAACGGATCACCGTCGATAGTCTTTTGAATGCTTTCTGGCGGTCGGACGAAGGCCTGAACCGCCAGTATCAGCGGCAAAATAACGGAAACCACAAACAAAATCGCCTGATTGCCAATCCAATAGGCGGTGATTGTTGCCAAGGGGAACAATGACAACACGTTTGCGCGTGTTAACACGTTGAAAAATTTCAGACCGTTACGTTTGTAGTTATGCCATGCTGAACGCATTTAATTTACCCTGCTGATGTTCTGGGCATCAAATTACGGGAAATATCATGGTCAGTGCGTTAACAACCGCACAAATTTTGCCAACAAGTTTAGTCGACTTTTTCCTGATTGATCGACAGGCCAGCGAAATCAAACAACTTTGGATCCAGTAAATGCGAGGGGCGCGCGTTCATCAGGCTTTTGAACATCACCTGCCGTCGCCCGGGGCTGTTCTTTTCCCACGTGTCCAAAATCTGCTTTACCTGTTGGCGTTGCAACCCGTCCTGACTGCCGCACAAATCACAGGGAATTATCGGGTATTTCATGGCGCGGGCAAACTTTTCACAATCAATTTCGGCCACATGGGCAAGGGGGCGATACAGAAACAAATCCCCCTCTTCATTCACCAGTTTTGGCGGCATCGTTGCCAGCCGCCCGCCATGAAACAGGTTCATAAAAAACGTTTCCAAAATGTCATCGCGATGATGACCTAGAACAATCGCACTGCACCCTTCTTCGCGGGCTATCCGGTATAAATGGCCACGTCGCAGCCGCGAACACAACGCGCAAAACGTGCGGCCCGCAGGGATTTTATCCATCACGATGGAATAGGTATCCTGATATTCGATGCGGTGCGGCACGCCTTTGTCGGCCAGAAATTTTGGCAATACGGTCGCCGGAAACCCCGGCTGGCCCTGATCCAGATTACAGGCCAGAATATCCACCGGCAAAAGCCCGCGCCATTGCAGTTCGTGCAATACCGCCAACAGGGTATAGCTGTCTTTGCCGCCGGACATACAAACCATCCAGCGCGCGCCGCGTTCAATCATACCGTATTGTTCAATCGCTTCGCGGGTTTGGCGCACAATGCGCTTGCGCAGCTTTTTAAACTCGGTTCCGGCCGGGGCACCGTCAAACAGCGGATGGATGTC
>Ga0316204_10009658_pt1 | contig 12775 bp, 8 predicted proteins | sample 6monrhotite_MG_2_FD_205661 | JGI IMG/M metagenome (GOLD analysis project Ga0316204, IMG submission 205661) | Microbial mat bacterial communities from mineral coupon in-situ incubated in ocean water Damariscotta River, Maine, United States -... | ecosystem: Environmental > Aquatic > Marine >...
CGTGGAGCCGCCGACGAGCACGACCTGATCGATCTCACCCTTGGTGAGACCCGCATCCTTGATGGCCTGCTCGAACGGGCCCTTGCATCGACCGAGGAGATCAGACGTGAGGTCCTGGAACTTGGCGCGGGTCAGTTCGTAGTCAAGGTGCAGCGGACCGGCATCGGTGGCGGTGATGAACGGCAGGTTGAGCTGGGTCGACTGGGTCTGCGACAGCTCGATCTTGGCCTTCTCAGCCGCTTCCTTGAGCCGCTGGGCGGCCATCGGGTCGGCAGTGAGATCGACTCCATGGTCACCCTTGAACTGGTCGGCGAGCCATTCTATGACCGCGTCGTCCCAGTCGTCGCCGCCGAGCTTCGTGTCACCAGCGGTGGACTTCACTTCGAACACCCCGTCGCCCAGCTCGAGCACCGACACGTCGAAGGTGCCGCCGCCGAGGTCGAACACGAGGATGGTCTGGTCGTCGGTCTCCTTGTCGAGGCCATAGGCCAGCGCAGCGGCCGTGGGCTCGTTGATGATGCGCAGCACCTCGAGGCCGGCGACGGCGCCGGCTTCCTGGGTGGCGGTGCGCTGGGCGTCGTCGAAGTACGCAGGCACGGTGATGACGGCCTGAGTGACACTGTCGCCCAGGTACTCCTCGGCGTCTCGCTTCAGCTTCATCAGAGTACGGGCCGAGATCTCCTGGGGGTTGTAGCCCTTGCCGTCGATGTCGACAGTCCAGTTCGTGCCCATGTGCCGCTTCACGGAGCGGATCGTGCGGTCGGGGTTGGTGATCGCCTGACGCTTGGCGACCTCACCGACGAGGACTTCACCATCCTTGGCGAAGGCAACGACGGACGGGGTGGTGCGTGATCCTTCGGCATTGGGGATGACGACCGGGTCGCCGCCCTCGAGGACAGCGACAACAGAGTTGGTGGTACCGAGATCGATACCGACAGCCTTCGGCATTTTGGCTCCTGATTGCTTGAGGTTCTGGGGATTCGAGTAGTTGAACCAGGAGAATACCGGACCTATTCCGAAAACTGGCAGAAAGTTGAGCGTCAGAGACTCAGGTTTCCTGAAACCACCCTCCGGGCGACGGTGAGCGCAGACGCGAGTCGGCCGACCCGATGTCCCGAAAGGGACGTCGGGTCGGCCGATCCCGGGGAGTCGTGGATCAGCTGAGGCCGAGGGTTTCGAGGCCGTAGCCGGCGGAGCCGTGTTCGGCGACGTCGAGGCCGGTGACCTCTTCTTCTTCGTCGACTCGCAGGCCGATGGTCATGTCGAGAACCTTGAACAGGGCGAAGCTCGTAGCGCCGACCCACGCAACCACGATCAGGACCATCACGGCCTGCACTGCGAGCTGCGAGGCACCACCGCCGTAGAAGAGGCCGACGTTCTCCGCACCGAGGAAGGCGTCGTCGTAGCGGGCGAAGAGGCCGATCGAGAGCGTGCCCCAGATGCCGCAAACGCCGTGAACGGAGATGGCGCCAACCGGGTCATCGATCCGGATCGAGTCGAAGAACAGGACGGCGAAGACCACGATCAGGCCACCGATGAGTCCGATGAGCACGGCCGCCCACGGTTCGACCGTTCCGACCGGGGCGGTGATGGACACCAGACCGGCGAGGGCACCATTGCCCGCCATGGCCACATCGGCGACACCGGTCTTGATCCAGGTGACGGCCGTGGCACCGACGACGCCGGCAGCGGCGGCCATCATGGTGTTCATGGCGAGGAACGGGACGATGGCGTCGGCCACGAGCTCGGAGCCGGCGTTGAAGCCGAACCAGCCGAACCACAAGATGAACACGCCCACGACGGCGAATCCAATGTTGTGACCCGGAAGCGCCCGGGGCTTTCCGTCCGGACCGTACTTGCCGAGGCGAGGGCCGAGCATGGCCGCGCCGACGAGTGCGGCAACGGCGCCGGTCAGGTGCACGATGGTCGAACCGGCGAAATCGGAGTAGACCCGCCCACCGATCTCGATCTGAGCGATCAGGCCGCCACCCCAGGTCCAGTGCACGACCACCGGGTAGATGATCGCGGTCATCACGGCCGAGAAGATCAGGTAGGTCGTGAACTTGGTCCGCTCGGCCATCGCACCTGATGCAATGGTGACCGCGGTGGCAGCGAACACGACCTGGAAGAAGAAGCCGGTTGCCGGCGTCAGACCAGCCGAGGTGTCGAAGATCGCCCCCGGGTCGGCCGAGTCCTTGAAGAAGAAGTCGTTGAGTCCACCCCACCACTTCGAGTCTGACGTGCCGTAGGCGATCGTCCAGCCGACGATGAAGAAGGCCATGGCGCCGATCGCCATGTCGGCGAGGTTCTTGGCCATGATGTTGCCGATGTTCTTGGCCCGGGTCAGACCCGCCTCGACCAGAGCGAAGCCCGCCTGCATGAGAAACACCAGGCAGCCGGCGATCACCAGCCACAGATTGTCCATGACGGCCTGGACCGCTTCGGCGGACAGTCCGTCGTCCTGGGCGTTGGCCGGCGATGCCCACAGGGTCGCTACCGCGACGAGCGGGATGATGAGTGAACGTTTCCTGAACATGACCGCAAGCTACGAAGCGCCGATTTCCCGATCGTTCGTCTGCTGTTACCGGTCCGAATCCAGATTCTGACGGCAATGTGTCAACAAAGGGACGGGGGTCTGCGTTGTCGCAGCGCGAGGCTGACCCCAGAAGGGACGCTCAGGTGGGTTCGAGGATGTAGCCGCGGGAGCGGACGGTCCGGATCTGAAGGCCGGAGTCCTTCAGACGCCGACGGAGACGCGACACGTGGACGTCGAGCGCGTTTCGACCCGGCTGGTCGCCGCCCCAGGCGGCGCGGGCGAGGTCGGAGCGCGACACCACGGAGCGGAAGCGATCCACGAGCGGGCGCAGCATGCTGGCTTCCACCGGCGACAGTGGCCACAGGGTCCCGTCGAAGTGCACGACGTCGTCGCTGTCGATCACCGGGACGAGCAGCTGCTCGGCTCTCCGGGCGAGGGTGTCGACGCGTGCGCGGATGTCGCCCTGGTCGACGGGGGTACGGACCCAGTCCTCGAGCTCGTCGATGGGTGACGGGGGTGGAACATCCTCGCCGACCACCAGCAATCGTGGAGCCCGCTGCTGTCGCAGCATCTCCAGTTGGTCTGCGCCGGCCGGCCATCGCACAAGTGCCACATCCATGTGAAGACCGTAGGCAACCGGCATTTCCCAAATGTTTCGTCGATGTGAAACGCACCGCTCCTCGTCGGAAGGGCACGAGTGCGCGGTGCGACCCGAGAGAGAGGTATCTTTGCGGCGCTATGAAATCGCGCTTGAAGCCTCACCAACTCGTTCGTCTCGGGGGCATCGGCATGGCCCTGTTCACGTTCGGGTCCTATGTCTTGCCGTTCATCACCGACTGGCACGACGAGTCGACGGTCACTCGCGAGGTGTTCGACAACATCCCCGACGCCATCAAGCTCGGGTTCTACACCGTCATCCCCGCAACCTTGGTGTGGGGGGCATGGGCGTTCTCCAACCGGATGAAGAACTGGGAGCGCGGCCGCCCCGACAACCGGCGCACCACGACGAAGAACGTCAAGCGGCGGATGGCCGACTTCCGCGCCGGCGTCTACATGCAGACCCTGATGCGCGAGCCCGGCGCCGGAATCATGCACTCGATGATCTACTTCGGGTTCATCATCCTTCTCGGCGTCACCACGGTGCTCGAGGTCAATCATCAGGTCCCCGAGGACATCAAGTTCCTCCACGGCGACGTGTACCGCGGCTACGCCCTCATCGGCGACGGCGCCGGCCTCATCTTCCTGGTCGGCATCGTGTGGGCGATCATCCGCCGCTACGGCCCCTGGGCGTGGCGCCCCTACCGCATTCGCATCAAGTCCAAGCCCGAACACGCGGTGATCCTCGGTGTCTTCTTCGCCATCGCCGTCACCGGCTTCGCGGCCGAGGCCTTCCGCATCGCCCATGACGGCATGCCGGACTTCGAGAAGTGGAGCTTCGTCGGCTACCCGCTCGCCACGCTCGTCGAGGACAACGGCAACATCGCCGGCTGGCACCAGTTCTGGTGGGGCGCCCACGTCGTGAGCTTCATCGCCTTCCTGATCATCCTGCCCACGACGATGTTGCGCCACATGTTCACCTCGCCGCTGAACATGTACCTGAAGGACAAGGACCGTCCGAAGGGCGCGATGAAGCCCATGCCGAACCTGGTCGAGGGGGACACCGAACTCGAGACGTTCGGCGCCTCGGTCATCGAGGACTTCACCTGGAAGCAGCTGCTCGACACCGACGCCTGCACCATGTGCGGGCGTTGCACGTCGGTCTGCCCCGCCCACGCCACCGGCAAGCCGCTCGACCCGCGCGAGATCGTGCTCAAGACCGGCGAGATCATGGCTCGCACCGGCGACCCTGCCGTCGCCCCTCCCATCGGTGTCGACGATGAGATCACCGTCCCCGCCAACTGGATGTTCGACCGCATCACCCAGGACGAGCTGTGGAGCTGCACCTCCTGCAAGGCGTGCGACGAGATCTGCCCGGTCAACATCGAGATCCTCGACAAGATCCTCGACATGCGTCGCTACCTCACTCTGATGGAGAGCGACTTCCCGTCCGAGCTCGGTCAGGCCTTCCGTTCGATGGAGAACTCCGCCAACCCGTGGGGCATGAGCCAGGGCGAGCGTGCCGACTGGGCCACCGACATGGACGGCATCAAGCTGATCGACGGCGGCAACCCGATCGAGTCCGAGTACCTCTACTGGGTCGGCTGCGCCGGCGCGTTCGACGACAAGAACCGCAAGGTCACCCAGGCCATGGCCAAGCTCATGCAGCGGGCCAACGTCGACTTCGCCATTCTCGGCCCCGCCGAGAACTGCACCGGTGATTCCGCTCGTCGTTCGGGCAACGAGTACCTCTTCCAGATGCTCGCCAGCCAGAACATCGAGACCCTCAACGCCATGGGCGTGAAGAAGATCGTCACCCAGTGCCCGCACTGTTTCAACACTCTCGCCAACGAGTACCCGCAGCTCGGCGGACACTACGAGGTCGTGCACCACTCACAGTTCCTGGAATGGCTCGTCGATCAGGGTCGCCTCGATCTCAGCGAAGCCCAGCTCGAGGAGCGTGTCGTGTACCACGACTCCTGCTACCTGGGCCGCCACAACGACGTGTACATGGCACCTCGCAAGGTGCTCGGCAAGCTCGGCGGCATCGAGATCGTCGAGGCCGAACGCAACGGCACCAAGGGCATGTGTTGTGGCGCCGGCGGCGCTCGTATGTGGATGGAAGAGACCATCGGCGAGAAGGTCAATGATGTGCGCGCCCAGGAGCTGGTCGACACCGGCGCCGACCGTGTCGCCACTGCCTGCCCGTTCTGCTACGTGATGATGGACGACGGGGTGAAGGCGGCGGGCAAGGAAGAGGAAGAGGTCCGCGTGGCCGACATCGCCATGCACGTTCTCGACGCGATCGAGGCGGGTGAGGCGAATACAGCCGCTGCCATCGCAGCGAGCGCGGCCCCGGATCTTCCCGACGCACAGCCTGAAAACGCCGCCCAGCAGGACTGATGTCCGATCACGACGACACCACAGCGGTTGCGCGAGTGCTGGTTGTCGGCGCCGATGCGGACGCCGCTGGATTCATCGCCGACACATTGAGCCGGGCCGGGGTTCCCGCACAGCCGACCGATGTCGGCCGGGCCGCCTCCGAGGTCGTGAACGCGCACCCGGGCTATGCGGTGGTGGCGATCGATCATGACCTCGAAGCGGTGCGTTCGATTCGTGCACTCGCGGATCCGCAGCGTGCCGCGATCCCGATCGTGGTGATCGGTGCGGATGGCGCACCGGCGGCTGCCGCCGGCGACGCGCGCGAGGCCGGCGCCACGGCATGGATCGACCGACCCGTGTCCGAGGCCGATCTGGTGACCGGGATGCGTCACATGGTCGACGCAGCCGAGTAGCCGCCACCCGACTCGAATTCCGTCAACGCCCCGGGAACAGGCCGGTAGCCTCACGGGCGTGTCTGCCGAGCGCCCCACGATCCTGGTCATCGACAACTACGACTCGTTCGTGTACATCCTCGTCCAGTACCTGGGTGAGCTCGGCGCCGACCCCATCGTGCACCGCCATGACGAGATCGACCTCGCCGGCATCCGGGACCTCGACCCCGATGGAATCCTGATCTCCCCCGGTCCCGGCACCCCCGACGACGCCGGAGTGTCGATGGACGTGCTCACCGAGCTCGCGGGCGCCGTCCCGATCTTCGGCGTGTGCCTCGGCATGCAGTGCATGGGGCAGGCGTTCGGTGGCGACGTGATCCGGGCCCCGCAGGTGATGCACGGCAAGACCTCACTGATTCGCCATCATGACACCGGCGTGTTCTCGGGCCTTCCTGCCCCGTTGGAGGCAACCCGCTACCACTCACTCATCGTCGACCGCTCCACCCTGCCCGACGTGTTCGAGGTCACCGCGGAGAGCGATGACGGCCTCCTGATGGGTATCCGGCACCGTGAGCACGACGTCGAGGGCGTGCAGTTTCACCCCGAGTCGGTGCTCACCACCGCCGGGCACGATCTGATCGACAACTTCCTGAGCCGCTGCCGCGGCTGACGGGAAGCCCGTCAGCCACCGCCACCTTCGGTCGTGGTGGTGGTCGGGGCGGCCGTGGTGGTGGTCGTGGTCGTGGGCTCCGCCGTGGCCTCACCGATGGTGATGGTGATCTGGGAACCCTGATCCACTTCCTCGAACGCCGCCGGGGACTGAGCGATCACTCGACCGACCTGTGGCGAGCCGACCGGCACCGGCTCGAAAACCGGGATCGGATCGAGCCCGGCATTGCGCAAGGTGGTGATCGCCGTGTCGGCGAACAGACCATCGAGCTGGGGAACGACCACCTGCGGGAAGCCCGTGGAGACCACGATGCTGACCTGTGATCCGCTCGGTACGAGCGTGTTGAGCGCAGGCTCGGTGCGAACGACATCGCCTTCTTCGATCTCCTCGGAGGGCTCTTCGAGCTGATCGGGAGAAACGGTGAAGCCCGCGGAACGCAGGAGGTCCACCGCAGCAATGACACTGAGCCCTTCGACGTCGGGGACACCGACCACCTCAGGACCACTGGACACGATGATCTCGACCTCTTCGCCTGCCGCAAGCGCAACCCCGGCGCCGGGGTTCTGATCGATGATCGTGCCGGGGTCGAGTGGGCTCGTGGACGGGGTCAGCACGACGGAGTAGCCCTGCTGTTGGAGTTCGGCGGTGGCCGCTTCGACGTCCTCGCCGATCACATTCGGCACCACTTTCTCGGTGCCCGAACTGACTTGCAAGGTGACCGTCTCACCGGCCTCGACGCGCTCGCCCGAGGGGGGATCCTGAGCGAACACCTGGTCGTTCGGAACTTCGCTATTGGTCTGGTACTCGATCGAAACCAACAGGTTGGCCTCGAGCAACGTTGCCTGCGCGTCCTGCACGTCTTCACCGAGGACGCTCGGAACATCGACCAGGACGACAGCAGGATCATCCTCGACGACGGGATCGTCGCCGCCGCCGAGGGCGTCGAGGAATTCGACGAACAGGTAGCCGAGGATGACGACGAGGATGGCGAGCGCGGAGAGGAGACCGACAGTGCGCCAGATTCCGCCGCTCCGCGGGGCCTCTTCGTAGTAGTAGCCATTCTGGTACTGGGCGGCGTTGGGGTCGGGAACCATGCCCGCAGGGGCCGCGCCGGGCTGCATGGCCGGCTGAGCCGCCACCGGTTGCTGGACCGGCTGGGCGGCAGGCGTGACGGGCTGCGCCGTCGTGGCGTCGACCGTCGCCACTGAAGGGTTGGACGGTTGCGGCGGCGCTGTGGCCGACGGTGCAGCGGCTGCGGCCGCACCTGCTCCGGCGGCGCCAGCAGCAGCACCGCCTGCAGCGCCCGCCGCGGCTGCACCGGCGGCCTTGCCGGGAATCTTGTGGGCGCCCGCGAGGTAGCGGCGCAGATCGCTGCGGAGATCCTCGGCCGTGGGATATCGGTTGGCCGGGCCCTTGGCCAGAAGCTTCATGGTGATGGCCTCGAGCGACTGGGCGACGTTCACACCACGGTCACGGAGGCCCTGGGGCTTCTCCTGCACGTGCTTGTATGCAACCGCCACGGGGGTCTCGGCCTGGAAGGGCGGCACACCGGCGAGCATCTCGTAGAGCACCACACCGAGCGAGTAGAGGTCGCTGCGACCATCGACGGCCTTGCCCTGGGCCTGCTCGGGCGAGAAGTAGGTGGCGGTGCCCATGACGGAGCCGTGCTGGGTCAGTCCCGCGTCGGTGCCGCCGTGCAGCGCAGTGGCGATGCCGAAATCGGCGACCTTCACATCGCCTCCGTCGGAGACGAGGATGTTGCCGAGCTTCACGTCACGGTGAACGAGCCCGGCGGCATGGGCCACGCCGAGCGCGCCGGCGACGTCGGAGGCGATCTCAGCGGCGCGGTCCGGCGACAGCGGCCCGGTGCTGCGCAGCACATCGGACATCGACCGACCGGAGACGTGCTCCATCACGATGTAGTAGGTGCCGCGCTCCTGTCCCCAGTCGTAGATGCCGACGATGTTGGGGTGGTTGAGGTTGGCGGCGGCCTGGGCTTCCCGGCGGAAGCGCTCAACGAAGCTTGGATCGTTGGCGAATTCCGGGAAGAGAACCTTCAGCGCAACTTCGCGGTCGAGCAGTTCGTCGCGTGCGAGGTAGACGTCGGCCATGCCCCCACGGGCGATGTGACGGAGCAACTCGTAGCGACCGTTGAAAACGGTGGGTCCCTGTTCGGACATAGCAGCCGAGTCTAACGGGACCTGCGTCAGCGACCGATGCAGGTCGGGTCAGCCATTTTCCTCATCGAAATACGCCTCGATCACGGCGCGAGCGATCGGCGCGGCCACCGCGCCCCCCGTTTGCTCGCTCGCCCCCTCCTGCGCCTCGACGATCACCGCGATTGCGAGCTCGAGAACACCATCTCCGGTCCCCGCGAATCCGACGACCCATGCGTGCGAATTAGGCGGATCCGTGCCCAGCTGGGCGGTGCCGGTCTTGCCGCCGACCAGGAGTCCGTCCACCACCATGTTGCGCGCCGTGCCGTTGACCGCAACCTCGACCATGGCGGCTCGGAGGACGTCGGCGCTGCTCGGGCGAATCGCCTGGCGCCACATCTGCGCCTCGGTGGTCCCGTAGCTGGTGCCATCACTCGCGGTCAGCTCATGCACCACGTGCGGAACCATGATCTGGCCATCGTTGGCGATCGCCGCCGCGATCATCGCCATCTGCAGCGGCGTTGCCGCCACATCGTTTTGGCCGATGGACGTCTGGGCCAGCCGGGCGGAGTCCTCGTAGATGTCGACCGCACCGTTGGCGAGGATGACATCGTCGGCCCCGCTGTAGAAGTCGACGTCGGCCAGACGAACCCCATACTCGGTCGGGAACCGCGAGGTGGCGGCGTTGGGCAGATCGATCGGTGGTGTCTGGTTGAAGCCGAACAGCTCCGCGGTCTCGACCATTTGTTCAGGCCCGACCCACTCCGCACCCATTTCGGCGAATGCGGTGTTGCAGGACACGCGGAGAATCTCGACGAGGTCCCCACCGCAGGAACTCCCGGCGAAGTTCTGGATCGGCGCACCCGCCGGGATCGGGTCGTATGCGTCGCTGACCGGGAACTCCGGGGCGAACGCCCCGATCGTCCCGGATTCGACCCCAGCCGCCGCGGTCACCAGCTTGAACGTCGATCCGGGGAAGAAGAGCTCGCGGTAGGCCTTGGCGAGGAGCGGATCGCTGCTGTCGTCGAGGTACGCCTCGTAGGCGGCGTTGGCCACCGACCCGTCCGGGTCCGCCAGGAGGTTGGGGTCGAAGCTCGGCCATGTCCACATCGCAATCACCGCACCCGTGCGCGGATCGAGCACCACCACCGAGCCGCGCCGATCACCCAGGGCATCTCGTGCGGCGCGCTGCACGTCGTCACGGATGGTCAGGTGGAGTGTGGCCGTGGTGTCGCGATCGCTGAACAGATCCATGATCGATCGGAATTGCTGTTCGACCGTCACCCCGGCGAGTTCGTCGTTGTAGATGCGTTCCAGGCCGGTCGCCTCGACATTGAGGGACTGGTAGCCGGCGATGTGGGCGTACAACTCGCCCTCCGGGTACTCCCGTCGATAGTCCACCGGTTCGCCGATCTCGACCGACCGGGCGATCACGACGCCGTCGGCGGAGACGATCGCGCCACGTTCTTGACCGAACTCGCGGATCAATCCGCGAGAGTTGATGGAGTGTTCCTGCAAACGCTCGGCGCCGAAGAACTGCACCCGGTTGAGCTGGACGAATAGCAGCAGGTACAAGACCGCGAAGGCGAGGCCCAGCCGTCGGATCCGCCGGTTCACGCGCCGGCCTCATCACGGGCCACGCGCTGATCGTGGGACAGACGGAGCAGGAGGGCCAACAGGACATAGTTCGCGATGAGCGACGAACCGCCATAGCTGACGAACGGCAACGTGATACCGGTGAGGGGCACGACCCGAAGCACACCACCCATGATGATGAAGGCCTGCACTCCCAACAGCGTCGTCAGACCGACGGCGAACAGCTTGTCGAAGGGGCGCGTGGCTCGCAGGGCGATCCGCAGGCCGGACCCGATCAGGACCAGGAACGCCATCAGCACCGCAGTCGTGCCGGCCAGCCCGAGCTCCTCGCCGATGGCCGCGAAGATGAAGTCGGTCTCGACGATCGGAATCCGGTCGGGCTCCCCTTGACCGAGACCGGTACCGGTCAGGCCACCATCGGCCAAGGCAAACGACGCCTCGACGATCTGGAATCCCGTACCGCGAGCGTCAGCCCACGGGTCGAGCCAGATGTCGACGCGCTGCTGGACATGGGTGAATTGGCTCCACGAGATGACCGCGCCGACCATGAACAGGCCGAGGCCGAGTACAAGCGCCATCGTGCGCTCGGATGCCACCCACAACAACACGATGAAGACGGTGAAGAACAGCAGCGACGAGCCGAGGTCACGCTGGAAGACCATCACCCCGAGCGAACCCACCCAAGCGATGCCGATCGGGACCAGGTCCCGGATCTCCACTCGATTGCGCAACAGGTCACGCGCATCGACCAGATACGCGGCGAAGAACCCCGCCAGAGCGATCTTGGCGAACTCGCCGGGCTGGAGGTTGATCGGGCCGAGACTGGCCCAGATCCGAGCGCCACGGATCTCACGTCCGACCCCGGGCACAAACGGGAGCAGGAGCAGGCCGAGACCGGCCGCCCCGAGCAGGTAGCGGTAGTCCATCAGCATCCGCACCGGCCGGATGAGCGCAAGGGTGACGATGAACCCGGCCATCCCCACCGCAGTCCAGGTGGCCTGAAGGCCGGCGAGATCGGAGCCGCCGGGGACATGCTCGGCAAGGCGGGCGATCATCACGTAGCCCAGCCCGTTCAACAGCAGGGCCATCGGCAAGATGACCGGGTCCGCACCGGGGGCCAGCCGCCTGACGGCCACGTGCGCGACAACGCCCAATGCGAGCATCCAGGCGAGGAAGGGTCCGAAGTCGACCGGAATGGACGACGTGCGGCCCAGGCTCGCCAGCACGTAGGCGACCACCACGACGATCGCGACCATCGCCAGGATGCCGGCCTCGACACGGCGGGGTCGGAGTGCTGCGTAGATCGGCGCCACACGCTCGCGGCGCGGCCGATCGAGCGCGGTCACGGGGTTTCGGGAGACAGCTGTTCGCGCAGGTTCGCGATGTGCGCTTCGGCGTCCTCGAGGCTGTCGAACTCGAGACCGTCGGCGACGAGCTCAGCGTCGTGGGGTTCGAGCGCGCTGACCAGTAGACCCGAGCGCTCCTCGAGGGTCGGGTCGAACCAGAGCACACCGCCCGGCCGTCCCTGGTAGATCACGATCTCCTGCCCGTCGGTCCCGACGTAGTAGGTCGAGCGGGCGTACACGGCCAGCGAGCCGATCAGGGCAACCAGAACCATCAGTACAGCGACCACGAAGGCCGCTAGTCGCCAGGTGAAGATCGTGCCGACGGGAGGCAAGACGATGTCGTCAGGGTCAGGATCGTCGGGATGCGGCTCATCGCCGTCAGCGAGATCATCGGTGATGTGGTGACCGTCGAGCACGCCATCAGGGAGCGCTTTGCGGGTGTCAGTCACCCGATCCTCGGGGACATCGTCCACTGAATCGGCGTGGACGATGTCGACGACGACGACGGTGACATTGTCACGGCCGCCCGCAGCACACGCACGCGACACCAGGTCGTCGGCCGCCTCCTGTGGATCGAGGACCGTGGCGAGAACCTCGCTGATCTCGGGTGTGCCGATCTCTCCGAAGAGTCCGTCACTACAGATCAGGTAGCGGTCGCCGGCGACCGGCACGAGCTCCCACGCATCGACCAGCACCTTCTCGTCGATTCCGATGGCCCTGGTGACGATGTTTCGCTGTGGATGGGTGGCCGCTTCGCCCCGCGACAGTCGACCGTCGCGAACGAGCGCCTCGACCAGGCTGTGGTCCACGGTGTGTTGATGGAGCCCCTCGTCGGTGAGCCGGTAGAGCCGGCTGTCGCCGACATTGGCGACCCCGAGCCGGTGGGGCCCGGCTCGAACCAGATCGGTGAGAACACACGCCGTGGTGCCCATTCCCCGAAGCGCCGGCTCACGCCTGGCTCGGTCGACGACCTCGGCATTGGCCTCCTGAACCAGATCGATCAACTCGTCGAGCGTGCTGACCACGCCGCTCTCCCGAAACGACTCGACGGTGACCTCCGATGCGACCTCGCCACCGCTGTGGCCACCCATTCCATCGGC
>Ga0316204_10009659_pt1 | contig 12774 bp, 6 predicted proteins | sample 6monrhotite_MG_2_FD_205661 | JGI IMG/M metagenome (GOLD analysis project Ga0316204, IMG submission 205661) | Microbial mat bacterial communities from mineral coupon in-situ incubated in ocean water Damariscotta River, Maine, United States -... | ecosystem: Environmental > Aquatic > Marine >...
ACTAACAATTGATCGTAACGGTGTACGCAAATCATGGGCAACAGAATAACTAAACGACTCCAATTCCCGGTTACTTGCCTCCAACGCCTTGGTTCTGTTTTCCACCAGCTCTTCCAGTTTCATCCGATGGTTATACAGTGCATCTTCTGCCTGTTTACGCTCAGTAATATCCATTACTCCGGCAATGACCCCAAGGCAATCACCGTCGCTATTGGTCACCGGTGTTGTCGACAACGTGGTAAATATCGGGATACCATCTTTACGTAAAAACTTAACATCGTGCTGGCTATTAACGCGTTTGCCCTGCAGTTTCAGCTTTTTTTCCACCAGCAGCCTGGTCCGCTTGTCCATATACTGAAAAAATGGCTGGCCAATCATCTCGTCTACCCGATACCCAAGCATTTTTGCCATTGAGGGATTAACATAGGTTGTCAACCCGTCTTGATCTATTTGCCAGACCCCTTCCTGTATCATCTCAACCAACTGCCGATACTTACGTTCGTTTTCCTTGATTTCCTGATACGATCTTGCAATATTTTTGCGCATTTTGTTAAAACTATCGACCAGGATATCCAACTCATCACGTTTGTAGGCGGCCCTCGGATCGCGGTCAAGCTGCAAGGCATCAATGGTTGTGTTTTCCACCTTATGGGCCTGGGCGTACAATGCAATTTTAGTTAGGTGCCGTGTCAACAATTGATAAAATATAAAAATAATAAACCCGGCCACTAACGATGTTTTAATGGTATTGCTAATTAAAATCGAAACGGCCTTGCTAAAAAGGCGCTCATACACGCCATCCAGTGTAGCAACAACTTGCAACTCACCAAGGGTACGTAATTTACCTTTACTGGCGTACAGTAAAGGATATTGCTGACTGATAATATTCGTTGAAACCAGACTGCCCACTGTCCCCCAAATGCGCTCCCCTTCCCTCACCTCCAGGAACTCCATATCCGGCATACGCAGAATACCCTCCAATTGTATTCTGAGTGTCTCCGTGTCTACTGCCCATAAACTGTTCGTTAACGCATCGACATGCACGTGCTTAACCTGATCCAGACGATCATGAATGCCTTTTAAGTCTCTGGAATAATCAAGATAGAGTTGAATTGCGGTGATGACCAGGGTGATGACTGAACTAAAAACAACGACATAAATAATAAAGCGCTTCGCAATGGTTGATTGCACCTCAACATCATGTGAATTAACGTTATTCATTTTCGCAAAAATGGCGTGAGCACTTTATTGTAAATACGACGGTAAGTACCGTCGTCTTTTAAACTTCGTAAAGCTTGTGCCAATTTCGGAACCATTGCCCGATGTTTTTTGTGAAGATAGATATACATTGCCTTAACCGCAAGCGGAGGCTCCAGCAATATTACGTGCTTATATTGCTTCAACATCGCCAGGCCGCCCCATCGCTCATACAATACAAGGTCCACACGATCTTGCGCTAACAGATAAAATAATTGGTAAGGGAACTTTACCTTGGTTAATTCTGTTGCAGGCGGCACATTATTCTCCAATATTTTCCAGCCGGTAATGATCGCAGTACTTTTTGACGCCAGCCCCGACCAGCCTGCTGCCATATCACTAAAGCGCGTACTAAATGCGGCGAATTCCCAATCCATAATCTTTTCGGGTACCTGGATAAGGTTGATATATTTATCACCTAGCCCTGCAATACGGCTCATTTCGCCATCTTCATACCCCGCATTGGCATCCAGCAGGCCACGCTCCGCCGGTAATTGTACGGTTTTTAATGTTACACCTATGCGCGAAAATGCCTCCATGGCAATTAGGTCCATAAACCCTGATTGGTCTGGCGTGTTTAACGGCGGCATGCCTGTTGTGTTTAACTCAACAATTAGCGGATCATTAGCGGTTGCAACACCAATTGACAATGGTGGCAGACAAAACATGCATGCCCATAATAACAATGAGGTGGTGGTATTTTTTATCATCATCAGCAAACCATTTGGCTATTTTTGTTATGCATGGATTTAATCATCAGCACGATCGGATGAATCAAGTGACATTATCACTTTTTAAGCGATGCAGGTAGCGCAAAGAATCGGCACAACAAGCACTCAATACTATAATCCAATGTCCGACGACTGTTTTATTGCTCCGCGATCGGCATTGTACAATTGGCGACAATATCGGCAGTAATACCGGTGACAATTGTGATCGGCCGTTAGGACCAGTATTCAGGCGATGCGAAATAATTCGATAGAATTTTGTCCTTAACAATGGAATACATCGCCAAAGATGCACAAAGAATGCCCCAAAAAAGAGCAGCGGGTTACGTCAATCCGGGCAATCATTGATAGCCCGATGAACGTCAATAAACCTCAATGAAAGCGCCATGTTATCACGGCCAGTTCTGAAGAATACCCCAATGAGGCAAAAGCGTGAAGCTTAGATAGATTCTATTTGCGGTGTAAAATATGATATAGGTGAGTAATAACGACTTTGTTATCCATTTTTTTCGCCACTATTTGAATTTTTCCATTTAATTCCTGCAGCTTGTTATCATTATCAGCAAACACAAGGGCGTTGAGTTCTCCACTACCCTTTGCATGATTGTTATCATACGACCAATCCATGTTTTGGATAAACATCTGGCGATCAGTGGTACTTGAAAACAGTGCGGTATAATCTTCTGCGATCTGCTTAAGACCATCTCTATCGTTGGTTTTTGCGTTTTTCGCAAACAATGATGTCAACGTGTCAATATCACCGGCTTCATACGCGCTGATAAATCGGGTTACAACATCCTGTAGTTCTGACGCGGTTGGCTGAAGCGCTACATTGACTTTATGACGGCGCTTACTCAATGACAGCTCAGGCGTCACAACACTCACTTTTCGGTCACGCAATTCAAAGCGGATAATCTGCAATTGATTCCCAACCTGTTGCATTTCCAAATTCAATCCAGCGATAATTGTTTGGGTGCCTTTATCATTATCCAATGTAATCGTCGCATTGTAATGCCCTTTACCCAAAATTTTACCGCCCTGACGTGACCAATTGTTCACACCCAGCGCCAACTGCCGTTTTTTACTGTTACCAAACAGAAATTCAAAATTGTTTTTTAATTGACGAATATAACGATCGTCATTGCCACCTTTCCTGTCTGCAAACAAGCTCAGTAACTCCTGGGTATTACCGCGCTCATAGGCCTTTACATACCGTTGAAGCAGCTGATCGGACTGAGCCGTTGGAAGCGCAACGTCCGGCTGAACGTTACTGCGTTGTGCCGCCCGGCCGACCTTCGGTAGCACACGTTCACGGGGTATATTTGCCAACACTTCTGCTTGGGCATTTTCTTGAGAATGTTGCTGCGGATGCGCTTGTGGATGCTGCACATTTTCCGCGAGTGATGGGGAATTGGGTTCGCCACTATTAATCTGTCGGCTCCCCTGGTTGCGTTGCTGAGCCTCGTATTTTTGAAGTTCACTGGCAACATCAGACACGATTTTGTCCAAATCCTGAGGCTCGGCGCTACGCCGCCCAATATTGCCTTCAGGCACACTCACGCCCAAGATGGAAGCAAGGTTCATTAATGGGTTGTCAGATGCAGTGGTGTTTGTGTGGCTAAGCCCCCCACTCATCTGTAAGTCCATCAATTTATTTTGCAACACAAACACAAAGTGTTGGTACCACACGGTTTCCGCAACGCGAACACGCTCCGGTGTATCCAACAGTCGCCAATAGTTGGTTAACTTATTAATACGGAAAAAATTCCAGTCACGATCCTGAAGTATTAAACCGGTAATTTTCTCTAACTCCTGTTCAATATCCGTACTGACGCCTTCCTGTATAACGTCAATATCGTTTTGGGATGTTACATATCGAGTGGTTAGCCTGTTGCCGTACAATAAAAATGCAATGGTGGTAATGATGCCGACACCTAGAATATAAATTCCAAAGCGCCTGACCCATGCGTGGTAATTGATGCGCTTATTTGATGGATCACTGGTGGGGACGTCATTGGATAGTGCTTGGAAATTAACAATTTCATTAATTGCAGAAAGGGTATCAATTGCGTCATCAGTATGTGCGTTTGCCCCCCCGTGTGCAGCGGATGGACGTTGGGGATGAGCAGGTCTGGTTCTGCGGTTGCTGGCAGCGTGACCGACCGGTTTCCTTGTTCCTGACTGGCTCATAGATAGCTCATTAATCAAACACTTCCAGGACATTGCCAACTATACGCGCCACGTCCCTGAGGCATCTAACATTAGATCTTCCAGTAATAACGCCCAGTATACGCCTTAATGTCATCTTCGGAACCGCCAATTGCCCCACAACCGTACTCGTCCGCTCGCCTTGAGTGCACGACCCATCATATGGGATTATATATGCATTACTATAATAAATTGAACAATTTACCGCTCAACGGCGCATTTCAACCATTATTTAACCATCAGTCATTCATAATATTCAAAAGTGATTATTAATTCACTAATCACCCAGCCACCAAACCAAAAGAGGGATCAATCAAATTACTGCGATAAATTGCTATTGTCACTAGCGCTTGCGGCTAAGCAATACCCCCAGGCGGGAAACCACGCGGGCCTCGGCTATCGGTCATGTTTTAAGCATTAAGATTCCCAGATCCAGCGGAACGATTACCCTGGATCGAAATCCAATTTACGGTACAATCTGTTCCGTTAACCCATTACATCACAAACTTTATAATTAATTCAACGAATTAACATGCCGAGCACGGTCAAATCCATTACCAAAATTCTGCTCCCAGTGGTCATCATCATTGCTGGCGCAGGTGCCGCCTGGCAACTTATGGCCTTTAGCCCAAAAGTTAAACACCAGGGTGTGGAAATACAGGTGCCAATGGTTAGCACCATGGCAGTGAACACTCAGAATATCCGCATTCCCATTCAGACACAGGGAACCATTGAACCGCGTACTACGATTCAATTATCCGCGGAAGTTACCGGACGCGTTAACAAAACGGCAACTCAATTTGCCAATGGCGGCTTTTTCAGCAAAGGAGACGTGTTACTGCGTATCGATACCCAGGAATACAAACTGGCAATCGTTAAAGCCGAAGCCACGGTTGCTGGCGCCAATCAGCAATTGGCTGCCGCTGAGGCAGAATACAAACAAAAATTAAAGGAATACCGCGACGTAAACCCCAACAAAATAAGCGATTACGCGCTGCGTAAACCACAATTTGAAGAAGCAAAAGCACGTTTAAAAGCCGCTGAAGCAGATCTTGCATTAGCACGCTTACAATTACAACGCTGCGATATAGTGGCGCCCTTTGATGGCCGCGTTGTTAAAAAACAAGCGGATGTCGGGCAATATGTTCGTCCCGGCGAATTGTTAGCTGAGATTTATGCCATTGATATTGCGGAAGTCCGCTTACCCATTTCCCAGTCACAAACCAGGCTTATCGATTTACCCCGACTATACAACACGTCGACTGAAGATCAGGGCATGACAGACGTGATTATTTACAGCAATTACGCCGGGGTCGAGCATCGCAGGAATGGCCGCATTACCCGCACCGATGCCAGTATCGATGCGCGCAACCAGTTACTGTATTTAATTGCGCAAATCGACGACCCATACAATAGGCGTGCTGACGCTCAACATAAAGTGCCGCTAACCATAGGCAGCTATGTAAAAGCTGAAATTATGGGTCGTCAACTCAACAATATTATCGTTATTCCAAGAACCGCCATACGCGAACAAAATACCGTGTGGTTGCTTGATGAGTCACTAAGTCTACAATTTCGCAAGGTGTCGATTATTTATCGTGGGGACACTGATGTGTATGTTGGTGAGGGCCTGCAAAGCGGAGAACGCATTATCACCAGCCCATTGGATGCGGCAGTGGATGGAATGCGGCTGCGAATAACAAAACCTTAGCCCCCCATCCATCGGTACTATTTAATGAATCGCCTCTCGTCAGGAAATCAGACAGCAAGCAGGGTTCATTTTCCGGTTTACGCAGCTGCATCACCGAGCGACTGTTTACGACAAGGAACTAACGCAGTTTGCAATACAAGGTTCCGGATAACCCGCGACTACAACCGTGTTCCATAGACCAACTAATTGAAATAGAGGCAATATCCCTTGAATCGAGCGCTCGCCTGGTTTGCCGGTAATCGTGTCGCGGCTAATTTGCTCATGCTGATTATAATCGTTGCTGGCATAATGGCATTGTCACAAATCCGTAAAGAAATTATTCCAAATGTGTCGCTGGATATGATACTGGTCCAGGTACCGTACCCTGGCGCAGCCCCTGCTGAAGTCGAACAAGGCATTTGCACACGCATCGAAGAAAGTGTTTTCGACCTGGATGGAATTCGTAAACTGGCATCAATTGCCAGAGAAAGCTTATGCAGCGTGTCCATCGAAGTTGAAAAGGGCTTTAATTCATCAAAGGTGCTTGATAATGTAAAATCACGCATTGATGCTATTACCAATTTCCCCGCCGACGCGGAAAAACCATTGGTTAAGGAAATTGCCATCCGAAATCGTGTAATTAGCCTTATTATTGCAGGCCCGGCTAATGAGCGCACGTTAAAACAACTTGCTGAACGCATAAGAGATGAACTGGTAGAACTTCCCGCTATTACCCAAGTGGAAACGCTTAACATCCGACCTTACGAAATATCCATTGAAGTTTCCGATAACGCGATTCACTCCTATAATTTAAGCTTTTCTGAAATCACCAATGCCGTCAGGCAGTCTTCACTGGACATGGCCGGTGGCGTTGTTAAAACACCCACGGGCGATGTATTGCTACGCTCGCAGGGCCAGGTGTACTGGGGCAAGCACTTTGAAAAAATGTTACTGCGCACCGAGCAGGATGGCAGCACCATTACTATCGGTGATGTAGCTGAGGTTATTGATGGGTTTGAGCAATCGGACCTGGAAGGGAAATTCAACCAGCACCCGGCCGTGATGCTTTCGGTATTCCGGGTTGGCGACCAGAGCGTACTGGAAATCAGTGAGCAGGTTAATGACTACATCAATAAAACCCGCACGCTGCTGCCTGATGGAATTACCATTAACACCTGGCAGGATCGCTCTGAAATGTTCAAAAGCCGGCTGGACCTGCTGGTTCGTAGCGCCCTTATGGGGCTGGCGCTGGTTTTCTGCCTACTGGTCTTGTTTTTGCGACTGCGACTGGCATTGTGGGTTAGCGTTGGTATTGCGGTGTCGTTTATGGGTGCCTTATTAGTTCTCCCCTATTTTGACGGCTCAATCAACATGATATCCATGTTTGCATTTGTCCTGGTACTGGGCATTGTTGTTGATGATGCCATCATTGTGGGCGAAAATATTTTCTCGCAACACCGTAAGGGCATATTCGGGCTGCAAGCTGCAATAGCCGGCGCTCAGGATGTCGCCCGGCCCGTTATATTCGCCGTCTTAACGACCGTTGTTGCCTTTATGCCTATTTTGTTTTTACCCGGTACGTCGGGAAAACTATGGGGCATTATTTCCGTAGTTGTTATTGCCACTTTGATTTTCTCACTGATTGAATCTTTGCTCATACTCCCCGCGCATTTATCAACGATAACGAAAACCGCGACAAGTCGATTCAAAGTCACTGCTTATCTATCGAATAAACAGCAGGCTTTCGTCGATCTTGTGGAACAATTTATCCAGAGGATTTACCGCCCTTTTCTTGCCACAGTACTGCGCTGGCGCTATACAACCGTATCCGTTTTTATCGCCATGTTTATGATTTTTTCGGTGGTGGTGATTGGTGGCTGGCTACCGCTGGTATTTTTTCCTAATGTTGAGGGCGACATGGTAGTGGCAAATGTGCGCTTTGCAGAAGGCACCCACTTGCAAAAAACACGCGATGCCGTGGCGCGAATGGAAAACGCCGCACAAACCCTTCGCCAATCGATATTAGATGAGAAAAATGCCGATGAATTCCGCGGCGTGGCGACCACCATTGGGGCACAACCGATGAGCCACAGTGGCAATACCGGTGGCAACGTGGGGGAAGTGGCCATCGAACTTGCCCCGGCAGAAACCCGGGTAATGGAAAATTCAGTTATCGTAAAACGATGGCGGGACGCCATTGGTGATATTCCAGATGCGTTAGAGGTTAGCTTCAGCTCCAGCCTGCAACACAATGGCCCGGGAATTGATATTGAATTATCAGGCATCAATATAGACAATATTCGACAGGCCGCCGATGCGTTAAAAGCACAACTGCGGCAATACCCCGGCGTTTATGACGTGCAGGACTCATTTGAGAACGGTAAGCGGGAAATTCGCCTTCATATTAAACCGCAGGCGCAAAATTTAGGACTAAACTTTAACGAACTGGCTCGCCAGGTTCGTCAGGCATTTTATGGCGAAGAGGTACAGCGCGTTCAGCGCGGCCGCGACGAAGTTAAAGTTTTTGTGCGGTACCCCGAAGCGGAACGCCGTTCATTATACATGCTTGAAAACATGACCGTTCGCCTCGACAATGGCGCAACAGTGCCATTGTCGAATGTTGCAACCATCGAATACGACCGCGGCCCCAGCGAAATAAAACGCATTGACAGAAAACGCATTGTTATCGTCACTGCCTATATTGACAATAACAAGACCACGTCAGGCAAGGTGATGGAAGACCTAAAGTCCGGGTTTCTATCAACATTCTCCAGCCACTTTCCCACGGTAAAATGGGCGCTTTCCGGCAGCCAAAAAGATCAAAAAGAATTGATAGATGCCATGATAAACGGCTTCATTATGGCAATACTGGGAATATACGCGTTAATGGCAATCCCCTTCCGTTCATACTTACAGCCACTGATGGTAATAAGCGCAATTCCATTTGGCCTGATTGGCGCCATTATTGGCCATTTACTCTTAGGGTTGGATATCAGCCTGTTATCACTCAGCGGTATGATTGCCGTCTCAGGCGTGGTGGTCAATGACAACCTGGTATTGGTTGATTATATTAACCGCGCGAGAGACAGAGGCATGCCCATCGCTAAAGCCATACGTGAGGCAGGCGCTGCACGCTTCCGCCCCATTTTGCTGACCTCCTTAACCACCTTTGCCGGATTAACACCGTTGATGTTGGAAAAAAGCGTACAGGCGCAATTTCTCATCCCAATGGCTGTCTCCCTGGCCTTTGGTGTAATGTTCGCTACTGCCGTTAGCCTGCTGCTAGTTCCGGCGGCTTACCACATATTGGAAGACCTAAAACGTATCAGCGAAAAAAAGCTATTTAAAAGAAAGAGTATGACCGGCACCGCCACATAGAGTCTATGCAGTGTCCCAAGGAAGAAGCCCACCCATTCAATTCCCCGCCTGTCGACATGGCACACTACTCGTATAGTTTTTAGCCCTTTAACCTAGATTCCGCCGTTGACCGCGCTGAGTTCGGGCCAACACCCTAAAAAATCAAACCATTGTGCTGTCTCTGGCGTTCACTCAAAAAATGACTCGCTGCACGGTTTATCACCGTGCCTCATAAAGTGGCAGACAACGCCCTGGCATGGGCTTTACACTACTATCACTGCACGACATAAAACAGCGATAAAGAGTTAGATTATCGATAACATCTGGGGATGAATATCGAATATAATCATACTGTTAGTGAACATAACCCCGGCAACCATACAGCATCTGAACATCAGGTGCGCAATGAAAACTTATTGTAGTGATATAGTAATGTAGGGTATTGCCGCTAAATAAATAGGGCTATCGTACTAATTTCAAGGTTCGCCGGGGTATGGCTATGCAAAAATTATTTTCATTAATAATATTAATAACGTTAAGTTACACAGGTTATGTTAGTGCATCCTCCAGAGTGGTCCTCTCCGGCATCAAGGACGCTGTAAACTCTGACATAAGCTTAATTGTGCTAAAGCAAGCTTACGGCAAACTTGGCATCGACGTGGAATATGTACCGCTTCCTGGAGAACGAGCCTTGCAAACAGCAAATTCAGGCGAGGTCGATGGAGAGGTCTTTCGAATCACCAACGTTCAAAGAAAATACAATAACCTGATTCCTGTCCCCACCCCCATCAATATTCTGGAAGGCGTGGCATTTAGCAAGCGCTCTGATCTAAAGGTTAGTGACTGGCACAGCCTTCGTCATTTAAAAATCGGCATACAGGTGGGCATTAAATTTGCCGAACGAGGTACCAGGGGTATGAAGCCGGTGATGGTGGATACCAATGAACAGTTATTTAAAATGCTGGATGCCGGTCGTGTTGACGTCGCGATAGTCGCGTTAACCAACGGATTAAAGACATTATCCCTATTGAAACTGAAATCGATACACGCCATTTCCCCCTCAATCCAGCAATATCCTTTGTATCATTATATTCACAACAAAAACGTGTCGCTGGTTCCCCGGTTAAACGCAGTGCTGATTGACATGAAAAATTCAGGTGAAATCAAACATATCAGGGATACCTTTTTACAAAAAATGATGGATGCAACGCGATAAGCACCTCATAACATGAAACGTATACGTGCTTTGAATAAATCCATCGCAACACGGTTGCTGCGAGTGGTATTCGGGCTATATCTCGTTATTGCCATTACAATTACTGTAACGCAAATGGTATTTGAATACCAATACATTGAAGATCAGCTGGACAACAGGATGTCGAGCATAAAAACATCCTACGGCCCCAGCATTGCGACTTCGTTGTGGACCTATAATGAAACACAGATTCAATCCATTTTAAAAGGCATAAACGAAATCTCCTCCGTAATCGGAATGACCATAGATGATGGCAATAACACCTACAATATAGGCATTATCCCCGACAACGAAACATCGTCTGGCAAAAACAACGATGACATAATGCAAAAAAAAACATTACTCAATGGACTGCTTAAATATGAATTTCCGATCATTTACCATGATGAGGACAAATTAATAAACCTTGGGAAAGTAACCATATACTCAAGCACCAGCATTATATTTGAGCAGGTAAAGTATGGCTTTATGCTCATCATTATAAACTCCGTACTTAAAACCCTGGCATTGTGGGTAATATTTATTTACTTTTTACGAAAAATAGTAAGCCGCCCATTAACACAACTCACACATGCCGTCGGGGAAATTAACATTGACAATCTTAATAACAAAAAAATTGAAATAGACACAAAAAACGACAATGAACTAAAAGTGCTGGAGCGAGCTTTCAATTCAATGATCGAAAAACTGTCTGTTGCAAAAAATGAATTGGATGCAACAAATATAAGCCTTGAGAATAAAGTAAGGAAACGTACCCATATGCTGCAACAGGAAGTTGCTATCAGAGAACAGGCCCAGATTAAAGCAGAGGTTGCCACTGAATTGAAATCCATGTTTCTGGCCAACATGAGCCACGAGATAAGAACCCCAATGACCTGCATTACGGGAATGTCAAAAATCCTCTTCGAATCCGAGACAGACAGTGATAAAAAGGAAAAACTAGCCTTGATTGTCCGTAACGGCGATCGATTGTTAAATGTTATTAACAACATTTTGGATTACTCAAAACTGGAAGCAAACTCCGTGACACTGGAACTAACGGAGTATAATATACGAGAATGCATATCCAGAAACATTGACTTTCTAGGTGTCCAGGCAAGACTTAAAAGTATTCAACTGGATTATTATATCGACGATAACGTACCCGGCATATTCACCGGGGATGAGAACCGTCTGGAGAATGTCATCACTAACTTACTGAGCAACGCCATTAAATTCACTGATCAAGGAACTGTCACCCTGAGCGTATCATTGGATTCCAGTGGGGACAAAGTTTTATTCTCAGTAAAAGATACCGGAATCGGAATCAGTAAGACTCAAGCAGCCTCGATATTCGATGAATTTACGCAGGCAGATTCATCGACGACAAGAAAATTTGGTGGAACCGGCCTGGGTTTGGCCATCAGCAAACGTTATATTGAACTCATGGGCGGGAAAATCTGGGTCGACAGCACGCCAGACGAAGGCAGTACTTTTAATTTTACCATCGATACATTGTGGCGTCGCGCCAATACAGGGTAATAGATCGCACCTCCAGCAACGCCCCTTGCTAACATCCCTGTCGGCAAAAAACGTGCTGATTCAGCTGTCAGCACATTAAGGTGTATCAGGTCAGTGACTAGCGCGGCAATGCCACAAAAATCAGACGCGCTTGTTAGACTGCTAAAATTTAATGCCACCAAACTCTGATTGTAAGCCAGCTGGTTTAAAACGCCGGCGCAAAACAACTGAGTTAAAACTATTGATTTAAAACTACTAAGTTAAAACAACGGGGTTAAAACTAAGAGTATTCACCCACGGCATTAACCGACTGCATCAACCTAAAAATTTCTGGAAACAAACGAAAAGCGCACGCTAGTTTCGTCAACATTAGAATCAGCGTCCACTTTCGCTACACTCGCTTTAAGGGCGTACCCGGTATCCGTGTGAAACACGACACCAACTGATAATCGTTTGCTATCAGCATCATTATCGCCGGAAGTGGCCGCTAGCCCCACCCCTAAACTGGTGCTGGTATTAAAGTAATAATCACCATCCACAGCCAGCGTTGTGCTGTCGATATCACCACCGGGCAGATCCGTTTTAGCAAAAATCAGTTGTCCTTCAATATTGACCCAATCACCATCGTATTGATTGACCGTCTTTGCCTGAAATACAATCGAGTTAGTATCAATGTCAGACGATACCTGACCAAAGCTGCCGTCAATATCGTTAGTGGCCCTGACATAACCAATCCCCAGCCGGGTGTTATCGGTCATGTAAAAAAACCCCTTTAACAA
>Ga0316204_10009662_pt1 | contig 12770 bp, 9 predicted proteins | sample 6monrhotite_MG_2_FD_205661 | JGI IMG/M metagenome (GOLD analysis project Ga0316204, IMG submission 205661) | Microbial mat bacterial communities from mineral coupon in-situ incubated in ocean water Damariscotta River, Maine, United States -... | ecosystem: Environmental > Aquatic > Marine >...
CGCGTGAGTTTTCAAATGGACGAGACAGAACGGCCGCCCGTACGCAAATCGAGATACGTACACGGGATACAAACCGTTCCCGCGCCACTGACCGTTCTCGCGGTTCTGAACAAACTAGAGCTTTCAACCCTAATCGCGTAACAGAGCGTCGGCGCAGCGATGATACAGCGCGTACTGCTCGCCCAACACGCACACGCGATGTAACGCGTAGCGATACCAGAACGCGCGTAAGGGCACAGCAATCAGAACAAAGCCAAACATCCAACCCGCGTAAGAGGCGAGCAGTCGACAGAGATAATGATCAGGCTCGTCAACGTGCGCGGACCCGAGAACAAATGCTGGATGCACGCAGAGGCTATACAGGCCGCAGCGACAACGAGCGCAATGGATATACCAATCGCAGGTCTTTTGATACCAACAGCTATAATGGTGGCCGTAGAAATGACGGATATCGTGGCCGTGACCGGGATTACGATGGCTCAAGAGGACGGGACAGGGATCATTCCCGTAATGATCACAATCGCGGTCGTCACTATGGTAATTACGGCTATGGTTACGGGTCGGGTTATACCGATTGGGGTCTGTTTTTCGGCTTTAATAATTACTATGGCGGCTGGGGCTATAATGTGGGCTATTCCAGCGGCTATGGGTATGGATATAATCAAGGCTACCGTAATGGTTATTGGTACGGTGCCAACTATGATTTCTTTGGTCACTGGCCTTTGTATTCCGGATATTACGGCGCGCGTTCCAGCTGGCTTTGGAGCCACGGGCATCACCACTATCACTACGGCAACTATTGCCCGAACGCTCAGTATGGCCGGTATTCAGGCGCAGGGTATTATAACGGCGATGCAGGCAGTGAAGTTGCCGGTATTTTGCTCGGTGGTATCGTTGGCGGTATTATCGGTGCAGAAATAGACGGCGGGCATAACCGTACGGCTGGTACGTTGATTGGTGCAGCTATCGGCGCAACTATCGGTTCTAATGCAACCCGGTCTGACAGTCGCAATTATAGTGCAGGCAATGACTACAACACTGATAATTATGATGTGAGCGGCCGTCACCGGTACGAGAATGAAACGTATCGACCACCGGAAGAAGTACGTACCTGCGTACGCTATGAAGAGGTGCGCGGCAATTATGTGTGCACCAAATGGACTATTGAATATCTTTATGATGATAATTAAACTTGGCTAGAACCAGCATGGTACGCTGGTTTGACATAGAAAAGAGCGGCTCACGGGCCGCTCTTTTTTTGTTGTGATAATTGTAAGCGATATTGCTGGCTGTGCAGCGTTTAACAACAGGGACAGACGTCACTGAACAGTATGGCACCGTTAGACTTCCTCTACCATTTTCTCTGCTGCTTTGAGATGGCTTCCTCTAGGGTAGCTGCGTTTGAGGGTGATGTTCCCAGCCATGATTGGGAACATAAAAAAGGACGGTTCCAAGACCGCCCTTTTGCAATTGCTGAAGCCTGAAGAGGGTATTAACTCTGTGGGTCGTCGTTATCTTCTTCGTCGTAGTAACCACCTTCATCGTCGTATTGATCAGGGATATCATCAACTGTATTACGGTCAGGGCGCATGGCATTATGGTCAAATACCACGCGACTACGAGAGCCACTAAAATGGATAAGAACCGGAGCACCTTCAGGCAAAGGCCTTTTGTCGGCCTGAACGATGCTAACAAGTGCACCGCTTTCGGTACGGATCACATATTCATAACCGCTTTGTTTTGACGCGCTTTTTTCAATGCTACTACCGATCAAGCCGCCAAGAATTGCACCGCCAATTGCACCGATAACATCCTCAGCCCCTTTTCCGCGTCCACTACCAACTGTTGAGCCAATTGCAGCACCAACACCAGCGCCAGCAACCGTACCCACGCCGGTTTTACCGTTAATTTCTACCCAGCGGTAACTTTCAATCGTTCCACGTTCAATGCGCCGAACTTCGCCAACAGAGCGAGAATCATAACTGTTTGATGAAAGATTTGGTGCGCACGCTCCGGCAAATAATGCGAGGGGAAGGGCAATTGCCAGTTTGATGTTTTTCGTTCTCATTTTCTGATCCTGTTCTGCTGCAACAATTGTACCTTGATAGCCAATATAGGCGGTAAGAAGGCAAATTTCTGACTATCTTTTGATAAAGAATAAGCATGCGGCGCTGAATGCGGGATGAACGGGTGAAAGCGGAGAGAAAGAAGAGGCGAAAGGCAGCGCATCTTGTAAGAAACCAGTGAAATCAGTAGCTTATCAAAGCCTCATATATTGGCTTTTTCTTCAGTCATAATTTTGCTATGCTTTACGCACAGCAGACCGCCAAAAGGCCTGTATTTCTGCTTTAGTCCAACCATGCCCCAATGTTTCTGTTTCGCTTTCCTTGTTTGAAAGCGCGACAAATATTACGCCAATTTGATAGCGGCAAAGCCAACTATGCATGCTTTGCGGAGAAGAGAAATGGGGCAAAAAGATAAAGATTTATACGGCTATGTAGCTGACAGGTTAATGCAAGCCGAAGCGGGCCGAGCTGAAGCGCTTTATGATCTGGGGCTGTTATATTCAACCGGGCAGGGGGTGGATCAAAATTTCATTGAAGCCCACAAGTGGTTTAATCTGGCAGCGATACGCGGTGTGAACCGCGCTACGGTTGATCGATGTGAAGTGGCGCAGGAGCTGGATACCAAAGGTATAGCGAAGGCCCAGCGGCTTGCCCGGCAGTGGCTTACCGCGCACTAGTTGTACCTTGACGTAAAAGCGGCGACCGCATGGCCGCCGCTTTTCATTGTTCTTGCTGTGTTTTAGCTCCCGTAAACTTCAAGCGCTTTGTCTATTAGGAATTTAACATGGTTTCTGTGCGCCCGAGTTGCAGCATCGCCGCGCCAGCGTGTCATATCCTTGCTGATTTGAAGCAAATTGCTATGAGCGTTTGACCGCGCAACAAAATCGTAAGCGTCATTTTTGAGCATGGCGACAAGGCCGCGCACATAATAAATTTGCAGTTCCTGACGGTACGTGTTCACGGCACCCCGGCTGTCATCTTCAAACACCGCGTCGGTGAGATCGCTCATCACTTCAGTAACACTGTATTCGTTACCGTAAAGCCCGCTATCTGTGATGCGCATTAAGGTTGCCGGATGCATAACATGGGCGAGTATATCGGCTTGAATGGTTGTCGCGCGCCGGTGCATTTTAGGATCTTCAGTGCCGGCACCGTGGAAAAAACCACGCCGCTGAATGGCCAAATGCTGCATTAATGACTGGTCAACAGCAAAGGCATCTGGTGCAAAAATATTATCGCGGAGCAGTTTCATGGCCTGCTTCTGTTTCGCTTTTTCAACAGGGCGGTAAGGCGCAGTTGCCCCTTCTTGGCCTGCAACTGAACGGTCAACGTAAACGCCGCCAATATAACGCGAGGCCACACGGCCCTGCCATGCCATATCGCCTGTCAGGATAAAGTAGCTGTTCCTGAGTTGCTGGTAACTTTCACCGTCCGTGGTGAATTTTTCTTTCAGTTTGCCAAGGGCGCTACGGTCAAGTTTCAACCTGTCTGCGGCAAACTGGACGGCATCATCGGTCATGTCGTAGATGTTTACACGAGGGTCAATGCCTCTCCCCGGCGCGCGCATATCGTCAGCGTCATTACCAAAAGCAAGGCCTTTTTCGTTCGACCGTCCAAGGTGGGCTTCGCGTTTAACCGGGTCATCCATATCAGGGTCATATCCAAACTGGATTGCCCATATGTCATAGTCACCCGGTGTGATGGTGTAATAATGAGCCTGCTCTTTACCCGCCGGGGCAAAGTTGATGGATGGATAATCCATTACAGAACCAGCCAGCCCGTTGTCTTGCGCACTGATATCATGTGTAGTTTCATACGACCGTGCCTGTGTGGCTTTCATATTGTGGTTTAGCCCAAGGGTGTGGCCAACTTCGTGTAGCATCAGATAATAGATGCTTTCTTCTATCAGTCTGTTTGCAACATCCGGTGTGGCATCCATTGCACTCGCCAGGGTTTTGCCCAACATGTTGCTCATTTGCAGGTGCCCGGCCATGTTGCAGCGTTGTTCATGAGCTTTTAGTGAAGCGATGAAAGTATCTGCCTCGCTTTGGGCATCAAGGCCAAGGCCCGCGGTTTCAAATATGTTGGCGGCGTTCATGCGGTTGGTGAGGAAAGAATATTCAAGCATGATATCAGCGCCCAGGATTTCCCCTGTACGCGGATTGGTGAAGCTTGGGCCGTAACCACCAAACGGCACCTGCGGACTGGATGTCCAGCGCAGGGTATTGTAACGGATGTCGCCCGCATCCCAATCAGCATCATCAGGCTGTATATTTACGCGAACAGCATTTTTAAAACCGGCTTTTTCAAAGGCTATATTCCAGGATTCTACTGCTTTCTTTATTATGGGCCGCAGGTTTTCAGGGGTGGTGTTTTCAATCCACCAAACAATCGGTGTAACCGGTTCAGAAATAGCGGCTGCCGGGTCTTTTTTGACCAAATCCCAGCGGTTTATCATGTCGCGCCACGGTGTCGCTGATGTGTCGGTTTGATCATTAACCAGATCAAGGAAATACCCAACACGCGCGTCATCGAAACGTGGCTTGAAATCATTATTCGGCATTGCCATCAGGGTATGGCGCATCTGAACTTTGATGCTGCGCGCATCAGTGATGTCAAACCAGCTGCCCCGGTGTAATGGAGATTGGCTATTATATACATAATCAACCGTGATGTCGGTGTTTTCAGGGTAGTTGTCAACGCTTGAAATGCGTGTTCTATCCCCGGAAAGGCCACCTAGACGAAAAGCTTCCCAAGGCTTTTGTCGCGGGTTATTTGTTGGTTTGATTTGTTGCAGCGCTTCAGATTTGAAAAGCTTGTCCACTGGTATCAGGTAGCGTGTACCATCTTCAGATTTTGCCTTTATTTTTTTGGTGTGCAAGACAGCATTACTGATGTTTGCGTCTTTTGCGCGCGCGATATTATTGTTGGGATCAAAATAGAAATACGGGTTTTCTTCGGTGATTTCTATTTTATCATAATATTTGTTTATTTTAATAACCTTCTGCCCGCGGTATTGTCCGCGAAAGTGACCGCCTTCAAGGACACCGTTTACCGTTTGCGAGGTGTAAATAAATTCTTTTCCAATTTGGTCCTCACTGATTTCCATCAGCAGGCTGCCCGTTTTTGGATCACGGTACAGTTTGAACAGGCCTTCAAGAATGTCGTGGTCTTCAACAACGTCTTTTATGAATTTTTCTTTTTTTTCTTCCTTGTCGTCGGCTTTTTTGTCACCCGTTTCGTCAGTATCTTTGGCTTCTTCATCTTTTTTTTCTGCCGTTTCTTCTTGCTTCTTTTCGACAGCAGGCTTGGCTGGCTTATCGTCTTGTGCGTAACTTGGCACTGCGGCAACAGCAAGTGCGCCAAGCGCTGCGCCAGCCATTAAACGACGAAAGGTTATATCCAGGTTTTGCACCTTTGTTCTCCTTGAAGTGTTGGTATATAAAATAGCTGCCCCCTCCGGCAGCCTTAAGTTCTTGGTGGAGAGTGTTTAGTGGCGCTGGGTGATAGTCAACACAAAAGGCAACGGTTGGTCGCAGCCACCGTTCGCTTTATCGCAATGATCCGGAATTTGAAAGTTTAGCGGCTTTCGCGCAGCATGATACCGAATTTTATTGCAAGCTTTTCACAGCCTTCAACTGGTTCGCGGACACTGGAAGCCGCGAGAATATTTTTAAACTCCAACCGTCCGAGTACTTTTTGATAGTCATCGCGAGCCATCAGAGTGATCCGTGCATCCGCTTTACCAATGAATTCTTCAATATCATCTACATCAAGCTTACAGTAGCGCGCCCCGCCTGCGATCGTCGCACTTTGCTGGGCTACCTGTAAAAGGCGTCTTTCTTGTAAGTTTTTGCCACTCTGGGGCTGTTCTTGCAAGGCACTTGCAGTAATCGTGAAGCCTGAAAGAAGCGATAATGATAAAATAAGAGTGCGATAAACAGGCATATTATTTCCAAGTGATAAACTGATTAAACCCAAGAGTAACCACGTCAAATGTGGCAAGCAAGAGGAGAAAAACAAATTAAACAAGCTTGGCCCTAGAGAGCCGAGGCAGTTTCGTATCCAACAACTCTGTTTCTTCCAAATGACTTTGCGCTGTACAGTGCCTGGTCGGAACGATCAAGTGCGGCTTCAATTGAGATTTCACCTTCAAGCCAGGGTGCAACGCCCAAACTAATAGTATATCTGAACTTTTCAGACTCGTGCCGGGTTGTGTGTGCGGCTGTTGCTTTTCTGATTGTCTCGGCAATGCTGATGGCACCGTTCATTTCCATATTTTCAAGAACGACAGCAAATTCTTCGCCGCCCATACGTCCAACGAAGCCAAGCTTGCCAACTTCTTTTTCTACGATTGCCGAAAAATCCCGAATGGCAACATCGCCAGCTGCGTGTCCGTATGTGTCGTTAATGCGTTTGAAATGATCAATATCCATCATAATGATACAGATTTTTTTGCTTTGGGTCGTTTTGATAGCCTTTTGACCAAGGGCCGTGAAGCGGCGTCTGTTGTAGAGACCCGTAAGGCTGTCTGTATTTGCCAGGCGCGTAAGTTCAACCTGATTCGCTTCCAGTTCGCCTTTGGCGTGGTATAGTTGTTCTGCCAATTCAGCTGTACGTGCTGCGTCGGCCTCCAGCAAACTGGTATGCATTTCACTGTCGTGGCTTGCCTGCTGGAGGTGGCTGATATCGTGCAGAATCCATAAACGTTGGTTTTCGCCGGTACCAACGCGGGTTAGCCGTTCAAAAACGCTGCCGTCGTGAAAGTGTAGTGTCTCAGTGAATTGAAAATCGGGCGCCGCAAGTGCCGCTGCCACTACATCATCAGCGGGTTTCCTATTATTAAGGCTGCCGTGCCAAACATCAAATAAATTAGAGATTGTGGCGGCTTCGGAAAAATTGGGAAATAATTGGGTTGCCAGCCCATTGGCAAAAAGCAGTTTGCCGTTTAGGTCTGAAATAATAATGGCATCGGGCAACATATCAGGTTGCAGTGTCCAATCAGACTGGAGAGGTTTGTTTTTTGCGCGCTTCAAGGCCTGCGAATAAAGAATTAAAATTAAAAGAAACAGACCGGTTTTTAAAACGACAGGCGCATCTGAAAAGGCCAGCAGAGCACAGGCCCCCGCTGTTACCGTCATTTCCAATAGCCTAATATGCCCCAAGTTCAACCTTAAACCCTACCGTATCCCCCTAGGCAAGAGGACTTCAGCATGAATGTTTTGTCAACTGAATTTAGTCATTTAAATTGGATGTTGGAATGATGGTGACGGATGGCGGGGGATTATTTTCGAAGGGATAATAGCCTGGGGAACGTATTTGATAGTGACAGAATATTGGAACGTTAAAAGCACCATATTAAGCTCCATAGAGAGGATATATAATGAATAAAAAGACAGTCGTATCAATTGCAGCCTTGCTTGCCGCCTCGTTGGCAACAACGGTATCTGCGAGTGCCAGCAGAATGGATGAGAACAGCGAAAAGCGAATGGAACGCTTTACCCAAGCTGATTTGAACAAAGATGGCTCGGTTTCATACAGTGAAATGATGGCGCGCGTTCAAGAAAAATTTAACATGTTCGATCAGAACAGCGATGGTTTTCTTGAGCTGACTGAATTGCCCAAGATAATGCCCATGCCGGACCATAAAAAGAAACGTATGGAAAAGCGTAAAGGCAAAATGAAGAAGCGTATGGAAAAGTACGGCAAAGAAATGCCGGAAGGCATGTCAAAAGATATGCAGAAGCGTATGAAGGAGCATAGAGGCGAACGCGGCAAACCAACCCGCATGAAGTTTGTTGCCAAGCATGACCGCGACGGTGATGAGCGAGTTTCCCTGGATGAATTTGCAGTTAAAGCCATTCAGCGCTTTAAAGCACACGACATTAACGGTGACGGCAGCATTTCACGTGAAGAAGCCGAGCAGGCCAAAATGCATAAAATGAAAAAACATCACAAAAAGAAACGTGACAAAGCTGGACGATAAGAACATGGCTGCTGAAAGTTTGGTAAATTAGCCCAGCTTTCCCAAAATAGCCTTATTGTATAGGAATTATGGCGCTCCTTGCTCTTGCCCTTTATGAGGGTGGGCGCTAGGGTGCGCCAAATTTCTTTATGATTTCTTGAGGCTACCGGTATGTTTAAAGGTTCGATCCCTGCGCTTATTACTCCGTTCACTGAAGACGGTGCTGTTGACGCAGATGGCTTTCAGAAATTTTGCGATTGGCAAATCACTGAAGGCTCACATGGATTGGTACCGGTTGGGACCACTGGTGAAAGCCCTACATTAAGCCACGCGGAACATATGCATGTCGTAGAACTGTGTGTTGAAGCAACAGACAGGCGCGTGCCTGTTATTGCCGGTGCTGGGTCTAATAATACAAAGGAAGCGATTGAGCTTATTCAGCATGCTGAAAAAGTGGGGGCTGACGCGGCCCTTATTGTAACGCCCTATTATAACAAGCCAAGCCAAGCCGGACTTCTTGCGCATTACACAGCAATTCATAACGCCTCCCACCTGCCGATTATTATCTATAATATTCCTGGCCGGTCAGTTGTTGATATGGCTGTTGAAACCATGGCAGCTTTGTTTGAACTGCCCCGAATTGTTGGTGTAAAAGACGCTACCGGTGATCTGGACCGCTGTGCAAGTCAGCGGGCATTACTGGGCCCTGATTTTATTCAGCTTTCCGGCGAAGATGCCACCGTATTGGGCTTTAATGCGATGGGCGGCGTGGGCTGTATAAGTGTATCCGCCAATGTAGCGCCCCGGCTCTGTGCCGAATTTCAGGAAGCAACACTGGCGGGGGACTTTAAAAAGGCCCTTGAGTTGCAAGATCGCTTGCTACCGTTACACCGCGCCATGTTTATGGAACCCAGCCCCGCGCCCGCAAAATATGCGGGTTCGCTTTTGGGACTGTGCACCGAAACAGTACGGTTACCTATGCTGCCTGCAACCGAGCAAGCGCGTGCGGTACTTGCCTCTGTAATTTACGATCTTGGCCTAACACCTGTTGAGTTTGGCTAAAGAAGTGGCCAAAAAGAAGAAAAATCTGAATCCATCGCGAACAGCAGCTGATAACCGTAAGGCCCGGCATCTTTATTTTATTGAAGAAGAATTTGAGGCTGGAATTGTGCTTTCCGGTACCGAGATAAAGTCCCTGCGCGGCGGCGAGGCTAATATCAAAGAAGCTTATGCCGAAGAACAAAACGGCGAACTTTGGTTGGTAAATGCCCATATCCCCGAATTTTCTCATGGCAACAGGTTTAATCATTCGCCGCGTCGGCCGCGTAAATTATTGATGCACCGACGTGAAATTAACCGTTTGGCTGGCGCTGTTCAGCGTGGCGGCATGACGTTGGTGGCGCTCAAAATTTATTTCACGGAACGGGGTAGGGCCAAGGTTTTGATCGGTCTTGGCAAAGGTAAGAAGCTGCACGACAAGCGCGAGACCGAAAAACAGCGTGACTGGAGCCGCCAGAAAGCTCGTCTGATGAAAGATCACGGGTAGAATTGCGGCGGGGCTACTGTGTCTTTTAGGTCAAATAGATCAATCCAAAGCTGAAGGCGGGATTGTAATGATGAAGCGCACCGGGCTTTCCGCGCCGCCAGCAACAATTTCATTTTTGCCCTGCAATAGCTTTGAAGTAGCTTTCGCGCCGTATTTGCTAAGGGCATTACCATTTACAAGTGTGCCGTATGGGCTGCCAAGGTCACGTATATATATTTCGCCAGACCGTTTGATAACTTCAAAATGACTGTCAGCAAGTTCATGTGCGCCTGACAGGGGTATCTTGAGGCTGGAAGGGTTTGAAATACTGTGTTTTTCTGTGGTGGCGACATTGCCAACCAAATAGGGGAATTCTGTAATTTCAATGAATGACAGGAACCTGTCAGCAACCATGCGGCTGGCACCCTCAATCGTTGGGCTGGTGCTTTTAAAATGCGTGACAGCTTGTTCGTTTTCGATGTTTATAGCACTGGTAACGGCGTAACTGCTGCGCAGGCGTCCGGCCAACGTGTTAACGACATGACGAACCAGAGGGTCTGAAAAACTCCGCCTGAAGGCCTCGGCGTCAATAAACAGGGCATTTGTAGGGCGTGACGCCTTTGCTGTAACCGAATGCTTTCTGCGCTCAATCACGCTTACTTCGCCCAGTAGTTCACCGTCCCCTAATGAAGCAACATGATGGGCTTGTTCCCCATCTGTACGCCAAATATCAATCTGGCCATCGAGGATCATATAAACCCCGGCGCTTTCACTGTTTTGCGCATAAATGGTGTCGCCTAACGCGAAGCTTACGGGTTCGCCAAAGCTATTCTTTTTATCTGACATAATATCCTCATTGGTAAGTCCTTAAAAAATAACAGTTTTTTAATGGCTTGGCAAATAGCTGTATTTGTTATTAAGAATTACTTGCAATAAGGGGGTGCGCTTGCTAGTTACTGCAAATAATAATGCAACTTATTCTTAACTAGTAAAGGGTGATCATGCCACACCAGTTTTCTTCTGTACTCACCGTTTCGGCGTTGCTGACCGGAACCAGTATTGTTTCGGCTGCTGACGGCGTAGATGACTACGCTGCTGATTTGAAGCTCGTTGATGTTACGATTGAGCGTATTCAGGTGATTGGAAAATCTGTTAATCGTAAAGATGTGATTGGTTCAGCAACACGGATCGGACAGGAAGAACTGGAGAAGTTTAAATATCAGGATATCAACAAGGTTCTTCGTTTGGTGCCAGGTGTTAACATTCAGGAAGAAGACGGATACGGGCTGCGTCCTAACATCGGATTGCGTGGTACAGGAGTGGAACGATCCGCAAAAATTACCTTGATGGAAGACGGCGTGCTAATAGCTCCGGCACCTTACGCTGCGCCTTCGGCATATTATTTCCCCACAACAGGAAGGTTAGAGGCGGTTGAGGTTCGCAAGGGCTCGGCTGCCGTTAAGTTTGGTCCACGCTCTGTAGGCGGGGCGATCAATTTGGTTAGTCGCTCAATCCCCCAAGGCGATTTCGCAGGTTTTGTTGATGCGCGTATTGGTGCAGATGGCCTGCGGACGGTGCATGGTTCAGTGGGGGGGACGGGCAAAAATATTGCCGGCTTGATCGAGGTTTTTGACAGTAACAACGATGGTTTTAAGGTTTTGCCGGAGGGCGGTGATACAGGTTTTGATGTCGAGGATTATCTGGCGAAATTCAGAGTGTTTACAAATGACGACGCAACTGTTCAGCAGGCGTTGGAAGTAAAACTCTCGAAAACAGACGGCGATTCAAATGAAACATATCTCGGCCTGACCGATGCAGATTTTGAAGCTGACCCCTTCCAGCGCTATGTCGCCAGTTCGCTTGATACTATCGATACCGAGCATGAACAACTTCAGGTCACGCACGAAATAGAGTTTGAAAGTGGTGTGCAGGTTGTGACGACGGCTTACCGGAACGAATTTGAACGGGATTGGTTCAAGTTTCAAGACCTGCAAAATACAGTTAACGAGGCCTGTCACACCGGCCAATTTGTGACGGCAAATCCTGTCATGTGTCAGGATGAATTGTCATGGCTTAAAGGCGAGGCAGACAGTGCGATTGGGGCCATAAGGCTGAGGCACAACGCGCGCACATATGTCGCACGCGGAGTACAGTCACTAATCGCTATTCCTTTTACATCTGGTGCGGTATCGCACGATGTAGAAATCTCACTGCGATATCATGAAGATTACGAAGATCGTCTACAATATAATGAGCAATACACAGTTGTGAATGGCAGCCTTCAGTTTGCCTCAGAGAGCGGCCTGGGTAGTGCAGGGAACCGTATTGTAAGCGCTAAGGCATGGGCGTTTTTTGTGCAGGACACAGTTAAATTTGGCAACTGGACACTGGTGCCCGGTGTGCGCTTTGAAACCATTGATCTGGATCGTTCCGATTGGGCCAGTAATGACCCAACCCGCAGTGGCCCTGAAAATGCACGCCAAACCACCCATGTGAACACTTTCGTGCCGGGTGTAGGTGTTAGCTACAAGGTGACCCCGAACCTTACGCTTACGGGAGGTGTGTTCAAGGGGTTTAATCCACCAGGAGCAGGAACCCCTGACGCGCAGGAAGAAAAGAGCCTGAACATTGAATTCGGCGCCATCTACGATAAAAATGGCGGCTATTTTGAAGCGATGGCTTTTTATAGCGACTATTCAAATATCCTTGGCACCTGCACCGCTGCGGTAGGCTGTACAGCTGGCGAAATTGGTGATCAGTTTAACGGTGGCAGTGCACGCATTATGGGGCTTGAATTTGTTGCTGGTTACACTGCGGATATTGCTAGTGATTGGCAAATGCCTTTCTATGTAAACTACACCTATACCGATGCTGAATTCAGAACAGATTTTGAAGACAGCTTTTGGGGTGATGTTACAGCGGGCGATGATTTCCCGTATCTTTCCAAGCACCAGCTTACATTGAATGCAGGCCTGTCAAATGATGTGTTCAGCACTGTGTTACAGGCAAATTATGTTTCTGCCTCGCGTATTCAGGCTGGCACAGGCGTTATTGCTACCGGTGAAGACATAGATAGCCGTGTGGTGTTTGACTTGTCGGCTCACTATCAGATTACAGATGCGGTATCTCTCTTTGCGTCTATTGATAATCTTTTTGACGTCACCTATTCAGTAGCGCGCCGCCCGATTGGTTTGCGGCCGGGAAAACCCCGTAC
>Ga0316204_10009663_pt1 | contig 12767 bp, 11 predicted proteins | sample 6monrhotite_MG_2_FD_205661 | JGI IMG/M metagenome (GOLD analysis project Ga0316204, IMG submission 205661) | Microbial mat bacterial communities from mineral coupon in-situ incubated in ocean water Damariscotta River, Maine, United States -... | ecosystem: Environmental > Aquatic > Marine >...
GGAAGAATTAATTAAAGACTTTATGTCTAAAAATAAAAACAGTTTATGTAGAAACGATTCCACCCGGTCAGATTTTAAAAGGTCAAATCCTTAAACAAGGAAAAATCGACGGCAAGAGAACAGCTAAAAATTTAGATCTATATGCCAGTGTTTTTAAATGCTTGTGGAATTACTTTCAACAGGTATTTGTATTAATGCTAACAAAAAAGCCCTTGGCAAAGGAAAGTGCCAATGGCTTTTTTAATCTTGATGGTTTAGCCCTGTTTTAATAGCTGCTGTAAATCTATTACCGCCGCATTGGCACGGGAAATATAATTCGCCATTACCAGCGAGTGATTGGCAAAAACACCAAAGCCGCCACCATTCAAAATAACGGGGCTCCACACCGTATCTTGCGTGGCTTCTAGCTCACGAATAATTTGTTGTACGCTAACCTGTGCATTTTTCTTTTGTAATATGTCCTGAAAATCGGTTTCAACTGCGCGTAGCAAAATACTCAGTGCCCACGCGCTACCACGAGCCTCATAAAACACATCGTCAATTTCAAACCAGGGTGTTTGAACTTCAATGATTTTACTGGTGGGTGTGGATTGATTTGCCTCAGCGTCGCCGGCTAAATCGGTATTAATGCGGGCCTGGCCGACACTGGCACTTAAACGCTGCGACAGACTGCCCAAACGTTTTGTTATGAGGCTAAGCCAGTCATTTAGATTATCGGCGCGGGCATAAAATTGGGCATCCTGCGTATCATTATCGGATAAGCGTGCCAAATATGCGGTAAGTCCGCTGATGGCTTTACGGTATTCGGATTCCGCCGGAGGCAGCATCCATGAATTAGAGTCGATGCGGAATTGATTTTCCACCGCTATGATATCCTTGTCTTCAATCGATTGTGATTGAGAACGGCTAATGTCGTTACGTAAAGCCAGTGATAAATCGCGAACTTGTGTTAGTACACCAAACTCCCAGTTGGGAATATTGTCCATAAATAAACTGGGTGGCAGTACGTCATTACTTAAATAGCCACCGCGCTTATTTAATAAGGTTTCAGATACTGTTATTAAGGCAGCGGTAGTGATATAACCGGTAGTCAGCTGCTCATTTCGCTCAGCGGCTAATTGCGAAGCTGCCTGTATAGGGTCAATGCGATCGGGTTCTGAGCCCCATAAAATAATCAGAACGACCTGAAGTATAAGAAAGGCAATAATTCCGGCTGGAAGAATGCGGGATAACAAGCTGTTAGATGTTTTATTGGGTGATGATGGATGAAGAGATTGATGGATCTTGTCATAGGCATCAAAAAATAAATCGAGCAGTTTCATGTCATTTCCTGTGGTTTTAAACCGGGTGCTTTAGGTTACAGTCAGATCCGCTGTAAGCAACAATAACGATAACTATTGTAACTGTTCGGAGAACAGAATGAAATTTATAAAAATAAGCTTATACAGTGTGTTCGCACTTGTTCTTATCGCTATTGTGGCGGGTGTTTATTTTGTGCTTACCTTTAATGCGAATGATTATAAAACACAAATTTACGATCAGATAAAACAACAGACAGGGCGGGAGCTAAGTTTAGGAGATATTAAACCGTCAATTTTTCCGTGGGTTGGTATTGAGCTACAACAAATCGCATTAAGCAATGCTCAAGGATTTAATGATTCGCCAATGATGCAAGCAGAACGTATTGATGTGCGGATTGAGCTATTGCCGTTGCTTAAGCAGGAAATTCATGTGGATACATTGCGGCTATATGGACTGGATTTGAATTTACAAAAAGACAAACAGGGTAAAACGAATTGGGATGATATTTTAGAAAAGCAGCAAGCTGCATCAGCAGACAATAATACAATGGCAGCTGCAACAGATTCAGTTGATGTGACCGATTCGGACAGCGATAGAGGTGCTCCAATACTTAAGGTAAATGGAATTGAAATAAAAAATGCACAGGCACTGTGGGATGATGCGCAGCTGGGGCAAAAAATATCCTTAAAAGAATTAAATATACTCTCCGGTATGGTGCAATTAGGGCAAACAATACCGCTACAAATTTCGGCGGATATACAAGTAGCGAAACCTGCGATGAGTGTTCAAATAGAAACTGATGTGGGTATAAACTATGATTTAAACGAACAGAAACTGGCATTAAATGGATTGTCGATAAAATTAAATGCAGGCTTATCTGGCTTCGATGTTGAACAGCTGGCTTTGCATTTAAAAACTGATGTGTCAGGCAATCTAGAAAAGCAGGCCTTTACTTTGCCATTAATGTCATTGGATATTGAAGCAAAAGGAAAGGCAATTCCGAATGGTGAAATTAAGGCGAATGTTTCTACGGCGATTGAACTTGATTTATTGGCGCAGCTTCTACAGTTAAATGATTTTACAATACAAACCCTGGGTTTAAATTTGAAAAGTCAGTTGCAGGTGTCGCAATTAATTGATGCGCCTACGGTGCAGGGTCGCATCGGTATTGCCCCATTTAATCTTAAAAAAGTCTTGTCTGAATTAGCCATTAGTTTACCTGAAATGCAAAGTGATCAGGCGCTGCAGATGGCATCAGTTGATTTTGATATTAAGACAGGAGCTGATTCGGTTTTATTAAAACCACTGAAAATCACTTTCGACGAATCTAGTCTCAACGGTTTTTTAAGTATCAATGACTTCGCGAAACCAAAGATTAAATATGATTTAAAGCTGGATACAATCAATTTAGATGCCTATATGCCTCCAGTTCCTAATGCAACGGCTAGTGGCGATGCGCCGGATAATTCAGTCGTTGAAGCAACGGCATCTAAGGATGAGGTGATTGAGCTGCCTACTGAAATGTTACGTTCATTGGATCTGGCAGGTGGTTTCAGTGTCGATACTCTAATGGGCTTTGAGCAAGCGATTCGCAAGCTTAATATTGAAACGTTTGTCTCGAATGGTGTGATAAAAATAACAAAATTAGATGCGCAGTTGTTGGAAGGTACCGTGACATCATCGGCGCAATTAGATGTGCGTAAAGACACCCCTCTATATCAACTTAAGTTGAAGGGAGATGAAATAAAAGCAGATTCTATTGTTAACCCTCTACTGCAGGAAATGTTGGGTGAAAGTGCCGTTAGTATTAGTGGGGCAAGTAATATGTCATTGTCGTTGAATACTAAAGGGCAAACCATAAATCAACTCACGGCCAATAGTAATGGTGGTGTTGCATTTAATGCAGAAAAAGCGGTGATGCAAGGGGTAGATGCGGAATATTTTGTACGCAAAGCGGTGGCCGCTTATTTAGTGGATAAAAATATCCCGGTTAAAGACGAATGGAAAGGGCAGTATACGCCACAGGAAAAAACAGCGATTAAGTCTTTGCGTGCAACTGCAATCATTCGACAAGGTGTTATTCAAAATAATGATTTATTGCTAGATACATCGCGCTTTAAAGTAAGCGGAGCAGGCAGTATTAATTTACCCAACGAAACATTGCGCTATCGTACGGTGATTGATGTTCAGCCACTCAGCGTAAAAACAACCGCAGAACAACTGCTTGATATTCCTTTGCCGGTTATGATTACGGGTAACTTCTCTCAGCCTGTTATCGGTATGGATAAAAAAACCTGGACTAAGCAAGCAGGTAAAGCGTTGACCGTGAAAGCCAAATCAGATGTGAAGAAAAAAGTAGAGAAAAAGAAAGATGAGAAAATTGATGAGCTTAAAAATAAGTTGAAAGATAAATTTAAAGGTTTGTTTTAGTGAGTAATAAGTAAATGGTGAGTGAAAGTAAAATAAACAAACCTGTGTTTGCGAAAAAACTACTTGATTGGTATGGCCATCATGGGCGTAAGGATTTGCCCTGGCAAGAAGATCGAAATGCCTACCGTGTGTGGGTGTCTGAAATTATGTTGCAGCAGACGCAAGTAAAAACAGTCATTCCATATTTTGAAAAATTCATGTTGAGCTTTGCCAGTGTGCTGGACTTGGCCAATGCGCATGAAGATAAGGTGCTGCATCATTGGTCGGGCTTGGGGTATTACGCCCGTGCACGAAATTTACATAAGTCAGCTCAGCAGGTACGTGATTTACATGCGGGTGAGTTTCCATTGGTGTTTGAAGATGTGTTGGCCTTGCCAGGCATTGGGCGCTCAACTGCGGGTGCGATTTTGGCGCAGGCGGAAGGTCAACGACATGCCATTTTAGATGGCAATGTGAAGCGTGTGTTATCAAGATTTCATGCGCTACACGGCTGGACAGGTCAGGCCAAAATACAAGAGCAATTATGGATGTTCGCGGAACAGCATACACCAGACCATCAACTAGCTGATTACACGCAGGCGATTATGGATTTGGGCGCCACCCTGTGTACTCGAAGTAAGCCCCAATGTGAAGCCTGCCCTCTGCAAGAAGAGTGCGAGGCTTATGCCACGGATCAGGTAAAGCTGTTGCCGACGCCTAAGCCGAAAAAGACCTTGCCCGTAAAATCAGTGCGTATGTTGTTGTTAAGAAATACAGAGCAGCAAATATTATTAGAGAAGCGTCCGCCAACAGGAATTTGGGGTGGCTTATGGAGTCTGCCTGAAATGCCGCTAGAGGAGATCGTGGAAGAGTGGTGTGAAAATCACTATCAACTCAGTGTCAGCACCCTCAGAGAGCAAGCTGTGATGCGCCATACCTTCAGCCATTACCACTTGGATATCACGCCCTGTATAGTTGAAGTGAATAACCCCGAGCAAAGTGTGATGGAAGCAGAGCGCAGAGTCTGGTATAAAGCCTGCCAGAATGATCGTAATAACTCGACGCAAACATTGAGTTTGGGTTTAGCAACGCCGGTCAGCCACTTATTAAACCGTTTAAACGAGGAATAACCATGAGCCGTATGGTGCAATGTGTCAAATTAGGCCGCGAAGCGGAAGGTCTTGATCGCCCACCTTATCCAGGTGATCTGGGTGTGCGTATTTATAATGGTGTGTCTAAAGAGGCGTGGGCTGAGTGGTTGAAGCATCAAACGATGCTGATCAATGAATACCGTTTAACACCCATCGAGCCTAAAGCACGTACTTTTCTGGAAGAGCAAATGGACAAGTTTTTCTTCAGCGAAGAAGGCAGTGCCGCACCGGGTGATTTTGTTCCGCCATCAAGCTAGGCGTTAGGTACAAGGACAATAAAAAGCCCGATCTAATCGGGCTTTTTATTGTCTGTTATTTGTGAAAGATAAGTGAGGGGGGGATAAAAACCATGGGTTTAGCGATTGTTTTCGTTAGAAATTACCAACAAAAACACAATAAAACTTGACTCATTTGCCCTGAACCGTTTTAATACGCGCTCTTCGTAATTCAGTACTTCTGAATTCGTCTAAAAAGTACCTATATGGCCGAATAGCTCAGTCGGTAGAGCAGCGGATTGAAAATCCGCGTGTCCCTGGTTCAATTCCAGGTTCGGCCACCACTTTTTCTTTATTCTCTAGATTTTCATATGCTTTTCAAATAATACGCTTGTATGTGTAGGCCTGTTGTCGCCATTACTTTATGGCTTGTGGTTACTTCCTTTTTCTCTCTCATCTATCTGCTGATTTTATGTCGACTCAGTCACACGCGTAATGCATTAAACCCCAAATTACTTGCTTTATTATAAATTTGGGAATATATTCCCAAATAAGTACTGAGTTATTTAAGAATAAAGCTGAGCTTAATCAACGGCCATGCACTAATAGTGAATTGAGGTAATGAACATGAAAATAGACAATATATTTAGTAAAACAGTTTTAGCGGCATCGATATTAGCCATAACTGCCTGTGGTGGAAGTGGCGGTACAGCTGACACGACGGGTAGTACTACAGTCGGTGTTATCACAGGCTTCGGCAGTATCTATGTGAATGGTGTTAAGTATGAAACAGACCGTGCTAATGTCGAAATAGATGGTGTATCGAGTATTGAAACATCGTTGGGCATTGGTGATGTTATTACACTGATCGGTACCGTTAATGCAGACGGCACTACAGGGGTGGCAACGGCGGTTTCGTGTAAAGACGAGCTTGAAGGTTATGTGCTTGATACATCGGGTTTACTGGTTGATGGAACGGGTAGCCTCAATGTTATGGGGCAAGTTGTTCGAGTGACACTAGATACCGTATTCGATAGTAATACTCTAGCTTCAATTAACGACCTTAGTACGCTTGATATTGTGGAAGTGAGTGGCTTTCCCGATGGCGCGGGTAATATTTTAGCCACACGTATAGAAACTAAAAATGCGGCAGAAGATGTTGAGGTAAAGGGTATTATTAGCGCCTTGGATGAAATTGCGCAAACATTTGATATTGGTGGCTTAAGCGTTGATTATTCTGCAGCGTCTGAAGTGCCTGTGAATATAGCAGACGGTTTATTTGTAGAAGTGAAAACTGAGTCTGCTTTAAGTGGCGATTTAGGTAGCGGATTTACACTTGCGGCTACAAAAGTTGAAATTGAAGATGATGATTCCGATTTTGATGGTGACGAGGGTGATGAGATTAAAATGCAAGGTATGGTTTCTGGAATCGATGATACCGGCTTTAGTTTTAATGGAACACGTGTGTTGTTTGCAGGATTAGATATTGATGATGATTTCGATGTGGCTTCTTTGGTTGAAGGTGCAATGATTACTGTGGAAGGCCATATTGATGCAAATGGTAATTTTATAGTTGAAGAGATTGAAGAAGATCATGAATCTGAAGATGAATTTGAAGGAATGGTATCGGCTATTACCGAATCTGGATTGACCGTTAGTCTTGATGGAAATACATCAAAAACATTTATTGTGAATAATGAAACACGAATGATAGATGAACAAGATGAAAATGTAGAGCCACTACATTACTTTAGTTTGTTAGATGTTAGCCAGGGTGAGTATGTAGAAGTAGAATACTATACCGATGGTAATGGTGATTTTATCGCAACAGAATTAAAGCGCGAGGATGCACCAAGCAGTTAACAAATAGGAAGTAATATTTTGTGTGCTAGAAGCCCCGGTAATTCGGGGTTTTTTTATGTGCGAAATAACTAAACTAAGAATCAGCGGAAATTAAACGTTTTGTCATATGCAAACGCATTGCGCCTTCTTCTGTAATGGTATGAAATAAATGGTGTGGGCTAGTCGATTTTTCAATAATACTATTCAGGTCATTACGTATTTCACGGTAGTATTCCAATAAACGTAAATCAAAAGCATTCAGTGCATTGCTTAAAGGGTCTACGGCCTGACGTTTTCTAATGGTGTCCATGCCTTCTTCAAAAACATTTCCCAGGCACATGTGTACCGCAGAAAACAAAGTGGCCCAACCGTTATGCCAAAACATTAAATCTTTATCAAAGGTTTCACCGCCGGTGCCTTTACCGTCTAACATTTGTTTTAATAAGTCACGCTCATTTACCGCTTCGTGTAGCTCCATCATATTGGCGCGACCATAGGCATCAATAGTGGTGCTGGTGAGTAGCATATGTACGTGCGGATATTTATGTAATATAAACGTGGCATCTTTAATTAGTTGCGCGGGTTGTTCTGGACTTTGTGGGTTACGTTTTAAGCGAGAAGATGTGCCGGTTGATAATACTTCTACCTGATGTCCGCGACGGCCTAACTCTTTTGCCAAACGCGCAAACACACCTTTTTGGAAAAGCTCCATAGAGAAATTCAAATGACCTTGTTTATGTAACAGACAGAGTTGAATCTCATCTGAAAATTTTGGTGCCGTTTCTACAATATTGGCAATTTTTGTAACGGGGATGCGTTCCTTTAAATCACCTTTTTTATTTACCACCACTTCCTGATGAAATTCATCAAAACTAATTTGCAGCATAACTTTGGCCTTAGGCCAGCTAATAGGGCGACGACGAATCGCTTTTGCCATATTGTCCATAATGGTATGGGTAAGTTCACGGCTGTCAGCAAAGTCACCATTTAATAAAATGGCAAAAGTGGTGATGTGTTGCATGCTGGAAATGGCGTTGTAAAAATGATCTAAATGTTTAGTCAGGTCACCGCCGGTAAATAGTAATGAGGTGGTTAGTTTATCGACCATTTGGTAAAGCGTATCGGGGTCATCTGTGTTGTTCATCAATGGGCGAAAAATAAACATACAATGTCGACAGGTTTGCGGGCAACCCATCGCCGGAATAATACCTAGTTTGGTGAAAAAGTTTAGGTGTTCGGGGTCAGGTAATTTATCGACTAGTGCTAAACGTTCTTTATCTTCTTCGGCCAGCATATCAGCATAGCGATCTTTTTCCTGTTTGGCTAAATCTTTATAACCAATGGCAAAGCTCTTGCTAAATAAATGCAATGAATTCCATAAAGATTCAATGTGTTTTATGAGCGATTCTAAGCTATCGTGCTGTTGTGATAATTGAGCAAGTTGGTGCTGCTGGAGTTGTGGTTCAGCAGAGTAAGATTGCCAGTGGTGTATATATAACTGGATGAACTCTGCTGTGTTCTCACTTTGCAGCATAATATTCATTAGGAATGCCTGCGGGCCTTTAGCAAATGCCGCGAGTACTTCAGCCTGAAAGTCGGCGTGAATATTTTGTTGTAACCAGTTCCATGCATAAACATAGGTCATTAAAAAGCTAAGATTTTCTGCTTCTTCAGGCGTGTTGGTTTTTGCCTTAAGCATGCTTAGCATGTCGCCTTTGGTCAGTCGGTTTATTTCCGTTTTAAAACGCTGGCGCATATTAACGAGGAAAGCCTGTCTCACATCTTGCTGTGCTTCTGGGCTAATGGAAATTTCGCTAGAGGGGCGACCGGATTGTATGGCGATGCTAGTTTTCATAGGAAGGGAATTTATCATATAACGCCGCTGAATTAACCCTAGTATGTTCAGCAGAATGACTACCGGTCTTGGCTAGGTGCAATAAGTCGATATATCTACAAAAATGTTTTCCAGGGTATTTGTTTGTCACCAAATACAAAAAATTCAGGATTGAGCAGGCAATCCTTAGAGTTATAAAGCAATGCCGATCCATCAGTTTGCGTAATATAGCCACCGGCTTCTTCAACAATGCAGTGCGCCGCGGCAGTATCCCACTCAGAAGTTAGGCCAAGCCTCGGATATAAATCAACTGAGCCTTCCGCCACCATGCAAGATTTTAATGAGCTTCCTACACTGAGCAATTTTATGTCGCCTAATTTGGCCAGGTATGCCCTGAGTTTATCCGAGACATGAGAGCGGCTCCCTGCAATCACTAGATTATCTTTATCAGCAAGTCTGACATTAATTACCTGTGCTTCAGTGGATGGTGTTTTTTTATAGGATTTACCGCCTTTCCATGCGTAATAGTCGGTATCCAGTACCGGTGCATTGATGACGCCCAGAATACTTTGATGATTTTCTATGAGTGCAATATTTACGGTGAATTCACCGTTGCGTTTAATGAATTCTCGCGTGCCATCTAGGGGGTCTATTAACCAATAACGCGGCCACTGCTTGCGAGTTTCAAAAGGAATGTGTGTGGACTCTTCACTTAAAATGGGGATGTCAGGTGTTAGCGCTTTTAAAGCATCGCAAATGATCTTATCAGCAGCAAGATCTGCAGTGGTCAGTGGGGTGTTATCTTTTTTGTGTTCAATGGTGTATTCGGAATTATATATTTCAAGAATTTTTTCACCAGCTAGGCGCGCAATATGAACGACTTTATGGCAGAGGTTTTCCAGGTCTAATTCGTGAAAAGAACTCATAAGCTTAGATATTTGGCTGACGCTGTAATAATAAGTCTCTCACCTGATACAGGGCCGCTATGCTCCGTGCCTCCGTTAGATTTTCATGCTGAATTAAGTGGTCTATATTGTGAATATTGCAAATGAGCTGTTCCAGCTCTTCTGGCTCATCACCTTCGTGCTTCTCTTCTACCAAATGTTCGGCGAGAACAATGTGAGTCATAAAGCCCAGATAGCCGGGGGCAATAGTCATTTTTCCAAAAGGCGTTAGCTGGTTTGCGCGGTAGCCAATTTCTTCCATACACTCTCGATTGGCCGCTTCGAGGACATCTTCACCCGGATCAATCTTACCTTTTGGGAAGACAAGCTCATAGCGCTCGGTACCAACGGAATACTCACGAATCATAATCACATGTTCATTATCCAGTACAGGAATAATAAGTACAGCACCTGCGCCGGGGGCGATGATACGTTCATATTGACACTGTTGCCCATTACTGAATTCAAGGTCTACTTTTTCAATAGCAAATAAACGGCTCTGGCTGTGTAATGTTTGCTTGAGAATTTTTGGTTTATTCTTCATGATTATCTTTTTAATAAAATAGTAAAAGGCCTAACCCAGAATGTCTATGATTGACTGGTCAAAAATTAACTGTGTGTTCCTCGATTTAGATGGCACCTTACTCGATCTGCACTTCGATAACCATTTTTGGCTGGAGTACGTGCCCAAGTGCTATGCAGAAAAACATGATTTGGCGATAGATGAATCGCATAAGGTGCTGGATGAAAAATATCGTGCAGCTTATGGAAGTTTGAACTGGTATTGTGTGAATTACTGGACGCGAGAGCTTGGCCTGGATATTGGTGAACTAAAGGAAAACATTTCTCATAAGGTTGCTATACGGCCCTTTGTGGAAGAATTTCTTGAAGCCTTGCATATGCACGGTAAGCGCGTGGTACTCGTGACTAATGCGCACCCTGTTAGTATTGAAGTGAAAATGAAGAAAACAAACTTAGGGCGATTCTTTCATCGTATCATTACATCTCATGAGCTGCATCATCCTAAAGAGGACCAGGCATTTTGGCTTAAACTAGAAGAAATCGAACCTGTAGATAAATCGGCGACATTATTTATAGATGACAATTTTTCGGTGCTGGATGCGGCTAGAGAGTATGGGATTGAGTACTTGCTAGCAATTCAGCAACCAGACAGTACAGAAGGTGATAAAGAGCACCATCATTATGATTTATTGAACTCATTTTTAGATATTCTACCGAAGTAATGCTCACCCAAATAGGTTAATTCCTATAGAAATCAGTCACATCCGAATAAATTAGTTGAAGCTAATATTATATAATGCTAAAGTACGAGCCATTCTAGGCCACTACAACACTTGTGCCTCCTAGTTTTCATTAAGCTCTGTGTCTCCGTAGAGTTAGTGATAAATGATTAAAGCTGATCAGGGTTCTCCTGATGTAGTACATTTCCCAGCCTGATGCATACGCTTTCAGTCAAGACTGAAGCAAAAAAGTTTTAATGTGGAAATGTGAATTTAACTAAAACATTTTTAGATAGGACTTATCATGAAATTAGGCCATATTTCAGCTGTATTAGCACTCTCATTAACCGTTATTTTTTCGTTTAGTACTGCTCAAGCAGCTAATGGTACTTTTAAGGGAAAAAGTCAGGGGCAGCATGAGTTAACGGATTGGGAACAGAATAAAATGAAAGCTGAATTTGATAGCAAATTCACTGGTCAGGCATCTGGTTCGTTTCAAAAGTTAACGAACAACCCATGGGAAGCCAAGAAAAATAAGATGAAGCAACACAGTCAGAAAATGTTACAACTGAGTAATACATGGTCTCACTGTCGTGAATACGCTTATAAGCAACGTGGCCAGTGTTATGCACGTGGCGGTGACGCTTATACATGTGAGCGCTATTATGATGCGCGCGTAAATCACTGTGATGATAAATTTTAAGCCCAACTAGTTTTTAGAATTTACACCAACAAGCCTCGGTTATGCCGGGGCTTGTTGCGTATGGTGTATATAAATTTTATCTCGATAGTGTTACTTTCAATTTATGGAATAAAAAATTAAAAGAGATATGCATAAAATAAACATCAGTATTGTGGGTTGTGGTTACATAGGCAAAAAAGTCGCCAGTAAATTATTGTCACTAGGTGCATCTGTAGAATGTTATGTACATAGTATAGGCTCTAAAGAAGCCTGTGAGGCGCTGAGCTTAAGAGTTAATATATTAGAGCTAGATAACAGTGACTTTTCTAATGAATGGCATGTTCAAGATAATAATGTAATTGCCTATTTTGCACCGCCACCACGTCAAGGTGTTATTGATACTCGTATGACGAATTTTATTTCGACCTTAGAACGCCTGGATAGTATCCCGGATAAAATTGTTTTGATTAGCACAACCGGTATATATGGTGATTGTCAGGGAGAATGGATAGATGAGTCACGTGCGGTTAATCCTCAGGCTGATAGAGCGCATCGAAGATTGAGTGCGGAGAATCAATTACAACAATTTTGCCAGTCAAAAAAAATCGAGTGTATTATATTTCGTGTGCCAGGTATTTACGCAATGGATAAGTTGCCGGTGAAGCGAATAAGTTCTGGCGAGCCTATTGTGAATGCAATTGATTCTGGATATACCAATCGCATTCATGCTGAAGACCTGTCTGAATTTTGTGTTGAAGCATTAATGCAAAAAATTAAACCGGGTATTTATAATTGTTGTGATGGTAATCCATCTACAATGAATGATTACTTTGTGCGGGTAGCTGATTGTCTGGGGCTAGAAAGACCTAAAGAAATTAGCTTGCAACAAGCGGAAAAAGAATTGTCGATTGGCATGCTGTCTTATTTGGCTGAGTCGAAACGTATTTCAAATAAAAAGTTGTTAGATAACTTTTCAACTAAATTAACATACCCAGACCTTAAGTCGACGCTACAAAAATAAGCTTACACAGCTTATCTTTGAGATATGAAGTCAACAAATGATAACGATTTAATTTTAATTAAATGAATCACGTCTTTCTCTAGGTACATGCTTTCTTAAGAAGACCATCTGATCAGTTAATATTTT
>Ga0316204_10009664_pt1 | contig 12767 bp, 11 predicted proteins | sample 6monrhotite_MG_2_FD_205661 | JGI IMG/M metagenome (GOLD analysis project Ga0316204, IMG submission 205661) | Microbial mat bacterial communities from mineral coupon in-situ incubated in ocean water Damariscotta River, Maine, United States -... | ecosystem: Environmental > Aquatic > Marine >...
CGCCGCCAGGCACGGCGCGCCGCTGATCGACGTGCCCGCGGCCTTCAGGGACAGCGGCGAGCACGTCGACGCGCTGTTCCTCGATGAGATGCACCCCACCGCCGAGGGCCACCGGCTGATGGGTGCGGCGCTGGCGGTGACGCTGGAGGGCTGGCGGAGCGGCGAGGCGCTGATGTCGGCGGGGACCGGCGCGGAGCGGCCGGTCTACGAGGATGCCTACGAGGGCAAGGGGCCGCTGCCGCGCTGAGACGCCTCGACATCGACTCGACCGCTCACCGGCTGGCGATGGCCCAGCCGGCCAGCTTGTACAGCAGCCGGGCCCCGACGTTCGCGTCCCAGCTCTGGGCGAGCGGCCCCGGCCCCGGCGCCACCTCGCAGAGATCGAAGCCGACGATGGTGCGCCCGCTGGTGCCCAGCGCCCGGAGCAGCACGCAGGCCATCTGCCAGCTCAGCCCCCCGGGCACGGGGGTGCCGGTGTTGGGGCAGAGCGCCGGCTCCAGACCGTCGATGTCGAAGCTCACATAGACGTACTGCGGCAGGCTCTGGACGAAGCCCTCGGCCAGCTCCCGCCACGAGGCGCCGCCGGCCATGCCCCAGGCGATGTCCGGGTCGAACCAGGCGCTCACCCGATCGCTGTTGTCCGCCAGGAAGTCCAGCTCGCCGCGGCCCACGTCGCGGATCCCGACCTGCACCACCCGGGAGATGTCCGGGAGGCGGGTCAGGGCGTTGTAGAGGATGGAGGCGTGGGACCACGTGAAGCCCTCGTAGGCGCCTCGCAGATCCGCGTGCGCGTCCACGTGCAGGATCCCCACCCCGGGCCAGCGCTCGGCGACCGCCGCCATGGCCCCGAAGGGCACGGAGTGATCCCCGCCCAATACAGCGGGGATGCCGCCGCGAGCGATCACCTCCCGCGTCCGGTCCGCCACCCAGCGGTTCACCCGCTCGCCGATCGCGTCCACCCGCGCGGCGGCGGCGACCAGCGCCGGGGTGATCGGTCCGCCGGCCTCGATCACCGCCAGCGCGTCCGGGGCCGCCTGGCGATCCAGGGCGACGATCGACTCCGGCAGCGGCAGCATGGCGATCCCCTCCCGCCAGGGCTCGCCGGTCTCCAGGTCGCTCAGGTCCACCTGGAGCGACGCCTCCAGCACCGCGGCGGGGCCGTCGCGCGTGCCGCGACGGAAGGACGTGGTGGCCTCGAAGGGCACGGGGATGACGGTGACGGCGGCTTCCTCGGGGGAGAGCCCGAGTCCGAAGAGTCCGTCCTCCAGCGACGCGGGCCCGTCCGGGTCGAAGTCGCTCATGTGCACCTCCGAGTACCCCTCTACCCCGGGGGACTACTCACCGGCGAGGGCGCGCAGGCGCCCGCAGGCCGGCGCGTCGCAGGCGGGCTCGCCGGCGACGGTGACCGTCAGGCTGTCGGCGGTCAGGACCAGCGTGTCCCCCTGGGCCTCGTAGTAGGCGACCCCGTCGACGGTGAACGCGCCGCCGCCGTCCTCGAAGCCCCAGCCGTCGTAGCTGATGAGCGCGGCGCCGGCCTCGTAGCCGCCGGTCTCCTCCCGGACGCCCAGCCAGGTCACGCCCTGGCTGTCCTCGCAGCCGCCGTCGATCCTCACGCCGTCCTCGATGGGCGTCACCTCGGGGCAGGCTGCCTGGACCGCCTCATCCGTGGCGCAGCCCGTGGCGGCCAATGTCAGTGCCGCGGACCACGCGAGCAGCGTCAACCTCCAGCGCATGTGTCACCTCCTCCGAACAATCTCCGCGCGCGCGGAGCGGCTCGCTGTCAGGAGGTGTCACGCTTCCAGACGAAGGCCGCGGCGCCCGCGATCAGCGCGATCGCCGCCGCGTCTACCCAGCCCGGCGCGGCGCCCTCCCAGCCCAGCTGCGTGGCGACGATCCAGACGCCGTTGTTGAGCATGTGGGCAGCGATGCAGGGCCAGATGGCGCCGGTGGCCCAGCGCAGCCAGCCCAGCCACAGGCCAATGGTCAGCGCGCCGATGATGTGCAGCGGGTCGAAGTGGTAGAGGCCGAAGGCCAGGCCGGTGAGGCCGATCGCCGCCGCCGGGCCCAGGCCCCGCTCCAGCCCCCGGTACACGTAGCCCCGAAACAGCAGCTCCTCGGCCACCGGCGCGAAGAGGAAGGCGCCAGCCATCACGGCGATCCCGGTGAACCCCGGCGCCGTCGCCGCCTCCGCCAGGGTGTTCAGCCCGCCCCGGTCCAGGGACGGCGCCAGCTCCCGCGCCAGCGTCACGGCGCGATCCGCGAGGTGCCCCACCGGCAGCACCAGCAGCGCCAGCCAGCCCCGGCGGCCCCGCCCCAGCGCCAGGGTCTCGGCGACCCGGTCCGTGCTCATCCACGCCAGCGCGATCGCCGCCATCGCCAGGGCGGTGTGCTGCAGCGGCAGGCCCACCGCCTGGAAGATCGGGTCGTCCGCCTCGGGCATGGGCGCGCCGGTGACGGCCCCGCGCACGGCGAAGAGCACCGTCAGAGCAATGGACATGCCGATCAGCACCCCGCAGCCCACCCCGACGCCGAGGACGGCGTGTGGTGTGTCCGGGCTGGGGGGTCGGGCATGCATGCGGCAGATGGAGTATTACCGCACCGTGCAGCCGATCACACGACGAGAGCTGATGCGGCTGGCCCTGCCCGGCATGCTCTTCGCCGTCATGACCCACGCGTACCGCACCGTGGATCAGTTCTGGATCCAGGGGGTGTCCACCGAGGCCCAGGCCGCCATCGGCTCCTCGGTCTTCGTGCTCATCACCTTCTTCGCCGCCTTCGAGCTGGTCTCCGGCGGCGCCGGCCCGCTGATCGCCCGGGCGACCGGCGCCAACGATCCAGACGCCCGACGGCGTGTGCTGGGCACCGCGCTGTGGGCCGCTGTCGGCATCGGCCTGCTGGTCTCGGCGGTGGGCGGCGCCGGCGCGCCCTGGCTGAGCGCGGCGCTGGGGCTGAGCGGGCAGACCGCCGCCGAGTGCACCACCTACCTCCGGGTCATCTCCCTCACCATCCTGCCCCTGGCGCTGACCCCGCTGGTGGATCAGTCCTTCATCGCCCAGGGCGACACCCGCTCGCCCATGATTCTCCAGGGCCTCTCCCTGGGCCTGAACTTCGCGCTGACGCCGCTCCTGATCTTCGAGGCGGGCGGCTACGGCCTGGGGCTGGGCATCGCCGGGGCGGCGCTGGCCAGCAACGGCTCGCGGGCGGTGGCCACGGCCATCGGGCTGGCCTGGCTCACCGAGCGCACGGGCCTGCGCTGGGCGGACGTGCGCCCCTCAGCGGAGCTGAGGCGGGTGCTCAAGGTGGGGTCGCCCATCGCGATGGGCGTGCTGACCTACGCGCTGGTGTACTGGGCTCTGCTGTACTTCGTGGTCTCGCCGCTGGGCCCGCACGTCAACGCGGCCCTCGGCATCGGCTTCTCGGCGCTGGAGGCCGTCACCTGGCCCGCCTTCCACGGGGTGTCCCTGGCGGTGGCGAGCGTGGTGGGGCGCTCGCTGGGGGCCGGGCGCCCGGAGGAGGCGCGGCGGGTCGTGAAGCTCGCGCTGCCGCTCATCACCGGCATGGGGATCGTGGCCTCGCTGGCGTTCTGGCTCGGCGGCGCCTTCTTGACCGGGCTGTTCACCGACGACCCGAGCGTGCACGCCGCGGCGACGACGTACGCGGTCATCCTGGCCGCCAGCCAGCTGGCGGTCGCCTGGGAGGCCCTGTTCGAGGGCGCCCTCGCCGGGGCCGGCGACACCGAGACCGTGTTCTGGCTGAGCACACCGGCCAACGTCCTGCGGGTGCCGCTGGCCTGGGCCCTGGCCCTGAGCTTCGGCTGGGGTGCTGCCGGGATCTGGTGGGCCATCAACGTGACCACCTGGGCCAAGGCCGCGGGCAAGGGGTACATGACCTGGCGAGGGCGATGGGCGGAGCTGGAGATATAGCTTCTCCATGACCAGCCCCCGCCCCAGTGTCGTCTCCGTCATCAACGCTCGCGAGAACAACCTCCGCGGCGTCGATCTGGAGCTCCCGACCGGCGCGCTGATCGTCTTCACCGGCGTCAGCGGCTCCGGAAAGTCCAGCCTCGCCTTCGACACTCTGCACGCCGAAGGCCGCCGAAGGCTCGTGGACGCCCTGGCCTCCAGCCAGCGCGCCCTGCTGAACGCCGGCAGCCGCCCGGCCGTCGACGCCATCTCCGGCCTGCCGCCGACCCTCGCCGTGGCCCAGCGCGGCGGCGCCGCGGCCGGCAGGCGCACCACGGTGGGCACCCTCACCGACGTCACGCCCCTGCTGCGCATCCTGTTCGCCCGCTGCGGCGTGCAGCACTGCCCCACCTGCGATCGGATCGTCACGCCGCGCCCCCCCGAGGCCATCGTCGCGGCCATCTCCGCCTCTCCGGCGGGCAAGCACCTGACCCTGCTGGCCCCGCGGGTCCGCGGCGAGGCCGGCAGCCACCGCTCGCTGCTGAAGGGCATGCAGGAGGCGGGCTTCGTGCGCGCCCGCGTCGACGGCGCGCTGGTCCGGCTGGAGGATCTGCCGCCCCTGGACGCCCGGGTCCCCCACGACATCGACGTCGTCGTGGACCGCATCCGCACGGGCCCCGGCAAAGAGGGCCGCCTCGCCGAGTCGGTGCGGCTGGCGCTGAAGGCCGGCGACGGGCGGGTCATCGCCGAGCTGGATGGGGAGGACCTGTTCTTCTCGGAGAAGGCCTGGTGCGGCCACTGCCAGGCGTCCTGGCCGGCGCTGAGCGTCCGGCTGCTGAGCTTCAACCGCCCCGGCGGCGCCTGCGAGACCTGCGGGGGGCTGGGTGTCGTTGAGGAGGACGAGCAGCGGTCGCCCTGCGGGAGCTGCGGCGGGGGACGACTGAGCCCGGTGGGGGCGGCCATCCGGCTGAGCGGCGAGAGCCTGCCGGCGCTGTCCGCCCGCCCCCTGGCGGAGGTGGCCGAGCGGCTGGACGCTGTGGGCGATCCGGGGGTGGCGCCGGTGGTCGCGGAGCTGCGGCACCGGCTGACGGTGCTCTCGGACGTGGGGCTGGGCTACCTCGCGCTGGATCGGGTGGGCCCCACGCTCTCGGGCGGAGAGCTGCAGCGGGTGCGTCTCGCGGGCTGCGCGGGCAGCCAGCTGACCGGCGTGCTGTATGTGCTGGACGAGCCCACCGCGGGGCTGCATCCGCACGACACCACGCGGCTGATCACGCTCATGGAGCGGCTGCGGGACGCGGGCGGCACGGTGCTGGTGGTGGAGCACGATCCCGCGGTGATCGCCGCGGCGGACCACTGCGTGGACTTCGGGCCCGGGGCGGGCCCCGAGGGCGGCGCGGTGGTGTTCGAGGGCAGCCCCGAGGCGCTGGCGGCGGCGGACACCCCCACCGGACGGTGGCTCTCCGGGCGGGCCGAGGCGCCCCCGCGGCCGGGCCGGAAGCCCCGGCGCTATCTGACGCTTCGCGGCGCGCGCGGGCACAACCTCGCCGGGCTCGACGCCCGCTTCGCGCTCAGGACCTTCACGGTCGTCACCGGCGTGAGCGGGGCGGGCAAGTCCTCGCTGGTCTTCGACACCCTGCAGCGGGCCCTGGCGGGGCAGCTGGGGCTGACGGGGCCGGCCCCTCTACCCTTCGACACCCTCGAGGGCGCCGAGGACACGCTGCGGCTGGTGAGCGTGGACGACGCCCCGGTGGGCCGCTCCCCGCGCTCCATGCCGGCGACGGCCCTGCAGATCTGGGATCCCATCCGGCGGCTGTTCGCCGCGACCAAGGAGGCGCGGATCCGCGGCTTCAGCGCCTCACACTTCTCCCTGGCCCACCGGGGCGGCCGCTGCGAGGCCTGCAGGGGCCAGGGCGCGGTGGAGGTGGACCTGGGCTTCCTGGCGGGCGTGTACGTGACCTGTGACCACTGCCAGGGCCGGCGCTTCGCCCCGGACACCCTGGCCGTGCGCTATCGGGACCTGGACCTCTCGGAGGTGCTGGCGCTCACCGTGGCCGAGGCCCGGGAGCGCTTCGCCGGGCACCCGTCGCTGGATGGACCGCTGTCGGCCGCCGACGCGGTGGGGCTGGGCTACCTGCCGCTGGGGCGGGGCGCGCAGACGCTGTCGGGCGGCGAGGCGCGTCGGGTCAAGCTGGCCCGCGAGCTGGGCCGCGGGGGCCAGAAGGCCGGCACGATCGTGCTGCTAGACGAGCCGGGCACGGGCCTGCACCCCCAGGACGTCGCCGGCGTCATCGAGGTGCTGCACCGGATGGTTGACGCGGGCAGCACGGTGATCGCGGTGGCCCACGACCCCATGGTGGTGGCCGCGGCGGATCGGGAGCTGCGCCTGGGCCCCGGCGCCGGCCCGGCGGGCGGCCGGCTGGTCTACGAGGGGCCGCCAGACGGAGCTTAGCGGCTCTCGGTGAGCTACTCGGCGGGGGCGGCCGCGGCCTTGGCGAAGGCCTCGCCGATGGCCTCGTCCAGCTCACCGTTGCCCTGCATCTGCTGCAGGATATCGCTGCCACCCATGAACTCACCGCCGATATAGATCTGCGGGATGGTGGGCCAGTTGGAGACGCTCTTGACCGCCTCGCGCACCTCCGGATCGGAGAGCACGTCCACGGTGTACAGCGGCTTCTCGTAGGCGCGCAGGATGGCCGAAGCGTTGGCGGAGAAGCCGCACTGGGGCATCTGGGGGTTGCCCTTCATGAAGACCACGATGGGGTTGGCCTTCACGATCTCCTCGATCCACTCCTTCGCCGGGCGGTCGCCGCGGGGGCTCTCGAAGACCTCCTCCTCGGGCTCGGGCTTCGGGGCCGTGTAGGGGGCGGGGCGGCTCGGCGCCTTCGCCTGGATGGGCCGGTCGGAGCTGCCGCTGCCGACGATGGGGAGGCGCTTCTTGATGCGGCGGATGATGCCCATGGTTCAGGCTCCTTGAAGGTCCACGTTGGAGTACCCAGCTTAGCCGCGCGGGGCGAGCCGGTCTGGTGCCTGGACTACCGGCCGGCCAGAAGTCCCGAAGAAACACCCGATGACGCCGGCGGGGATCCGGCGACAAGTCCGGATCGAAGGTGACACCGCGGGAGCGGGCGGGCGCGGTATGCCCTTGGGAGCCGCGAGGCTGGAGGGAAGGAGCAATGGGGTGCAGAAGAGTCGAAGTCAATTCACGCTGATTGAGATCCTGGTGGTGGTCGCCATCATCGGGGTGCTGTCCATGGTGGTGGGGACAGCGCTGCTCTCGCGGCTTCAGGTCGCCGAGGAGGATCTGGCGGCCATGGAGGCCGGCCTGCCGCTGACCCAGCGCGCCCCGGTGGCGGTCGCCGGGGAGGGCTACGCGCGGCCGACGCTGCTCTCCAGCGACGTGCGGGTGGACCTGAGCGGCGAGCCCGTGCTGGACGGGTACCAGATGCGCACCCGCTACCTGGCGCGCTTCTCAGGCACCTTCCGGGTGCTCAGCGAGGGGCCGACGCTGACCTTGAGCTTCCCCTTCCCGCCCGACACCCGGGAGATCCGCGACGTGAGCCTCTCGCTGGTGGGCGAGGGCGGCGAGCTGTATGAGCCCGACGGCGTGCGCTACTCGCTGGATGGAGTGAGCCTGAGCCGCGTGGTGGTACCGGGCGAGCCGATCACGGTCGTGATCGACTACACCGCCGCGGGGCGGGACGCGTTCGTCTACGACATCTCCGGCGGCGACCGCACGGGGGACGTCAGCGTGACCCTGACCGCCGACGGCGCGTCGCAGGTGGTGGTGCCCCGGGACGGCCTGCAGCCCACCGAGCGAGACGGCGACACGCTCAGCTGGCGCTTCGGCTCCCTCATCACCACCGCGCCCATCACCGTGGAGCTGCCCGCCGGGGCCAGCCCGCTGGGGCGGTCGCTGGCCCTGGTGCGGCTGTCGGGGGTGGGCGTGATGCTGTTCGGCGCCGGGTTCTGGTACATGGGCCAGCGGCGACGCTATGCGACCATGGCGGACTTCCACCTCGGCCACTTCCTGCTGCTGGCGCTGAACTACTCCCTGTTCTTCGCCGTGCTCGCCGCGCTCAGCTACCAGCTGCCCCTCGGGGTGTCGCTGGTCGCGGCGGCGCTGGTGAGCCTGCCGCTGCTGCTGCTGCACATCATCCGCATCACCGACGCGCGCTTCGCCCTGCGCGCCGCGCCGCTGGCGCTGATCACTCTGAGCGCGCCGGTCGCGGCGGCGGTGGCGCCACAGCAGCGCCTGCTCGTGGTGCTGGGCGTCGCCGTGCTGGCCCTGGGCTGGCTCACCGTGAGCTGGCGCAGCTGGTGGGCGGCCTGGAGCGATCGCGAGGCGGCGGAGCGGACCGCCCGGGAGACGCAGCAGGCGCTTTACTCGGACGAGGCCCGGCACCGGGAGGCGACGGAGCAGGCCGAGGCCGCGCTCAGCGCGCTGCGCCAGACGGCGGAGGTCGCGGAGGGCGCCCTCGTGGCGGCCCACCTCGCGCTGGAGGAGTGCCAGCGCGCGGGCGCCCTGCAGGAGCCGGTGAGCCGCGCCATCGAGCGCCTGGAGCGGGTGCTGCGGGAGAGCGAGCGGGCGCGCGCGGGCCTCGCCGAGCCGGAAGGCGCGCTGTCCGAGCGCGCGGACTTCCAGGACAGCCTGCGCGTCGAGCGGGAGCGGGCGCGGCCGCTGATCGAGCGGCGGCTGGCCAGGCTGGTGGCGACGACGGCGGCGCTGGAGGCGGCCGAGGCCGCCGCGCCCCGCGCCGGCCCCGTCGAGGAGCGCCACTGCCCCGCCTGCGGCCACGGCCTGAGCGCCGACGCGGGGTTCTGCGGCGGCTGCGGCGAGCCCCGGCCGGCGTCCGTGGGATGCGACAGCTGCGGCGACGCGACCGTGCTCCCCGCCCACCTGCTGCGCGGCAAGTGGCGCGACGCCGCGCTGCACTGCGGCGGCTGCGGCGCCGGGCTGCGCTGACCGCCAGTATAGAGTGGGCGGATGCAGGCCTTGCTAACGGTGCTCTCGGGCGTCTCCGCGACCGTCCCGATCCTGGTGTTCCTCTACCTGATCTGGTGGCTGGACCGCTACGACCGGGAGCCCGTCGCGGTGCTGCTGGGCACCTTCGCCTGGGGGGCGACGGGTGCTGTGCTGCTGTCACTCATCCTCTCCACGATCCTCCTGGGGATCCTGAGCTCCGTGGTGAGCCCGGTGACCGCGGGGTCGGTGGGGGCGGTGGTGATCGCCCCGCTGATCGAGGAGCCGATGAAGGCCCTCGTGCTGATCCCGCTGTGCCTGAGGCGCGACTTCGACAACACCACCGACGGCTTCGTCTACGGCGCCGCGGCGGGCCTCGGCTTCGGCATGACCGAGAACTTCCTCTACTTCCTGGACTCGGCGTCGACCGGCGACCTCGGGGTCTGGATGAGCACGGTGGCCATCCGGACGCTGTACTCGGCGCTGATGCACGCCGGGGCGACCAGCGTGGTCGGCGCGGCGCTCGGGCTGGCCAAGTTCCGGGGCCCGCTGTTCAAGGCCCTGGCCATCCCGGCGGGGCTGGTCCTGGCCATGGGCATCCACGCCCTCTGGAACGGGCTGCTGACCCTGGACAGCGTCGCGGGTACGGGCGGGGCGCTGACGATGCTGAACCTGCTGCTGTTCCCCCTGGAGTTCCTGGCGCTGTTTGTCGTGCTCCAGGTCTGCCTCTGGGACGAGCGGAAGACGATCCACCGGGAGCTGTCTGACGAGGTGATCTCCGGGCTGATCCCGCCGGACGACGTGCCGATGCTGGCCTCGTACTTCGCCCGCCAGCGCCGGGACTGGCTGCCCGCGGGCGTCGATCACCACGCCTACGTGCGGGCGGCGACCACGCTGGCCTTCCGCAAGCACCAGGCGCGAGCCAGCGGCGACCGCAGCTACGAGGCCGACGCCCAGGCAATGCGCGCCGAGATCCACCGCCTGCTCGCCCCGGCCTGACGCAGCTCCCCACTCCCGGGGGCGACCGATTTCTGTCTTCGTTCTGGAAACAATGAGTCTCTCTGCATGCCCATAGTGCACGACTCAAAGACCGGTCATGTTGGGCATCCCGCCACACAGCGCCCAACCGAGGACCCCTCCATGATCGCTATTCTCGTCGGTATCCAGGTCGATGATCCGTCCGGCTACACCACCTACCGCGAGCAGATGACCCCCCTGCTGATCGAGCACGGCGGCGCCTTCGGCGTGGACGTCCGCGTCGCCGAGGTGCTCAAGCCCGGTGACAGCGGCGGCTTCAACCGCCTCTTCACCATCTGCTTCCCCAGCGCGGCCCGGCGGGACGCCTTCTTCGCCGATCCCCGCTACGTCGCCGTTCGCGCGAAGTGGTTCGAGCCGTCGACCAGCAACACCGCGCTGCTCGGCGCCTACTCCGTGCTCGCCTGAGCGATCGCCTCGTAGATGGCCCGCAGCCGCGCCCAGAGCGGCGCCTCGCTGTAGCGATCCCGCACGGCCGCCCGCCCGGCTCGCCCCAGGGATAGCGCCAGCTCCGGATCCCGCTGGAGCCGCTGGATCGCGTCCGCCATCGACGCCACATCACCCGGCGGGACCAACAGGCAGCCCGCTGACGCCCACTCCGGGACGCCGCCGACCCTGGCGGCGATCACCGGCGTGCCCTCCGCCAGCGCCTCCACCCCGAGGATGCCGAAGGGCTCCTGCCAGCGGCCGGGGAACAGCAGCGCCCGGGCGTCCCGCAGCACGCCCCGCAGCGCCGACCGGCTGAGCCAGCCCAGCGCGCGGACCCCGGGTCCCTCCAGCGCCCCTGACAGTCCGCCAGCGCCGGCCACCGACAGCCGCTCCGGCGCCCCGGCCAGCCGCCACGCCGCCGCCGCGTCCAGCGGCGCCTTGTGAGACACCAGCCGACCGCCGACCACGAAGCCCTCGCCCGGTCGCGCCCCGTCCCCCGCGGGCACCCAGGGCGGGATCACCGCCGCGCCGGGCAGCCCGGCGGCCGCCAGCTCCTTCGCCATATACGTCGAGAGCACCACCAGCCGGGCGCCGCGCATGGCGTCCCGCCGGGCCGCCGTCAGCGCGAGGGTGCGCGCCATGTAGTCCGCGTCCTCGAAGCAGCCCGCGCAGGCGCCGGCGGACATCGACGCCTCACAGGGCCGCCCGTCCGGCAGCGTCTTGCCCGGCCCCGGGCAGAACACCCGGTGGTCCTGCACCGTCACCACGGCCCGCCCCGTGTCCCGGATCATCCGGAGCGCCGCGGGGTTCATCACGTTCTGGACGTGCACCACCTCCGCCTCCGCCAGCAACCCCGGCAGGCGGCTCAAGCCGGCGCTCCCCTCCCCCACCGACGCCCCCAGCCCCTTCACCCGCGCCAGCCGGACGCCCTCGATCGCCGCCGTCCCCCGGCCGCTCGCGATCGTCACCGACGCATCGCGGGCCGCTCTGCGGGCGACATCCAGGAGGTGCAGCCCCGCCCCGCCGCGACCCGAGAGGCGATCTGTGAGATACAGGATGCGCATCTGCTGCCCCTATTCCGCTGTCCATGCCTTCCCAATCCCTGAGCCACTACTTCATCACGTCGACCGACGGTGAGCCGGAGTCGTACACGACGGCCTTCGTCGAGGCGGTCTCCCACGGCGTGGTGTCAGGGGTGCACATCCCCGACTCGTCCGCTCCCGTGCCCGACGAGGTGCTCTCCCGGCTGCAGCCCGAGGAGAAGACGCTGGCCGACGAGATGCGGGCCTACCGGCAGGTGAGCTGGACCGGCGGGCGCCTGGCGCTGCACACGGCCGTGCGCAGCCTGGGCGAGCGCGGCGACGCCGTGCCCGCCGGCCCCCGAGGCGAGCCCGTGCTGCCCCGGGGCATCGCCGGCTCGGTCTCCCACAAGCGCAAGCTCGCCGTGGCCATCGCCGCCCGCAGCAGCCACGGCACCATCGGCATCGATCTTGAGGATCTGGGGCCGCCGCGCAAGGGCATCGCCGAGCGCGTGCTCCTGCCCGAGGAGCTGGCCGCGGTGGCGGAGCTTCCCGAGGACCGGCAGTGGATCAGCATCGTGCTGCGCTTCTCCATCAAGGAGGCCATCTACAAGGCCCTCCACCCCCACGTGCGGCGCTTCGTGGACTTCTCCGAGGCCTGCGTCACCCCCGACGTCGACGGCACGGCGCAGGTGGAGATGCGGCTGGCTCGGGACGAGGGCCCCTTCAAGGTGGAGGCGTTCTACTACTGGCTGCCGGGCCAGGTGCTCTCGACCGTGCGAATCCGAACAAAGCGGCGAGGCCGACGAGGCTCAGAGCCGCCCCCAGCGGAAGCCCCGGCGGACGATAGCTGAGCGCGCGCTCGCCGGGCCCCAGCGGCGCGGACAGCAGTCCCTCATGCGAGCCAGCGGGCGCCCCGTCCGCGGTCCAGCCGCGGAAGGCGTTCTGGTTGATCACCGCCGTGCCGCCGCGCGGGCCCATGTCGACCGTGATCACGCTCGGCGTGATGGATACTGGCAGCGCCTCGCCTGTCTCCAGCCGCCACGCCTCGCCCCGGTACTCCGGGTGGCCGACGGGCCGCAGCGCCGGCGATGGATCGGCCAGCCAGGCGGTGGTCCAGCAGTCCAGCTTGCCCCGGTTGGCTCGGACCGCTTCGTAGTTGCTCAGCTCGTCCTCCACCTGGACGAAGTCTCCCGCGGGCACCTGGGAGTGCCGGCCGGGGCCGAGCCGCTGGTCCGTCGCCGCCCGCGGCGAGGCGATGATCACCCAGTACACCAGCAGCCCCAGCGGCGCCGCCGTCGCCGGTCGCCAGCGCCGCCACGCCTCATCGACGAGCAGCCCCGCCCCCCAGCCGAGGAACAGCGTCCACACCAGGGAGTAGCGCTCCACCACCCGGATGAGCTCGAAGCCCGGGAGCCGGTG
>Ga0316204_10009665_pt1 | contig 12766 bp, 13 predicted proteins | sample 6monrhotite_MG_2_FD_205661 | JGI IMG/M metagenome (GOLD analysis project Ga0316204, IMG submission 205661) | Microbial mat bacterial communities from mineral coupon in-situ incubated in ocean water Damariscotta River, Maine, United States -... | ecosystem: Environmental > Aquatic > Marine >...
ATAACGTTTTGGGTAAGTTGCGCATGCAGTAGGGTGAGCGAAAAGCGAACGCCGCGGAATGCGTCAACTTACCCAATTGTTAGCGGCTAACCTATTACGTAGTCTAGTTACTTAAGATCAATATAAGAGATGCCTTCTACGTTGGCCCAGTCACAAGTACCATTCCCTTACTGTTTTGCCAGCTGCATATGCAGTTAGCACAGCGGAAGTCAATATTTTCCCTAAGCCAGTGTCTGCGCTATCGAACGAAAACCAATCACTTGTGACACAAGGCCGCCAAAACTGCTCGATCAAGTCCGCGACAAGATCAGGGTGAAGCATTAAGCATTCGCATCGAAGAAACCTTCCTTGATCACCTATGGGCCACCTCAATAAAATGCACACGCGAGTGCCTGCACATTCTCGCAGATATTAATTTTTAAGGATAGCTATCCGAGGTGGCGTATTCAATACGCACATCTGCTAGCGCTTGAAAATCTGAGTTAATCTGCAAATAAGCTTTTTGCAGGAAAGTTGTCGTAGTCAACAACTCGCAGATCTCTGGATAGAGATGCGGTTTTAAATTCATGAAGTTGAAAGTAGGGTGTTACCTATTTCATCTTAGCCTATACGCGTCCCAAATCCGCGTCACCGAGACCTCTTTAGTCCTCGTAATCAAGCGTCATCGGTGCATGGTCACTAAACGTTGCTCTTTGTAGACGCTGGTGCAGTGTGCTGTCGTGACGGCTTGATAATCTAGTCTCCAATCCACATCTTTTGCCCATGTTTGGCCGCGATTTGACCACCAGGTATAGGTTTCCAATTCGGGGTGTAGTTTTCTAAATACATCTACAAAGCCGACTTCATCGAATAGCTTTGTAAGCTAGGCTCTTTCTTCCGGTAAAAAGCCTGAGTTCTTTTTATTGCCCTTCGAGTTTTTTATATCTTTTTCGGTGTGCGCAATATTCCAATCAGCACAGACAATGATTTCGCATGAATTTCGATGTCAGGCCTGAATGGCACTTACTTAAGGATAAACCCTCTGTATTTCATATGAATACCTGTGCGAGCAATAGAAATAACACAGGTGCAATATATGTGCGGGCCGAGGCAGGGGAACAAAAACATGTATTGGGGGCACAAGTCACCGAGAAGCTGGCAGAGCTAGAATCATTCTATCAAACTGATTTTAAATAAAACTATATTTAAGTGAGTGCTATTCAGGCCTGACACCATGACGCCGTCAGAGTGGAGAAATCATCTAAACGTCTTGTCTACTTTCAGAGCCACGATCTTGTTTGATTGGCACCATCCCGGCAGGCGTATCGGATGATGCAGGTGACAGGGGCGGCATTTCAGGCTCAAGCAAACCCGTTTCCAAGTCAGCTGACCCCATGAGCTACACCCCCGTCAGGTAGAAATATTACGCTCCAAGCTGACGGGTGTCATCTGCAAATTCAATGGTAGCCTCCATGCTTTTGATAGGCAGTGCCACTTACAGCTTTAGTGTGATACTACCACCTACCTTTTGAAATACTCATTACAGGCCTTTTTTAAATATTCTCTCCAATCCTGCGATAAGTAGCTAGCGGGCTTGTCAGTATCTTCAAAGCTAAACCACTTAGCGTTGAGTCCATAACTTAAAAATTTAAGTTTTAATGTCCCATCCCCACTGTATGCAAAACCAAGAAAAGCATTTGCAAAACTTGTGAGTGGAGCTAAATTTTCAGGCATAAGCATTGAGCATAACTGACCATGCAAAGAAGACTCAAAATTTCCTGACGTATCTAAAAGATATAATGGAGAAGTTGCTTTGCCATCAAATTGGGCTAATCCATTATAATGAACATTTGTCGCTTGGCACTTAGCCTCAGTCTGTCTAATACCCGGAAATATTAAAATACTGCCTGCCGCTAAGTTGCCCAAGGTGGTCTCGCATTCATACCAGTTGACTACTCCGGTAAATCCCCAACCTTTTCCAGGAGGATTTTGTTTATTCGCCCAATTATAATTTGAATCTGCCAAGGAAGAAAATTCCAATGATTCAGGGAGCGGCAAGGTAGGATCAGCCACTATTTGATGTGATGTCAATGCTCTCGTAATTTCATTTCGCAAAGTTGTTATTGCGCCTGGCCCCCATGATAATTCTGATGATTGCAGCTGTGTATCCCCGAGCCAATTCGTGCCATCAAATCTGTTGTACCATAACTGTCCATTGGCGAGGTTGCCTTCATGGAAGCAGTAAAGCATTCCGTCCAACACGACTGCGGATGGATTATTCGCGATGTTTGTTGCAGGTACTTGTAATTCACCTGCCCAGCTTGTGCCATCGAACACATTGTAAAGAAGCGCATTGCCGGAAGTGCATTGACCATAAGATGCAGGATAAAAACAATACAGCTTTCCTTGAAAACAACAAGCCGATGGGCCGCTCGACAAAGAAGATGCTGGGATATTGACATCTCCCAGCCAGCTCACCCCATCAAATGTGTTGTACCATAACTCGCCATTATTAACATTACCTTGGTGGAAACAGTAAAGATGTCCCTCAAATACAGCGGCAGATGGCGCTTGAGATATGTTTGTTGCAGGAACTTGAACTTCACCCGCCCAGTCTTCGCCATCGAACACATTGTAAAGCAGCGCATTGCCGTCAACATCGTTACCGTATGTGGCTGGGTAAAAACAGTAAACTTGGTCGTGAAAAATGCAAGCAGAAGGACCCGCTGACAAAGGCGAGGCTTCAAGTTGTGTATCGCCAAACCAATCCGTGCCGTCAAAAATATTGAACCAAAGCTGTCCGTTATTGAGATTTCCTTCGTGGAAACACCATATCTCATCTACGAAAGCTACGGCAGAAGGGGTGCCGGACGTATTTGTTGCTGGGACCTGAGCTTCTCCCACCCAGTTTGAGCCGTTAAATACATTGTAAAGAAGTGCATTGCCATCAGTATCTCCTCCATAAGTAGCGGGATAGAAACAAAAGAGTTCAGTGTTTAAAATATTTTGGGACATTGTAGATTCTCCTGATTATTTTGAATAAAGGTGCTACTTTTTTAAACTTGTCATCAATGGTGCAACGACCGCACACACAAAAATGGAGACTGGTCTTGTAATATCATCTTGGTGAAAATTCACTTAAACTCATCATTATGTTTTTCGTATAGGCCTACTTCCTTCTTTCTTGCCACAATCCTTGAGCAAGAATTTACTTCTAACCAATGAAGCTAAAAATGAAGCCAAAATAGATTGGATAAATATCAATGGAGGATGTTTTGACGAAATAGCCCTGACAAGCACAAACCAATTCAACGTGAACCACCGTTAGCAATTGTCGAATCCATTATTACAGATATGATTTTCTAAATATAGCTACCAGAACTGATAGGTAAGTTCCATGAATTTTAGAGCCTTGGGAACATGGATGTTAGTATTCTTAATCGAATCAAAAGCATGAGGTGTGGAAATAAGCTCAAGGTCTAGATTTGTAGGTGCGATACGAAGTCGCTTGTAGCCGTTGTTTCCGTTTTAACAAGGAGAAACCGCCCGTGTTACTGAGCTAATCTAGGGGGCTGAATAAAGAGCGCCTTTGACAACGAAGTGTCGCAAGGCACGGGGTACCATCGCGAGAAGTGTATCCTTCTGGTATCGTACATTTCAACCGCGAAACAAGTACCGAGGTTAAGTCTAACACCTCACATTTATTCCTTTTTCTACCCCACCTGCACTGTACATGCCTAAAATTAAGGAGCGAGTCGTTTTTAGCGCGCCCTGCTAGGCTGGACGTGGCTTCTACAAGTAATCCCGACACAAACTTATGAAGCGTGCTGGCGATTAACGTCTGATATGGCATAGCTTCTTCAAGTGGTCGGGCTTTAATATCCATCAAGTCTGGCGTAGACAGGGGAATGTTGACGTATTTTTCCTTGAGAAAAATAGCGTTGGCAGTTGCTGTAAATTTAGCCAATTTTGTCTTTGAGGGACAGGTAGATTTGAGTTCACCTATTGTCATAGGCATCTAACGTATCGTTCTAAAATGTATCAAGTTTCTTCATCAGGGTTGCTCATCAGCCAATAATTCATAGCCGCTTTTTTGCTTATAATCAATGTATTGAGTCAATTTTGGGGAGCTGTATCAGGTCTTAAATTTGATATTTCGAGATAAGAGATAATAGGGACAGCTCCTCATGGCACTTGGTTAAGCGATCTTTGCGCATAAATTAGGTCACGCGCAACTTGCCGTGGCGCCATCAATAGCGGAAGTTTTTTTGGTCGTCGTTTTTTTGCGCGTGGCTCGATTCGGTCGGGCCGTTACGGCGGCAATCAGCGTATGCACTTGATCGCCAGATGTTCGGCGAAGTTGATCGGCAAACATACCCAGCACACGCTTGGCTCCCGCGAAGCTCAGCATTCGCGGCAATACATCTGAGCGCCGCGCCGTTTTTGCCATCGCTCAATGTACTAGGTTGTAAGCCAGAATATAAACTGCAATCTCCTTATCCACCATCTGTTGCGACTTGCATCGCAACACATCCATTTCCAGCGTTGCCTTGATGGTGCGGAAGTCCACCTCGATGTGCCAGCGCATTTTGTAAAGTGCACCCAACGATTGAGTCGTGATCAACTTTGGATCTAGCATTGTCGTCACCAGAATGCGTCCGTTGACTTCCACTTCCCGCATTATGATGAAGTCAGGGTGGCGCTTGTATTTTTCCGCACTTATCGCCTTTGGTTTCGGAGGTCGCGGCCATTGCACCAGATGATCCTTCTTGCCCAACCGCTGACCTTGCATGAAGTCGGTGATCCGAACACCATGTTGCGCCATCACCACATCAGCACCTCGATTGCTCGCACCATGAATCATCCACCAAGTCGCCAGCAGCGCATCTGCCAGCAGGCTTTGCTCACCTGTTCCTTTGCCCTCGCAGGCGGCCACTTGGTAACCGAGTATCGCGCCGCTGGATAAGCCAATGAGTGCGCCAATACGGGCGACGGGGAAACCAAGCCCCGACTTCTGTTCCCGGCTTTGTGAATAGCTGCGCTGTTGCTTGGCATATTAGGCATTGTGACTGTCGTGCCATCAAATAATTTGACGCTCCGCCCCTGCCATCTCCAATTGAGTGGCGCTATTGCTTCCAGCCGCGCTCCAAGCATGGTACCCAAAGTCACCGGCAGTTGGATCGGCAGACGCTGGCGCGCGTCACAGTAGGAGCCGGTGTTGAGTGCATTCAGCGATTGGCCTTGTGCGATACGTTCAGATAAACGTCGCCCCACCACAGCTTGGCAGGCTCGATCTGCGGATAAAACTTGTCCAACAAACAGGTGAAGCGTGTCCAAGGGGGAATAAATTCGTTCTCGATGTGATGGGGACAGTTCATTTATGATCACTTCAGTTTTCCGATCGCCAAGCGCTTGGGTAGGTGATTTTTAGGTTTGGACGGGGCGAAAACATGTCAAATGTAAAGCCTCGTGTATTTACATTTTTACAAGAAGTGGACACTGATGAAGTGCTGGAACTGACACTATCCAAAAAAAAGCACTTGCAACGTCAAAGCGCATAGCTATCCAGCAATCGGTGACTTTGCTGTAAGCAGGCGGCTGAATGCCGCCTGTTTTAATTTTAGGGCAACGAAAACAGAATTTTATAAGGTAAAATGTGTACTACTTTGTGAAGGATAGTTTATGCCATTAACTGCTGCCACCGCTGCTCAAAAAGCTCATACCCTCTCTGAAGCGCTACCTTATATTCGGCGCTTTTTCGATAAAACTATCGTTATCAAATATGGTGGTAACGCTATGACAGATCCTAAACTGCAAGAGGGTTTTGCACGTGATGTGGTGTTGCTCAAGTTAGTAGGTATGAATCCAGTGATTGTTCATGGTGGAGGACCTCAAATCAATGACTTGCTGCAAAAAGTCGGCAAAAAAGGCGAATTCATACAAGGTATGCGCGTTACCGACGAAGAGACTATGGATGTTGTTGAGATGGTGCTGGGCAAGGTTAACAAAGATATTGTTAACCTTATTAATCGTTACGGCGGCAAGGCAGTGGGCCTAACAGGACAGGACGGTGGCTTTATCCGCGCTGAAAAACTCATGCTTGAGAGCCATGCGAAGCCGGGCAAGATGCTCGACATCGGACTGGTCGGCGATATTCACAAAATTGATCCATCAATCATCACATTTCTAGACTCAGGTGATTTCATCCCAGTCATTGCACCTATCGGTGTTTCACCAGAGGGTGAGACTCTGAATATTAACGCCGATGTTGTGGCAGGAAAGTTGGCAGAAGTACTTAATGCCGAAAAGTTGGTGTTGCTTACCAATACACCGGGTGTGCTGGATCAAAGTGGCGCTTTGCTAACTGGATTGACGCCCGTCCAGATTGATAACTTGGTAGCAGATGGCACTTTGTCCGGCGGCATGTTGCCGAAAATATCTTCTGCGCTAGATGCAGCGCGTGGCGGCGTGCGTGCCGTACATATCATCGACGGTCGCGTAGCGCATGCTTTGTTATTGGAAATCCTAACCGACGAAGGTGTGGGTACATTGATTAAAAGCAAGTAATTAAAAGCACCGATGAACTCACGATTGATTTAAGTAATTGTTAAGGCAAAGCGTTGCTCATCGGTGATAAAGGCTATTGGAAAATGTTGAATCGGGTTTGGTTGTTTGACCTTGATAACACCTTGCACAATGCGACTCCGCATATCTTTCCGCACATCAATCACAGTATGACGGCGTATTTGCAGGAGCATTTGCAGCTCAGTGCAAATGCGGCAAATGTTTTGCGCGTGGATTACTGGCAGCGTTATGGCGCTACTTTAAGCGGCTTGATTAAGCATCATGGTACAGATCCTGATCATTTTCTATGGCATACACACCAGTTTCCAGCGCTGCATAAAATGGTGCTGCGTGAACCTCGCTTGCGGGGTATGTTACGCGGTCTTCCAGGTAAAAAATTGGTGTTTTCAAATGCGCCTCAACACTACGCTAAAGCTGTATTGAAGTTGATGCGAATAGATGATTTGTTTGATGATGTGTTTGCACTTGAGCATGCGAATTATCGTCCTAAGCCGCAATGGCAAGGTTTCGCGGCATTGTTACGCAAACACCATTTGCATGCTGCACAGTGTGTGATGGTGGAAGATAGTGATGCTAATTTGCAAACAGCTAAGCGCTTGGGAATGCAGACAATATGGATAAGTAAAGCGAAGCTTACGCCAAGTTATGTGGATGTAAAAATACGCAATGCGCTGGAACTGCCGCGCGTCTTAGCGCGGTTGAATTAAGGAGAATATAGATGGCGACTGCAAAGTCAGGAGAACGTAAACTGCAAATTTTGCAAACCGTTGCCGAGATGCTAGAGCAACCTAAAAGTGAAAAGATTACCACCGCAGCGCTAGCCGGTAAGTTGAGCATTTCTGAGGCCGCGCTATATCGTCACTTCGCCAGCAAGGCGCAAATGTTCGAAGGCTTAATCGAATTCATCGAGCAAACAGTGTTTAGCCTGATTAATAAAATTAGTGCCGAAGAGAGCGATGGGTTGAGACAGGCCGAAGGCATTGTCGCTTTGCTGCTCGGCTTCGCTCAAAAAAATCGCGGTATGACGCGTGTACTTATTGGCGATGCATTGGTGAATGAGAATGAGCGCTTACAACAGCGTATCAACCGGTTTCTTGATCGTGTAGAAAGCACACTAAAACAATCACTGCGAATTGCCGCATCTCAAGCTAGCTTGGACCAAAATACTGATGCAAGCGCGCTGGCTAATCTGCTACTGTGCTATGTTATCGGACGCTGGCAACAATTCGGCAAGAGTGGGTTTACGCGTGATCCGATGGAACAATGGCCGCAACAATGGGCCTTGCTTGTAGGCAAGTAAATTGTTGTTAAGGGGGGCAATATGATTCTAATACTTGATCAAAACACTAAATTACAGAGTGCTGAATATCAGCAGTTAATGGATCATCTTGCGGGTTTGCAAGGCGTACAAGTACGGGTGCATAAAGAGCAGGGGGTGGATCAAACCCTGATTGAGCTTTATCTCATTGGTGATACCAAGCAGTTAGAAGTCGGTGACATGCAAAGTTTGCCCTGCGTCGAGCGAGCCGTGCGCGTTTCGCAAGACTATCGCATTCTAGGGCGGCACAAAGATGATACTCGCCCGGCGCACTTCAACTATAACGGCGTGCGCTTTGGTCAAGACACATTAAATGTTTTTGCAGGCCTGTGTGCGGTTGATCATCCCGAACATGTTGAGATTATGTTGCGTGTTTTACGTGACAATGGGCAAGTTTGTACTCGCATGGGGGCATATAAGCCGCGCACCAGCCCATATGCTTTTCAAGGTCACGGCAAAAATTGCCTACCCTATGTTTTTGAGTTGGCGGGCAAATATGACATCAAAGTGATTGCTATGGAAATCACTCATGAGTCCCATTTAAATGAGATTAGTGAAGCGCTGCATCTTGCTGGCAATCCGACTGGCGTGATGTTGCAAATCGGCACCCGTAACACGCAAAATTTTGAATTGCTCAAAATTGTCGGCCGACAACAGGAATTGCCAGTATTGCTGAAGCGTGGCTTTGGCATCACTTTGGATGAATCACTGAACGCCGCAGAATATCTAGCTTCGGAAGGAAATCGCAATGTCGTATTCGGCTTGCGCGGCATGAAGACCAATATGGGAGACCCGCACCGCAATATGGTCGATTTTGCGCATGTGCCGGTGGTGAAGCGTCTAACACGTATGCCGGTATGTGTTGACCCATCTCATTCCGTAGGGACGCGCGCAGCATCTCCCGATGGCATTATGGATGTGATGCATGTTACGGCTCAAGGTGTACTAGCAGGCGCAAATATGGTGTTGGTGGACTTTCATCCGGCACCACCGCAAGCCTTGGTTGACGGGCCTCAGGCATTGCTACTGAAGGAGTTGCCGCATTTTTTGGAGGATGTGCAAATTGCACGTGAGGCTTATTTAAAGCGTGTAGCGTTAGTAGAGAAATATAGGGAAGGGTGAAGAGAAATCGCACTTCGAATAAAGAGGGAGTTTTACACCCTCCACTCTTCCCCTTTCATCGATCTAAAACTACCAGCGTAAACCTAGTTTCACGCTATAAGTTGCAATCTCGCCTGTGCTATCTGCTTCGATCGCGAAGTTTGGCAGGCCCAGATTGAGATTGATACCTGCAAATACTTTCGATTGACCAAATGTCTCATTTGTCAATCCGAGAGTAGTCAGTGTAGCATTGGATGTTGAGCTATCGACCCAAACTTGACCAGCACCTATATACGGTGTAAATCCGATAAATCCCTTAGAGAACGAGATATCCACACTCTTGGTGCTGAAAGAGAATTCACTGATGCCAGTTAATTTGGTCATAGCAGCGCGTACGGCTAAAGCAGGCTCAAGCGCACCACCTTCAAGAATTGCATATCTCAGTGCAGCACCAGTCACCTTAATATCGGTAGTGGGAACGGCGGTATAAAACCCTGAAACATCAATTCCGAACGGCAATCCCTTCGCGACACTTAATTTCGCCATTGGAAGGGTGCTAGGTGCGCTTGTGCCAGTAAGCGTAGTCCAAGCAGCTGAGCTTTTGGCCATATCTGTACCGGATACTTCCAAGCCGATGTCAAAACCTGTAATACCCAATGCAGCAGCAGGAGTAACAGCCTTGTAGCTTAAGGCAGCACCAAAATCTTCTGAAATTGCGCGGAAGCTAGTTTGAGCAACGGCTAAGCCGCCCGTGGCCAGATTTGCCATGGTAAATGTAGTTACAGCCATACTGGACTGCGAGTAACAACCCAAGATAAGCAAGAGCAGGAGTGGTTTTTTCATGGTGTTTGTGATTCCTCTGTAGTGATTGCAGTTTGGGATCATCTGCCGGAAATACTGTACAGGCCAGATAATTAGCAGGCAGTTAATCGTATAGGGCTTGGTTTTGTCAAGTCCGCCTAGTGTGATCTGTTGCAGCAAGACGACAAGCGGCAATTAAAGAGTCTTAAACCCTCGTTGTTCAGTGAGTCCTGAGTTTTTTTGATTATAAAGAAAATATTGATTGTAAAACAAGCTATTGTTTTGTAGAATCGCGCCCTCAAAAATTTTGTGCAAGGTAGTTTTTTCATGACAACGATACGTGTTAAAGAGAATGAGCCGTTTGAAGTAGCGATGCGTCGTTTTAAGCGCTCTGTAGAAAAAACCGGTCTACTGACCGAGCTGCGTGCTCGTGAGTTTTACGAGAAGCCAACAGCTGAGCGTAAGCGCAAGCTTGCTGCTGCGGTAAAGCGCCATTACAAGCGTCTGCGCAGCCAAGTTCTGCCACCAAAGCTGTATTGATTTTGAATTTTAATAAAACGCCGCAATCCAATACGGTTGCGGCGTTTTGTTTTGATATGAATCTAAAACAACAAATCACAGAAGATATGAAGAACGCCATGCGTGCCAAGGAAACGGCGCGTTTAGGTGCTATTCGCCTATTGCTCGCGGCAATTAAGCAGCGCGAGATTGACGAGCGTATTGAATTGTCGGATAGCGATATTTTGTCGATCATTGATAAGATGATGAAGCAACGTCGTGATTCTATTACTCAGTACGAAGCGGCCGAACGTCAGGACTTGGCAGATATCGAGAAGTTTGAAATGAGTATATTGCAAGCCTATATGCCACAACAACTTAGCGAGGTTGAGATTGAAGCTGCGGTAACTCAAGCCATTGCTGCGACGGGTGCTGCAAGTCCACAGGACATGGGTAAAGTGATGGCAATCCTCAAATCTCAATTGGCCGGACGTGCTGATATCGCTAAAGTCTCTGGACTGGTAAAAACAAAGCTATTCAATTAAAGCCTAATTTGGCATAGCTTGATTATCGCGCAACCTAACAACACAGCGAGGGCGGAATGATTCCAAAAAGTTTCGTTCAAGATCTATTAAATCGCCTCGATATTGTTGACGTGATCGAGCGTTACGTTCCGCTCAAAAAAGCCGGGGCAAACTTTGTCGCTTGCTGTCCTTTTCATACCGAAAAATCTCCCTCATTTACGGTCAGTCAATCTAAGCAGTTTTATCATTGCTTCGGTTGTGGCGCTCATGGCACGGCTATTGGCTTTGTCATGGAGCATGCAGGCATGGGCTTTGTTGATGCTGTTGAAGACTTAGCGAAAAGCATCGGCGTTAGCGTCCCTCAAGAAGAGTCCAGTCCTCCCCAGCGCAAGATTTCAACCGATCTGTATGATCAGATGCAATCCGCTACGCGCTATTATCGCGAGCAACTCAAAGTTTCTCCACGTGCTATTGAATATCTAAAAGGGCGTGGTTTAAGCGGCGAGGTCGCCGCGCGCTTTGGCATCGGCTATTCTCCCAACGAATGGCAAAATCTGAAAGCGGCAGTGCCGAATTATCAGGATGCCAGTCTGGTTGAAACTGGTTTAGTTGTTGAGGGGGAAGGTGGTAAGCGTTATGACCGATTTCGTGACCGCATCATGTTTCCCATCATTAATATTCGCGGTCAAGTCATCGGCTTTGGTGGGCGAATTTTAGATAAAGGTGAGCCAAAATATTTAAACTCACCGGAAACATCTTTGTTTGAAAAAGGCCATGAGCTATATGGTTTGTTTCAAGCGCAAAAGGCGATTCGTGGACACCAGCGAGTTATTGTAGTCGAGGGCTATATGGATGTGGTCGCTCTGGCGCAAAATGGTGTTGACTATGCGGTTGCGACATTGGGAACAGCGACCACGCCCTTTCATGTGCAAAAACTTTTGCGCTTATCGGAACAAGTGGTGTTCTGCTTTGATGGCGATAAAGCGGGCATCAAAGCCGCCTGGCGCGCTTTAGAAAATGCACTGCCGCAACTTCAAGATGGTAAGCGAATTGGTTTTCTATTTTTACCAGAGGCACATGATCCTGATACGTATATACGTGAGTTTGGCACAGAGGCATTTGAGCAAGAGTTGGACAACTCACTGCCGCTGTCCGGTTATTTGTTACGCGAGCTAACTGCGCAAGTGGACTTGCGAACTCAGGAGGGGCGCAATGCATTGCTGCAAAAAGCGCAGCCACTACTCACCGCCATCACCGCGCCGACTACGGCATTGTTATTGCGCAAGGAGATCGCGGCACTGGCTGGCGTAACTCAGGCTGAACTAGAGGACTTATATGCGATCAAGCCTATTTCAGCACCTCGGCGTGCAGCACCACCTAAAGCAAAACGCGCTACCCCTTCCGGCTTGCGCACCTTGTTGCGTTGCCTTGTGATGCGTCCTGAATTGGCTCGAAAATTGCCTAGCGATTGGCATAGTGAAGGGGCAGAAGGGGCGGCGATTGCAGCTTTAGCAGATTGGCTGCATGAATCGGCAGACGAAATTACTACCGCAGCCATGATTCAGCAATTTCATGCTACCTCACATGAAGTCGCTTTTGCTGCTGCGCAAGGTGAGATTATTCAATGGGGCGATGATTTTGATGTGGAGGCAGAATTTTCAGGCGTCATACGCAAAATCCGTATTGACACTATAGATTCAGAGATAGCTTCCTTGCTAGCTGGCAATCTTAATGAAATGAACAAGGAGCATTATGCCAAGCTGAAAGATGAGCTTATGCAATTGAAAGCCCCATCTGCTTAGTAAATCTAGCGGGCACGATATTTGCGGTTGCTTTAACCGAGATTTTCCATTAGAAACTATTCATAGCGAATAAATGGGGGTGAACTTGGCGGGTAAGTCGAACGATTTTGACGCATCCCACAGACCCTGCATCCATGTTCTCTGCTGCATTGCCAAAG
>Ga0316204_10009666_pt1 | contig 12765 bp, 15 predicted proteins | sample 6monrhotite_MG_2_FD_205661 | JGI IMG/M metagenome (GOLD analysis project Ga0316204, IMG submission 205661) | Microbial mat bacterial communities from mineral coupon in-situ incubated in ocean water Damariscotta River, Maine, United States -... | ecosystem: Environmental > Aquatic > Marine >...
GGCGCCCAGCACAGCCAGGACTATGCCGCCTGGTATATGCAGGTGCCTGGTCTCAAGGTTGTCATGCCCTATTCGGCCTCTGACGCCAAAGGCCTGCTGAAATCCGCGATCCGCGATCCCAACCCGGTGATCTTCCTGGAAAATGAGATCCTCTATGGTCGCTCCTTTGACGTGCCCAAGATGGATGACTTCACCGTTCCCTTTGGCAAGGCCCGGATCTGGCGCGAAGGCTCTGACGCCACCATCGTCTCCTTTGGCATCGGCATGCAATACGCTCTTGAAGCGGCAGAAAAGCTGGCCGAAGAGGGCATCTCGGCCGAGGTGATCGACCTGCGCACCCTGCGCCCGATGGATCTGCCCACAGTGATCAAATCGGTGATGAAGACCAACCGCCTGGTCACCGTCGAGGAAGGCTGGCCCCAGGGCTCTGTTGGCAGCTATATCGCCTCTGAGGTGATGCAGCAGGCCTTTGATTACCTGGATGCCCCGGTCATTACCTGCACCGGCAAGGACGTTCCCATGCCCTATGCCGCCAATCTGGAACGCCATGCGCTGATCACCACCGACGAGGTTGTGGCAGCCGTGAAGCAAGTAACCTATCGGTAAGTCATGTTTGAGGCCATCACCTTCCCCCTAAGCTCTGCGACTGAACACGGCAGTTTGGTTCTTTTGGAACGCGACAGCATCCAGGGAGACAAGCGCCCTGTTCAGTATTGGACAGCCGGGAAGCGGGATGGCCTCAATACTCAGTTCAAAGAGGTCATGGACCTGACCAGAGCCGAGAATGCCTGCGGCTCCAACAGCGGGCGGATACCCGGTAAAGACCTCTGCGAGGATGAGACCGGTGACCACCAACCGTTTTCGAGTGCAACCGCGCACCACAAACTTTTTCCGATGTCCCTGAAAGAGCACGAACTGTCCTTCGGCGCCTATGGGACTTTTGACATAGACTCCATGTCTTTTGACATGGCGAGCTAGGGGAACCACAAGATGCCCACTGAAATTCTGATGCCCGCCCTTTCCCCCACCATGGAGGAAGGCACCCTGGCCAAATGGCTGGTCAAGGAAGGCGATACCGTCCAGTCTGGCGACCTGATTGCCGAGATCGAAACCGACAAGGCCACCATGGAATTTGAAGCCGTGGACGAAGGCACCGTCGGCAAGATCCTGATCGCCGAAGGCTCCGAAGGGGTCAAGGTCAACACCCCCATCGCGGTGCTGCTGGAAGAGGGCGAAAGCGCCGGTGATATCACAACATCGGCAGCAACCCCGGAGGCGGCACCAGCCGCTGACGCGGGCACGGAGGCGGCCTCCAGCGGAGGCTCCGACACGCCCGCTGCTGCCGCCACACCGGCGCCCGCTGCCCCCACCGCTGCGGATGGCGCGCGCATTTTTGCCTCGCCCCTGGCCCGCCGCATTGCCGCCGACAAAGGGCTCGACCTCAGTTCGCTCAGCGGCTCCGGCCCACGTGGCCGCATCGTCAAGGCCGATGTGGAAAACGCCAGTGCCACCCCCAAAACCGAGGCCAAACCAGCTGCGCCAGCCTCTGCTCCGGCAGCCGCCGCCCCCGCTGGCCCCTCGGCGGATATGGTCGCCAAGATGTATGAAACCCGCAGCTTTGAAGAGGTCAAACTCGACGGCATGCGCAAAACCATCGCGGCCCGCCTCACCGAAGCAAAACAGACGGTGCCGCATTTCTACCTGCGCCGCGACATCCAGCTGGATGCGCTGCTCAAGTTCCGCGCCCAGCTGAACAAACAGCTCGAAGGCCGGGGCGTCAAACTCTCGGTGAATGATTTCATCATCAAAGCCGTGGCGCTGGCGCTACAAGCGGTTCCAGATGCCAATGCCGTCTGGGCCGGAGATCGTGTGCTGAAAATGAAAGCCTCGGATGTGGCCGTTGCGGTTGCCATCGAGGGCGGCTTGTTCACGCCGGTGCTGCAGGACAGCGAGCTCAAATCCCTCTCGGCGCTCTCGGCAGAGATGAAAGACCTGGCCGCCCGCGCCCGGGATCGCAAACTGGCCCCACATGAATATCAGGGCGGCAGCTTTGCCATCTCCAACCTGGGCATGTTTGGCATCGATAATTTTGATGCCATCGTGAATCCACCCCATGCCGGCATACTTGCGGTTGGCGCGGGCAGCAAAAAGCCGGTTGTTGGCGCCGACGGCGAGCTGAAAGTGGCCACTGTGATGTCAGTCACCATGTCCGTGGATCACCGGGTCATTGACGGCGCCCTGGGCGCGCAGCTGTTGCAGGCCATTGTCGAGAACCTGGAAAACCCCATGGTCATGTTGGCGTAACTCTGCAAACCGGTCTGCTCGAAAACGGGCCGTCTCCCAAACGGGCCTGACAGCAAAATCCGAGGCGTATATTGCCTCGACGCCCCTGCCGCAGATTATCCCTGCGGCCGGGGATTTCTGTTTCACAGGCCTTGTTGGTTTTACTGGCCTTGTTGGTTTCACAGGCCCTGTTGGTTTTCACCGGGACGGATAGATTTATTGGCGCGACTGGTTCCACTGTCAGCTTGGCCTCGGCGACCGCCCATGCTCCACCAGCCGTTTGACAGCCAGCCCTACAGAATTCGCAGCCTGAATCAAAAAGGGGCAGAATATGCCCCTTTTCTCTTGCTCAATCAGCTGGTTATCAGTCTGTGCAGTGCGCCTACTGGCGTCCTCTATCAGATCCGTTTGGCACCACCTGATCCATGCTGATCGAAGGCTGGTCGCAGCCAGCCTCACCGACGATTTTGGCAGGCACACCAGCGACGGTCTTGCAGGGGGGAACCTCGGACAAAACGACCGATCCCGCCGCTATACGGCTGCAATGACCAATACGGATATTGCCCAGCACTTTGGCCCCGGCACCGATCAACACCCCGTCTTCGATCTTGGGGTGACGGTCTTCTTCTTCCTTGCCGGTGCCGCCCAGGGTCACAGAATGCAGCATCGAGACATTGTTTCCCACCACAGCGGTTTCCCCGATGACGATGGAGTGCGCGTGATCAATCATGATGCCCCGGCCAATTTTGGCCCCTGGATGAATATCAACGCCAAAGATTTCGGATATCCGCATCTGGAAAAAGAAGGCGAGGTCAAAATCCCCCTGCCGCCACAACCAGTTGGCCACGCGATAAGCCTGTACCGCCTGATAACCCTTGAAGTACAGGATCGGCTGCAACAGCCGATGGCAGGCGGGATCGCGGTCATAAACCGCCATCAGATCGGCACGGGCAGCGGCAATCAGGTCAGGGTCAGACGCATAGGCGGTATCGACGATTTCACGCAGGATCACCATCGACATCTCATTCGAGCAGAGCTTTGCGGCGATCCGGTACGACAGCGCCTTCTCCAGCGTTGGGTGGTGCAGGATACAGGCGTGGATCAATCCGCCCATAAGCGGCTGTTTGGCAACGGCCTCCTGAGCCTCGATGGTGATTTGTTCCCAGACCGGGTCCAGGGGCGAAACGGCTGTGCGCGTCTTGATCATGGCATGGCGTCCTCTTCTTGCCCTTAGGTTTGCATTTAGGGGAGAAAAACCCAAGCGCAAACCCTTGATGGAGAAGATTTCTAAATAGAATGAGTCAGGTCTCTGCCCCAGGCCTATTGCCCCGGACCTTCACCAGAGGATCTAACTGGTGTGGATTTTGCCGCCGGATCGCTTCCGGTTTTTTGCGCCTCATTCACCGGGCCAGGCGGTGCTCCAGTTCCGCAAGAGCTATGCGCAAGCAGTTGATATAGTTCAGATCATCCCAAAACGGCTCAGCGCCAAGCGGGCCGCAACACTGGCGCACCGCCGCATCCAACGTGCCATTTCCCCACTGGGGATGCAGCTGACCTGTACGTGCCACATGGCCTGCTGCCTGCTCTGCCAGATCAAACAGCTGCTGACATAAAATTGATCTCTGTGGCGCCGGCTCCGCCAGCAAAGCCCGTGCAAGACTGCTCAGATCTTGCGGCAAAACTGGCCGGACGAGGCTGGCCGGACGAGACTCGCAGGCGTGCCATTTTTTTGGGGCCGCAAGGTTGCACCGCCCTGTCACGCAATGGACCTCCGGGTTGCAAGGCCTGCCCCATAGCGATCTGACAGCTGAGCCACCTCGATAATAGCCCAGCAGGCGCGCAGCCCCCCCGCCGCCAGACCGTCAGACCACAGGAAGCGGCCATCGGCGTCTTTCAGTTTGCGCACCAGGCCCGCGGTTTTGGAGTTCATCACAAAGCTTGCGTTGGCGCGATACTGCGCCCCCAAGGCGTAGACCAGATCAATGATGGCGTCACCGTCGCCAATGCCGCCATCTTCCCCAGATGCGACATAGCCAAGTCTGCCCCAGCTCCAGCTGCCATTTTCCACCGCTGGATGGGTCAGAATACCTGTTGGCTTGTCGATACCATCGCCGGTCAGAAAGGCTGCGGCTTCGGCGCGTGAAAACTTGTCAGCGATCCGCCCGGCCAGCCAACCTTCGATGTCCAAGGCGTTGTCATCCAACAGCCGCTGCGAGGCCTTGGGCAGCGCGCTCAGCTCATGCAGGGCAATGGTGATCCGGTCGATCACCGGAGTGCCGCTTTCCACGGTTGGATCGGTCTCGGTGGCCCAGCCCGCCCCGGTGTCGCTGTGATCAATCAGCACATCAAACGAGGTGGCCTCCACGCTAGCTACCGTGGCCACAGCCCGGATCGACGCGGTGGATTGCAACACAGATTTCACCGTCTCCGAGGTCTGCGGATCCACCAGATAGCCGCCATCACTGTTGACAGTGGTCGACAGGGCCTTGCTTTCGGGCATCAGGCCGCGAAGCGCGCTATCGTCGCCGGTGCGGATATAGCCGCAAAAGGCTTTCTGGTGGGGGCTTGCTCTGTGCTTGCGGCTGCAAGATGCGGGCGCACAGCCCGGTTTGTCTTTCGATCCAGCATGGTCATTCGCTCTTCCGTCTGTTTGAATTTCACTTTTACAACGTCCTGAAACCCTTTGAACTCTCGCAGAAACCCTGACATCGCCTGGGTGACTTCCTGGGTCAAAGGAACTGCCTGATTGGCCAAGTCCGGGGTATCCCTTTTCGTCATTTCTTTTGTCCTGTTCTGTTCAAGGTTGGGGAAAGGGTCATACGGCTCAGATCGCGGCTGGCGCGGCGCAGATCAGCCGCCAGTTGCCGCAGCTTGCGCTCTTCGGCGTCGGATTTCTGGCCCATCACCCGCGCGGTTGGCAGCATCGGAAAGGTCACCAAAGAGACCTCCCAAAGCTCAACCTCGGTCAGCACGCGTCCGCCATCCTCGCCCCTGCGCGCGCGCTTGGTGCGGTAGCCAATCGACAGGCCTTCAATGGCGCCTGCGGCAATCAGGGCTGCGGCTTCGGCCCCGCGTGCGATTTCCGTCAGCAGGCGGCCCTTGACCCACAGCCCGCGATTGTCTTCGCGCAGCTCCTCCCAGACCCCAATCGGCTGGGCCGGATCGTGCTGCCATAACATCTTTACCCGACAGCCTGAGGCATGGAGGCGCTGCAGCGAGGCCCCATAGGCCCCCGGTGCGACCCGGTCGCCGCCCTGATCGGCCTCGTCAAACAGGCTGGCATAGCCCTGGATCACGCTGTCATCCTGAACCGTCAGCATCTCCCCAAAGCGAGAAAACTTATGTTCGAATCCTGCTTCAATACCCATTGAAGAACCTCACATAACAGATTGAAACCACGTCAATTCATCGCCAAAAAAGACTGAAAGACCCGTGTCAGTATCACTGCGGCCACGCCATAGAGTGTCAGCCAGAGGCGCCGCTCCAACCGCTCCAACAGTTGCTCCAGCTGCTGTTGTCGCCGTTCAACTGCCTGCAATTGAATCTCGATGACCTTTTCATGTGCCGACAGCCTCAGCCCCGGCGCACAGTCAAATGGCGGCATTGGATACTCAGCCATCCAACTCACCCTCGGGCAATGGCGGCAGGCCAAGCAATTTGCGCTTCTCGGTCTGGCTGAGGAAATCCGCAGCTGCGACCCGCTGCCATTGTCGCTCTCGCTCTTCTGACAGAGCTGAAACCTGATCAAGATCCGGTTTCAACTCGATGATTTCGTTACCATAGCCAGAGATCCACTCTGACAGCCCCGCCGCGATCCGGGTCACCAGAGGCACCACTGTCAGGCGGTAAAAGGCCCGGTTGGCCTCTTGGTAGTTGGAATAGGCCGTGTCCCTCGGCAGGCCCAACAGCATCGGCGGCACGCCAAAGGCCAGGGCAATCTCCCGCGCGGCGGCCTCTTTGGTTTTTTGAAACTCCATGTCCGAGGGGGAAAACCCCATGGGTTTCCAGTCCAACCCGCCTTCCTCCGAAGAGGCAAGCCGCTCCTGGAGGTCTTCGGCCTCCTGACGCAGGCGCAGGATCGAACGCTGAAGCGACTGAAACAGATCCTGCGTGGTTTGAGTTTTTGGGGGTTGCTCTGTCTGTGACATCTGGGCCTGGGCCTTTCATCCAAAGGGCCCCCGACACGACTAAAGACTGAGAGGATCAAACGCTGGCGCCAAGCACCTGGCGCGACGGGCAAGAAAGTGATCTTCGATCTTTTACCAGCTGCGCGACAAATTAGGCGAAGCCCTAGGCAAAAGTCAAATGTGCCTGGGTTGCCAAGCGTCCGAGAATAAAAGGAAACATTAACAAACCGACGCGGATCACTGCCCCTGAGCAAAGAAAACCCGCCCCCATCAGATGATGAGGGCGGGGTCAAAGATCATTCAGACCTTGGCGTGGTGGTCAATCAGTTATTGTTACGCTGCGCTTCGATCTCGCGCCATTTCACAACGTTGCGATTGTGCTGTTGAAGCGTCTCAGCAAAGGCATGGCCACCAGAACCATCGGCCACAAAGAACAGGAAATCCGTCTCCGTCGGGTTCACCGCCGCCAACAGGCTCGCGCGGCCAGGGTTGGCGATAGGTGTTGGGGGCAACCCTTCAATGACGTAAGTATTCCAAGGCGTTACCTTGCGCAGCTCGCTTTGACGCAAGCCCCGGCCCAGCACGCCTTCGCCCTTGGTTACGCCATAGATCACGGTGGGATCCGTTTGCAGGCGCATGCCGCGATTCAACCGATTGGTAAAGACGCTGGCCACCTGTCCGCGCTCTTCTGCGATGCCGGTTTCTTTTTCGATGATCGAGGCAAGGACCAGCATTTCCTCAGGGGTTTCAACCGCCGCATCCTCGCTGCGGTTTTCCCAGGCGGCCGCGATCAGCAGCTCCTGGCGGTCCTGCATCTGTGCCAGGATCTCGTCGCGGGGCTGCCCTTTGACAATTTCATAGCTGTCAGGTGCCAACATGCCTTCTGCGGGACGCTCGCCTGGGTCACCACTAAGAATGTCGATGTTTTGCAGGGCATTCACCACCTGCCAACTGGTCACCCCCTCGGCCAAGGCTACCCGGAAACGGGTATCTGTGGCGGATTTCAACTCGGTAAAGATTGCCGGAACATCGTCCGCGCCGAGCTCAAAATCAGCCCGTTCGACAAATTTCCCGGAGGCCGGGTCCAGTTCACGCACCTCGGCCCGCAGGCGGGTCACGCCAACACGGTACACCACTTCAGTGCCGCAGGTGCTGGCGCCGCCAATGGTGATCTGATCGAGAATACGCTCCATCGAGGTCCCCGGACGGACAAGAAAGCTACCAGCTTTGAGCTGGTTCGACTTCTCGGTGTATTTGGCGCTGACCCGGAACAACACGCCGGAGCTTACCGCCCCCTGCTGTTCCAGCTCGGCGCTGACCCGGGTCATGTTTGACCCAGGGCGCACCTGCAGACAGATCGCTGTCTCCAGCGGCCCTTGCGCGGTGTATTGCGACTTACCCCAGAGGATGACACCGCCCAAAAGGAACAGCAGAACCACCAGAACGGTCAGCATATTCGAAGCCAGGCTGCGCCACATTTATTTAGGCTTCCCAAAGACAACCGAGGCATTGGTTCCACCAAAGCCAAAGGAATTGGACAGGGCCACGTCAATCTTGCGCGCGCGCTTGGCATTTGGTGCCAGATCAATAGGGGTTTCAACCGCCTGATTGTCCAGGTTGATGGTGGGCGGTGCAACCTGATCGCGAATCGCCAGGATCGAGAAGATCGCCTCAATTGCGCCAGCCGCGCCCAAAAGGTGACCGGTGGAGGATTTGGTCGAGGACATGGTGACATTGCCCGCGTGATCCCCCAGCATCCGCTCAACCGCACCCAGTTCAATCGTGTCGGCCATGGTCGAGGTGCCGTGAGCGTTGATGTAATCAACGTCTTTGGGCTCAAGTCCCGCATTTTTCAACGCCGCGCGCATGGAGCGCTCGCCGCCCTCGCCGGTTTCGGAGGGGGCAGTGATATGGTAGGCATCGCCCGACAGGCCATAGCCCAGGACTTCGGCATAGATTTTGGCGCCACGAGCCACGGCATGGTCATAGTCTTCCAGCACCACAACACCGGCGCCTTCGCCCATGACAAATCCGTCACGATCGGCGTCATAGGGGCGCGACGCCGATTTGGGGTCATCTGCCCGTTTCGTCGACAAGGCCTTACAGGCGTTAAAGCCAGCAATGCCAATTTCGCAAATGGCGGCTTCGGCGCCGCCTGCAATCATCACATCGGCATCGCCAGATTTGATCAGCCGGGCCGCATCGCCAATGGCATGGGCCCCGGTTGAGCAGGCCGTCACAACCGAATGGTTGGGACCTTTGAAGCCAAAGCGAATTGAGACCTGGCCAGAAATCAGGTTAATCAGCGCGCCTGGAATAAAGAAAGGCGAGACCCGGCGCGGCCCCTTTTCCTTGATCATCACCGCAGTATCCGCGATCGAGCTCAACCCGCCGATGCCAGAGCCGATCATAACGCCGGTGCGTTCCAGGCTTTCGGTGTCTTCCGGTGTCCAATCCGCATCGCGCACTGCCATCTCAGCAGCAGCGATACCATAGAGGATAAAGTCATCGATCTTTTTCTGATCTTTCTTGATCACCCAGTCATCCGGATTAAAGGTGCCGTTTGTGCCGTCACCGCGAGAGACTTCGCAGGCATAGGTGGTGGCGACACCACTGGCCTCTGCGTCAAACAGAGTGATCGGTCCGGCGCCAGATTGGCCGTCCAACAGGCTCGACCAGGTCTCTTCAACTCCGGTTGCCAATGGTGTCACCAATCCCAACCCAGTTACAACGACTCGACGCATTCCTTGATCTCCTCTGCCTCGGCAATTCGCAACCAGATAGCTTGGATTGCCCTAGGGGTGCAAGTGCGCCAATAGCACCCTCAGGCAGGGGAAACCAAAAAGTGGTGAAAGCTCGCCACTCAGCCCGCCCCAAACCGCAGGGTTTCCGGCTGCCACCACAATCGGGGCCGACTGCCCTTGAGCCAAATGTATCCGGCTCAGGACAGGCCTCTGTGCTGGTCGCCCCTTGTTCGCCCCCTGACAGGGGACGACAGGGGCCTCCATTTTAGGTCAAATGAATTCAGCGACTTGCTCGCCCTGAGGCTGCGCCATCGCAAGGGCGTCCTCCAAGCTCAGGGATTTGCGGAACAGGGCCCGCCCGACCAGGGCACCGGCAATATTGGGGATGTAGTTCAGACGGGAAATATCGTCCGCACTGCGCACAACGCCACTTGCGATCACTGGGGAGTGAGCCACAGCCGCCAAGCCCGAGATCAATCCTAATTGCGCTTCGATATCAGACATGTCGCTGTCGATATCGGTGACAATGATTCCAGCAAAGGGGGCGGTGCCAAAGGCAGCAATATAGGTTTCCGGCTCAAAAGCACCGGCTTTCAGCCAGCCTTCGGTCATAACCTGTCCCTGCCAGATATCCACTGCCAGAACAACTTGATCTGGATGTTGTTTGGCCAACTCGCACACCAAAGTAGGATCCAGCGCCGCCAGCGTTCCAACCACAACACGACCAGCGCCTTGGTCGATCCAGGCTTCGACGCTGTCGCGGCTGCGCATGCCGCCGCCCAATTGCACCGGAATACCTGCGGTGCGGATTATTTCCTTAACCAGGTCGCTGTTTTGATCGTCGCCTTTGACGGCATTGAAATCAGTCAGATGCATCCACTCCGCCCCGGAGGCGGCGAATTCCCTGGCTTTTTCAATAGGATCCACGTGCCAGATTTGGGGCTCGTCCAGGCGCCCCTTTTCCAAGGTCACACAGTGCCCGTCCAGCAGCTCCATTGTTGGATAAATTTGCATCCTCAATCCCCTCCTCGTTGCTCAGCCTTTGCATGATAACACATATCATAGCGGTGTAGGGGCAACCTTCCTCAGAACGGTAAGGGCTGCGAGACGCAAAACGGCGCTTCCCAGGTGGAAAACGCCGTTTCGATAATCACATTGCTGTGAGCGGGACTTAGGAAGCTTCGGTGATGAACTTCACAGCGTCGCCAAATGTCTGGATGGTTTCGGCCGCATCATCAGGGATCTCGATGCCAAACTCTTCTTCAAATGCCATGACCAGCTCAACGGTGTCGAGGCTGTCAGCACCCAAATCGTCGATGAAGGACGCGTTTTCGGTCACTTTTTCTTCTTCAACACCCAGGTGCTCTACAACGATCTTTTTTACGCGGTCTGCGACGTCGCTCATGTCATTTCCTCGTTCTTCAGGGCAGTTTGCCCGGTTTTTGCCCTTACCCGCTTGGGGTGGCATGGTTTTGCCCAATGCGGGCGGTTCTGCTCTCACAAACGAGAGCTGCCCGATCGCTTTCCCTTGCGAGGAAAACGTCAGGACGAATATGGGCCGCCTATAGCACAGACCAGCGCAGAGGCAAATGGTTTCGCTGCATCTGCGGTTCCAGTCTATGCACGGTTTTGGCCGCCCAAGTCGAGCAGATGGCGCCGCCCTGCCCCAAGGACAAGGGGCGGCACCGAAGATTTCTAAAACCCTGTTGAAATCAATACGATATTTACAAAGTTCTAGGGTGTTTTGTGCTTCGATTACCTCGATTCTGCAATGTTTTTTGCAGCAAGCCGAGGAATTATCAAAGCCAACCCCGCCTACAGCATCGCCATGCCTCCGTTCACATGCAGGGTGGTTCCGGTGACATAGGCAGCCTCGGGGCTGGCCAGATACAGCACCGCTGCGGCGATTTCTTTCGAATCTCCCATCCGGGCGGCAGGAATCTGTGTCAGGATGGCGTCTTTCTGCGCATCCGTCAGTTTTTCGGTCATCGCTGTGGCAATAAACCCAGGTGCTACTGCATTCACCGTGATGCCGCGATTGGCGACCTCATAAGCGATGGATTTCGACATACCGATCATCCCGGCCTTGGAGGCAGCATAGTTGCCTTGCCCTGGGTTACCGGTGGCGCCAACAATCGAAGAGATGTTGATGATCCGGCCCCAGCGGGCTTTCATCATACCGCGCATCACCCCACGACACAGACGCATGGTCGAGGTCAGGTTCACGTCCAACACGCTTTGCCACTCTTCATCTTTCATCCGCATAAACAGATTGTCTTTGGTGATCCCGGCGTTGTTCACCAGAATATCAACGCTGCCCATAGCAGCGGCAGCCTGTTTGGGCAGCGCCTCCACCGCCTCTGGATCGCTCAGGTTGCAGGTCAGCACATGGGCGCGCTCGCCAAGCTCAGCTGCCAGTTCCTGCAGCGGGGCCTCGCGGGTGCCAGACAGCGCAACCGTCGCACCCGCTGCATGCAGGCTACGGGCGATGTCGCCACCAATACCACCCGATGCCCCGGTGATCAGGGCCGTCTTACCAGTCAAATCAAACATAACTCTTCCTTTATTTCCGTGTGCAGGACCATCAGGGCCGTGCTCGGCCCCGGTTGCACCGCATTTACGCGCGTGGGGATCAGGTCTCTGTGACGGCTGCAACCGCCTCAGGCGTGCCAAACTGGCGGCAGGTCAGGCTGCGGTCGATCTTGCGGATCATGCCGGACAGGGCCTTGCCAGAGCCAATTTCCCAAAATTCTGTCACGTCTTTGGCGGCCATGGCCTGAACGCTTTCACGCCAGCGCACCGAACCGGTGACCTGTTCCACCAACAGCTGGCGGATTTCAGCCGGGTCGCTCACTTCATCTGCGCGCACATTGGCGATCAGCGGCACGGCGGGGGCTTTGATCTCGACCGCTGCCAGGGCCTCTGCCATCACATCGGCGGCGGGCTGCATCAGCGCACAGTGAAACGGTGCCGAGACAGGCAGCATCACTGCGCGTTTGGCACCACGGGTCTTGGCAATTTCTGCGGCCCGTTCCACGGCGGCCTTGTGACCGGAGACAACCACCTGAGTAGGGTCATTGTCATTGGCCGCCTGGACCACTTCGCCCTCGGCTGCAGCCTCGGCGGCAACCTCTTTTACAGTGGCAAAATCCAGCCCCAGAAGGGCAGCCATGGCACCAATGCCTACCGGAACGGCGCTTTGCATGGCTTCGCCGCGGGTGCGCAGCAGGCGCGCGGTATCTGCGATGGAAATCGCTCCGGCTGCGGCCAGCGCCGAATATTCCCCCAGCGAATGCCCGGCGACAAAACCCGCATGATCAATTGCAATACCTTCAGCCTGCAGCGCCCGCATCGCCGCCAAAGAGGTCGCCATCAGGGCTGGTTGGGCGTTCTGGGTCAGGGTCAGGGTCTCGATGTCGCCCTCCCAGATCAATTTGCTGAGATTTTCACCAAGCGCCGCATCGACCTCATCAAAGACAGCCTTTGCGGCCGGATACGTCTCTGCCAATGCCTGGCCCATTCCAATGGCCTGGGCGCCCTGCCCCGGAAATACAAATGCGATCGTCATTAAGGGTCACTTCCTTCGCTATCGTTTTCCCCGGTTTAGACGC
>Ga0316204_10009667_pt1 | contig 12765 bp, 10 predicted proteins | sample 6monrhotite_MG_2_FD_205661 | JGI IMG/M metagenome (GOLD analysis project Ga0316204, IMG submission 205661) | Microbial mat bacterial communities from mineral coupon in-situ incubated in ocean water Damariscotta River, Maine, United States -... | ecosystem: Environmental > Aquatic > Marine >...
CATGGAAAACTTCAAATGACACGATTGATAACATCATCAGCAACTTTCACCAAATGCATGAATCACGCTACGGCCATCGACTCGACTGCGGTGTTGAACTCGTAAATGTACGTATTGGATTGCGCGGGCCGATGCCTGAGATGGCATTGTCCCCACCGCCTGACAGTAACCTTTCAAAAAATAGTGCACAGACTTACCTTAACGGTGTTTTTAGCTGTATCGACATCATCTCACGTGACAGCCTCAGCCATGACCATACAATTGAAGGACCCGCCTTAATCACTGAAACAACGTCGACAAGCTTTATTAATGCGGGATGGCATTGCAGACGAGATAACGCGGGCAATTTGACCCTTGAGAGGGCCCCAACCAAACAATAAACCTGCGGCCTATAGCATGATCAATTGCTATTTCTGCGCCACAATCAGACAACTTGCCCCAAAGCTCATTGCTTTGTTTTTATTTAAATTATCTATCTTCTGGGCGCAAAACTAATTCTAAAACCCTAGCCATAAACTTACTGTTAACACTGTGCTCGTCTGCGGTATTGACTGCCTGCGCCATCTTCGACAACCCGGCTACCGACAATAAACAAGGCAACAAGCCGACTGCATTGGTGCCCCCGAAAATAACAGCATCCTGGCCGCCGCGCTTAGCATTCTAAGCTCCCTCTCGACTAGGCTCGACTAGCATCACATCAAAACCTGCACGAACCAATCCTAACGATACAAAACCGCTTCCACCACCAACGTCAAAGGTCAAAGGTCAAAGGTCAAAGGTCAAAGGTCAGCCCATTTTCTTCAAGCGGGAATGAGCGTATAAGCGATTCAATACAATATTTCGATGTTTAAATCAGAACGAAACTTTTTCGACCTCATAACAAGCAGTACTACCACCATCAGGCCGGATAGGAAACAAATTGGTGTTCCTACGCATACCAGACTCCATCACCACCCGACTTGAGATTGGAACTTATTGAACACAAATCAATCATAACTAACCACACGCAACTTTCACCTTAGCAACAGGGCGAAACCTCCAGACACACAGCATAAAAACCAGAAGAGAAATAATTGATATAACCATGCCAACCTTCATATAGGGGACATCGTATGACAATACAATTTCGTGTGCGCCAGCCTCAAGCATCACACCAGAGAACCCTATATTAACCTGCTTTAACTCAGCAGGAGCCCCATTAACAGTCACAGACCAACCCTGATCAAAAGGCAAAGTAAAAAATAGCATTTTGGGCTGTGATAACTCGATACTTCCACTTATCTGATTGTGACCATGAGAACTGATTCTCAGCATAGCCTCGCGCCGAGCTTTCACATCATTTACATATGAGTCAGAACTATATGTTCGTTTAATTCCCGCCAGGTCAAATGATAATAATTGCTCCCCCTGGGTACGATTAGTCACACCCAACACCGCAGCCTTCATCAACGCTATTCTCTTTAGCGGAGCAGATAACAAAAGAAAGTCAGCTTCCGTCATATAAGAATCATAGGTAAAACCGAAAGGTAGATAAAACGGGTTCATTAAGACAACGATATCCCCCACCTCATGCATTATGCGATATCCAAATTGAACGAACTTCTCCGCATTATCCGATCGCTTTGCAAGTACATACCTAACAGAGGAAAACGTTAAAAGAAGTGGTTTATTAACAAGCCCAGATGCCCAGCGTGTTGCCGTTTCATTCCCACCATCAACAATACCAAGTGCATCAAGAAAACGAATGTAATTTAGCTGATTAAATGAATGATAAGAGCTCGTACCATAATAACTTTGCACCTTGGCATCATTAATACTTGCGTGAATTGCAGGGCCAGAACCATAGGTCTTTTCGATACGATAAAACCCTGGGTCTTTCTGCTTTATCCATGCAACGGCATCCACACTATAATCATTATAGCCAGTTCTTGCCTCATACTCTTCAGCGGTTAAAACAGATCGATCATTGACCGTCTGCCATGAAAAACCCATCAATTCCACACAGACCACGAGTAACACTCCCCATTGAGCAGCGCCCCGTAATCGCTCACTCTTCATCGCCATCATCAAGCAGGCATACAGCAACAATAAAACCACAACCATCATCCGAATTGCCCCATCAACAATTCCCGCGCCATCTTCGGCAGGTACATATGGATAAAACAACAGGCCCAGCAGTATTGCTAATGTAGTAAGCAACAAAGGAACATGCACCTTCCCGCTTTTAAAAATACGATCCAACGCATGCAAACAAAACGAGATCAATACAAATGCAACAAAAAGAGAAAATAAGCGGTAGTAATTACCAGCAAAAGCCCAAAACATATAACGGAAGAATGGAATGATAACTGGGACTAGAAATACCAAACCAAACAAGGCATAGGTTATTTTATATTTTCGTTCTAGCGTTATAAAAACTTGCGGCGCCAACAATAACGACAATAACCCACAATAAAAAATAGGCGCCTCAAGGTAGTTATACCATCCACGAAAATCACTTCCCGTACCGATCAGGTCATTAGAAAAAAGACGCATAATCGCCGTGACGTTGTGAACAAACCCCTCAAAACCAAATAGCGGCTTCCCCATCAACTTATCAAAAAATGATGATTCACCCAGTACCCTCGGGCTATTCATCATCTCTTGCACATTGGAAAAGAGAAACATTGCGCTGATCGCCACCCCAACAAGCGCTAAGCCAATCATCTTAAGAAAAAAGATTAAGGCAGCTTTTGGGTGCCAGCCATAGACAACATAATAACGAAAAATACCATATGGAAGTAGAAACAAAGTAAATAGATAAAGGCTAAATGACATACCAGCAAGAACTAGTGCTACGGCAATAGGAAAGTACAGCCAAACCCCATCTTTCAGATAACGCTCAAAAACATAAAGTAGCAAGGCGAAATAAACAGCTTCCACAGAAAAAACATACCAGGTCCCACCTAAAATCATGAACCCCGAAAAAGCATATAGCAAACCACCGATTACCGACGTTAACACTGAGATTGAAAGCACTCTCAAATACAGGTAAAAAAATAGACCTGACAATGAGATTTTCAACACCTCAATGTAAACCAACCCATATGCTAGCCGCTCACTTCCCATCAACATTAAAAGCAATTCAAATGGATTACCAATGCTATGAGGAAATATATTTTGCCCCATTCCCTGACTAAAAGACCAACCAGGCCAACCTTCCGTACGTAGGTAGTCTGCCAGGTGAACATACTTCGGATAGAAAACATTCAGCGTGTCACTTCCAATATCTTTATATAAAAAAAGATGGCTGAATGTTAAGAAGTCCCAATAAATCACTGACGACAGCAAGGCAATCAGCGCCAATAACAGGGCTAAACCCTGCCGGTGGGACAACACTACAGGAGAGTCATTCATGGTTCTATTCTAGATTATTATATTAAGTGCCATCAAAGTAAGACTTAACTTCGCCAGCAATTCGGTATATATCCTCATCACTTAACTCAAAATAAAATGGAAGGCGAATCAACCTCGCACTTAAATCCTCAGTCACTGGCAACATCCCCTTCCGATACCCTAAACTCACGCCCATCGGAGAGCTATGTAGCGGCACATAATGAAACACAGCATTAATGCCACGATTATTGAGATGTTTCAGTAGCGACTTTTGTGTTTTCGGGCTATCTGTAATAATAAAAAACATATGATAATTTGAAGCGCAACCTTCAGGGATGATGGGCAATCGTAAAATCCCACGATCAGCTAGCGGTGAAAGCAGATCAAGATAAAGACTATAGGCATGCCGACGCTGCCGAGTAATACTATCCATCTCCTCTAATTGCGCATATAAAAATGCCGCTAATATATCAGAGGGTAAAAAAGAAGAGCCAAGCTCAACCCACGTATATTTATCCACTTCTCCACGAAAAAACTGACTACGATTAGTGCCCTTTTCAAGTATGATCTCCGCCCTCTCAATCAGCGCCTCGTCATTGATCACCAACGCGCCGCCTTCACCACAGATGAAGTTTTTTGTTTCATGAAAACTAAACGTGCCCAGACGCCCTATCGTACCCAAAGGAGCACCCTTATATGTTGAGTTAACACCCTGAGCCGCATCTTCAATCACATCAAGCCCATGACGCTTGGCTATCTGGTTAACCTCATCCATATCGCAACCAATACCAGCATAATGCACCGGAACGATTGCTCGACTATCAGCCGTAAGCACCCCTTCTATCTGGGTGACATCCATATTAAGCGTATCTTCACAGATATCCACAAAGCGTAGCCGCGCGCCACGCATTAAAAAGGCATTCGCAGTTGAAACAAAAGTATACGAAGGCAAAATGACTTCACTTGTGTGGTCTATATCACAAAGTAAAGCAGCCATTTCCAGCGCACTTGTACAAGAAGTGGTAAGTAATACTTTAGACGCGGTAAAACGTTGTTCCAGCAACGCCTGGCAGCGCCTGGTAAATACGCCATCACCTGACGTATGCCCTTTCAGAACACATTCAGAAATATATTCTAGCTCATTCCCTACTATTGACGGCCGGTTGAATGGAATTCGATCAGTTATCATTGGAGCGCTGGTCTTATGTGACGACATAAACTGATCACTTTATAATTATGTAATTTTATAAATGTCTCAAGGAAGCAATATATAACACATTGTTATGCAGATAGAAAACCACACTACAACATCACGCCTAACACTATTTAGCACCTATATTACCACCCCATCCAACCAAACTGGCACATCCCTACCATCTTCTAAAGGGCCGCTATAAATCACTATCGACACATATAATATAAAAATAAATAATTTCACTCCGCCACCACTATCCAGCACAGCCGGCCCGCGACAGTAACCAACGAAATTCCATCAAGAAATAATATTGAAGAAGGACAACCTAATGATCTGCCATGTGGATAGCGTTGGGACTCAATTCACCAAGAAGCATCTGCCCCGTATAACGTACTCATCCATCAACAAACGCTAAATTTTACCGCCACTACTACTTACGATAAGACCGAGTACAATCAGTACTATCCCGATAATTTTATGTAGATTCAGCGGCTCACCAAAGAATAGCGCCGCCAATATAAGAACCAGCACAAAAGACAGGCTTGTAAACGGATAGGCATAACTAATATCAAATTTACTCATCGCAGCCATCCAGAAAATTGCAGCGATAAAAGCGGCAGCTAGCCCACTAAAAATGTAGGGGTCAAGCACCAAACGCACCAGGAACAGAATCTTTTCGGCAGCACCATCAGGAAGCGCCCCAACATCCAGCATCCGCCATTTAAGAATCAGTTGACCGTAAACGGTCAACAATACAGTTGCAGCGATGTAGTAATAACCAACCATTCTACTACCTTATAAACTACTCAAGTTCCACTCTAATCAATCCCTGAAGCTCCCCAACAAGCTCCAACATCCCCTTCTCTCTTCCAAAATCCAGAAAAACAACACCCAATTTTTCAAGCTGAAAATTGGCGATAACATCTCCCTTCTGCCACCAGAAAAGACTATCGCAGATATACGGACGAATGCTATCACATATCACCACATCCCTAACGGTGCCATTGCGATCCGCCATCACACAATGTCGCCCAAAGTAACCCGACTGCGTGATTTCAGGAAAACTAGTGCAGTCTTCGCCAGTTTCTGCACGAATAATCCAAGATGCCCAATCTATATGGGTCGAGTAACTTACAGGGTATGGATATAAATCTCCCGAACATCGCCTTGTGATATCTATAATCTTAGCCTCACGCCCATCAGCAATGTATTGAATGTGAAATACACCATCGACTAAATCAAGCGCCTTCGCTATCGACTCAATAGCCTTAACCAAATCTGGCGCGTACCTTTCCACATCAACCGCAGGAGAAGCCGAACTCGCAACGGCATAGGGATTAACCGTAGAGAACTCGTTGTCACTAAAATAAAACTCAACCTTATGATCGACTAAAAATGAGCTAAGGCTATGGAGCGTGCCAATAAAAAATTCTTCAACCACTACTCTTTTTTGTCGCGAACACTCAAATGCCCTAATCACACTACTCTCATAGTCGGTCCGACTTAAAATCTTCGTAACTCCCTTGCCGCCAGTCATATCAACAGGCTTTACAATTGATGGGAAAATAACCTGCTCAACACCAGCCAGCGCCATATCGAGATCGTCGTAACACTTTGACTTAGGAGTAGGGATATTATGTTTGCTAGCAAACTGTTTAAATGAATCCTTATGATGAAGCAAGGTCGCGACCTCAAACGAGTCATGCCCAGGTAACTCTAGTCTTTCAGAAACATAGGCCGCTGTAATTGCCCCAAAATCATTAGCACATGAGCAAATAACATCTATCTTAAGCTTACGGGCCAGCGTCAATACCGACTCATAATCAGAATAATCCATACAGTGATATTCATCCGAGTACTGATGACCAATCAAATCCGGAGAATCACCCGTCGTAATAACATAAAAGCCTAGCGATTTTGCCGACCGTATGAGTGGAACTTCCGAGTGACTACCATTCAGTACAAGCAACCTTCTCTCTTTCATACAGAGGCAACCAGACGATATAAATGAAAATACAAAAGACTCATGTCACTACTAACACATCACAGTACATTTACTGCTAACAGGCAGATTACAAGCCTGATTAATCCGCATCGAAACTTGGCTCATAACGCACCCATACAGTTTTAAGTTCACTATAGTCATCAAAAGCAAATATCGACTTGTCCTTTCCAATACCCGACTCCTTAATACCACCGAACGGAGCTGTATTATCATCATCACCATAACAATTTACATGCACAATACCTGCTCGTAGATTTCGTGAAACCCAATGCGCCTCATTCAGGTCATTCGTCCAGATAGACGCCGCAAGGCCGTAACGCGTATTATTTGCTTTCCGCACGGCCTCGCGCATTGTTGTCGCCCCCATTACCAGCAACACAGGGCCAAAAATCTCTTCCTGCGCAATAGGAGAACCTTCATTATCATCCACAAATACCGCTGGCAATACATAACAGCTCTCATTGCTCATACCTTTTGCAGGCCTAGACCTATAAACCTTTAAGCCTGAAGCAACACCCTCATCGATATATTGATTAATTTTCCCTTGCTGCACCGCACTCACTACACACCCAATACTGTTCTCAGGGTTAAAAGGATCAGCAGGCACATAGTCATCTAACATCGTTAGCAAAATAGAGATGAATTCATCCTTCACTTCTTCAGCGATAATTGCCCGAGAAGGAGCAGAGCATATCTGCCCCTGATTATAAAACATGCTATCAGCAAGGGTTCGTGCCGCGACCTCAAGGTCACTACAGTGCTTCGAGACCAGAAAAGCACTTTTCCCACCACACTCCAGCGCCACTTTCTTCATATTAGACTGCCCGGAATACTCAAGCATTTTCTTACCTGTTTCCGAAGAACCTGTGAAAAAAATGCCAGACACATCACGATGAAGCGCTAATGCTTTACCTGCCACTTCACCATGCCCCGGCACAACATTGAAAACACCAGCCGGAATACCGGCCTCCTTAGCAAGCGCCGCAACTCTAAGAATGGAGAATGAAGACTGCTCAGCAGGCTTGATGACAATCGAGTTTCCCATCAGTAAGGCTGGGGCAATTTTCCACATAGAAACAACCATTGGATCGTTCCAGGGAGTGATCAAAGCCACCACCCCCAAAGGCTCTCGAACAATCGTAGAAAATGCCTCTGGACCCGGTGTAACGGCGCTGTCATATAGCTTATCTACGCTCTCCGCAAAATATCGCAATGCCTCTATCGCCTTCGGAATAGAGTCATCATAATAGTTTTGATAAGCCCTTCCCGTCTCTACCGTATCTAACAGAGCCAGTTCTTCGCGGTGCAGCTCAATCAAATCAGCAAAAGCCAGTAGAATCCTCTTTTTGTCGCGCGGTAGCTTGTTCGCCCACTCACCTTTATCAAAGCTCTGCAATGCAGCAGCGACAGCAAAATTCACATCTTCCTGGTCACAGGCAGCAACACCCGTGAGATCACGTCCATCCACAGGACTAACCTTGCTTATTACATCACCATTAACAGCTGCAACATAGCATCCATCAATAAAAGCGCGCTTTTCGATAAACAACGAATCTATTTTTTCACCAACACCACTCATCAACATCAATACCTATAAAGACTCAAACTAACGCTATACAAAGCGGTCAAACTCTTCAACCACTTCCACCTCATCGCCACGCTGAATCGCTTCAATAAGATCAAGGAGTTCAACGTTGGTTTCATGCCTTAGACAATGAAAGGTACAAACGCTGCTCGGATTCACATACTGCATAACCTCTCTACGCTGCGAGCCATGCCACACATCATTAAGAGACGCATCATTCATATCACCGATCTTCATATCGTCCTTGCCTCTCCAGTAGGGACAAATATACGCGCCGGATGGACAGACCAGCGTTCTCAACTCTGCAACAGGACATGATTGATAGGATTTGGGTTGACTAGCCTGCCTGCCATCAAGTGAAGCATCAAGATTAATAGCCTTCATCACCGAAAAACTACCCGTCGCCAGGTCATCAATCCGCTCGATCTCCTCTCGTGCCTGCTGCATCAATTGCTGATCATGCACCATCAGCGCATGATCAACGTCATCTCTAAATTGATAACTCGGCTTCACCTCAAAATAGTCGCACCCTATATCACGCGCCAGCACAGCCGCATCATAGATTTCATGTATGTTAGAAATGACCCCCGAGCCGTCCATTGGTGTTTGAACTAGAAAAGAAAATCCCAATTTCCCTCTCTTTACCTTAGCAAGCGCTCTCATGTTCTCGACAATACGGTCAAATTTAGAGGCTCCAGCCTTTGACGGCCTCAATACATCAAATGTTTTAGCTGTAGCAGCATCCATTGAAACCCGGGTCCAGGATGCGTGCCTGGCAATCACATCCAAGTATCGATGAATAAATGTACCATTCGTAGTTATCCCAATATGAATATCATTTTCACCAAGATACTGCATAAAGTCCCCCACCGCAGGGTGCGCAAGAGGCTCACCACCACCGATGAGAATCACGCCTCTCACGCCTTGCTCATGAAACTCCTCTGCCATCTCGAGCAAGCGATCGTTAGAGAAACGATTATTGGTCGCCATAATATCCTGACTGATACAGCCAGGACAGGCCAGGTCACACGCCTCTGTAGTATCTAGCTCTACGATAAGAGGCGCTTCACTTCCACGAGACCAGTCTGTACTCTTTAAACTATCAATAACGAACTTTTGCCGAATCTTTCCCAGCAAATTCATTTTTTTCGGCATTATTTCTGTCCCTGCTCATCTTCATGAAATGTCATTTTATCCACTATATATAGCGGCCGCTCTTTAACTTCATTATAGATCTTGCCAATATATATACCGACCATACCCACAACACTGATGATCAGGCCCGAGAGAAATAATTGCGACACCATGACACTGGTCCAGCCAGTTACCGTATTTCCCCACACAAAATACCCCATTATTAACCAGAGAATATAAAGTGTTGCAAGGAGAGAACAGACGAAGCCAATTCGCACCGCAATAAGCAGTGGTTTATTAGAGTGAGAAAGAATATGGTCTAATGCCAATGACAACCTTTTACTAAAGTCGTACCCCGACTCCCCACTGGATCTGGCGGCGTGCTCTATACTAATCTCTGCCCGACTGAATCCAACCATTGCCACCAACAAACCAAACGACCTGTCTTTTTCCTTATACCTCCGAATACTATCTACGACAGCCCTTGAGTATATTCCATAATTCGCAACCCTATTATCCAAATTGTTATCGGAGAGATAATTAAAAACAACATAAAAAAGCTTTGATGTAAGACTCACAAAATAACTATCTTTCCTATTTTCTCGAACACCTACTACCTGCTGATACCCTTCCTGCGCTTTGCTGTATAACTTAAATATCTCTTCGGGCTGATCCTGCAAGTCACCATCCATCACCACCACCCACTCGCCACAAGCGTACTCCAGTCCTGCAGCGATCGCATAGTGCTGGCCAAAATTACGGGAGAGACTCACACCCTTCACCCTATCATTCTCCCTCGCCAAACGTTCTATTCTCACCCATGAGTCATCCGGACTTGCATCGTTAACAAGTACGATTTCGTAATTTTCGGTAATCGTTGATAATGTCGAGCATAAACGCTGGCAGAGCTCTTCAAGACATTCAGCGCATCCATATATTGGCGAAACTACAGAAATATGGACATTAGACATAAACCAACCTCTCGCAGATTACCGCAGAAACACTACCGCTATACGCGTCGAATACAACATCAAAATGATCATAACCCATTGTTTTTAAAGAATCCAGATCCAGCTAGGAAAGACAGACTTTCACCATTGTAGATTCAATCAATGACTGGCAAACGGCTTATCCCAAAGAAGTGGCCATCACTTTATAACGGCCATGCCATGTAAACTTACAGGATGAACACCACTCTCGACTGAACATACCTACGATATAAACACCCAACCTTGCCTACACATCCCAATAACTTTAAAGAGCTGCATGCTCTACCGATTGATAAAGAGTTGCCCCTACAACTGCATAACTGATAACTTGCACTATGAGGTAATCATATTAACAGAGCAAAACTCAGCATACACAACGTTAACGATGAATACTCAAAAACACCTAAGACGAGAAATGCCTTACTCTCTCAACATCAAAACCTCAGCAATGACACATCAAAAAATAAGATGACAACAGACAATGACTATCACCTGGCTCCAGGGAACGTGCTACAAAACATGTATCTCAAAAAAAGGCTGGCAGGTTTTACCAATTCATCAATGAAGTTCATTGAGCTTGGACCGGGGAATGGCTATATCTCCAACATCCTGTTACGCCTTGGACTTAACGGTATCGGCTATGACCTGAGCGATTCTGCCTGCAACAACAATCGATCCACCAATATCGAGTACATTAAATCCGGCACTTACTCAGCAGTAAACGCTGATTTCTTCGGCATATCCGAGCAGGAAAAGGTTGATATCATCATCTCATCACATGTTCTGGAGCATGTGCCAACAGATGAGCTAGATACATACTTTGAAAAATGTAAATCGATACTAAACAAGAATGGAAAAATCATAACACTCGTTCCCTCTAGCATGAAACACTGGGGCATTGAAGATGAAACTGTCGGCCATTACAGACGCTTTGAGTTTGGCGACTTCGAGGGAATCGCAAAAAAACATAATCTGAATATCGATAATATCGCAGGCCTTACCTTCCCACTTTCCAACATCCTCTTTAAACTCTCCAACCATCTACTAAACAAAAGCGAGTCATGGAAAAAAAACCTTTCAAAAGAGGAACAGACCGTATTGTCATCATCAGGCGTAAAAAATGTAAAGTACAAAACCTATTTTCCTTCTTATTTCAGGTACCTGATAAACGATATAACCATGTATCCATTTCATCTATTACAGCTACTGAACAGGCACAACGCCTCAAGCATGGTCATCTATTGCGAATTTTCAGCAACAACGACAGCTTAGCCTCAAGGCAACGCCTCACCTCTCTTACAGAAGCATTCGTAGAGGCGCTTTCTACAACCCCCACTCACGCACCTGCAACTCATTTCTTAAACGCTGCATCGCAAGCTTTTCAGTGGCCTCATAATTCTTAAACCCCAACGTCCTGATATATTGTTTGAAAACATCTTCATTTGATTGCCAGCTCATGCCGTAATCAAGCACCCATTGATCGACTTTTCTGTCTGCCACATCACATTGCCATGCAAAATCGATAAGGTTGATTCGATTCCGGTGCGCATCCCATGCATCAAACACTGCTGAGACAAAATCAGCCTACAACAATTCACTACTATTATTAATCAAACTAGAAGAATGGTCACACTCCCGTAGTAAGATTGGCTTACTTGGAATGGTACTGGCCATTAGTTTAATGATTTATCGCAAGCATTCATATAATGCAAGACAACCTCCCTATTACCAAGGCTATCGGCATTTTTCCACGAAGATGTACTGTGAAAACGCCCAACTCAGATCAGGTGCTATGCACGGATTCAACATAGCCCTTCAGGGAAGATAACAAAAATCCCGCAGCTGATTATTCATTAGCTCGTATAACGCAACAGACTGGATATTACGCTGCGCCAACATCAGTAAGGTACCATCAGATCACTGCCGTCCCACAGGCGATTTCACATCAAAGAAAAACTACGCCTTCTTATAAATCTCCGCGCCATCCTTCACAAATTGCACCGCCTTCTCTTCCATTCCTTTCTGTAACGCTTCATTCTCGGAAACACCCTGCTTCGCGGCGTAGTCACGGACATCCTGCGTGATCTTCATTGAACAGAAGTTAGGGCCACACATAGAACAGAAGTGTGCAACCTTACCGGAGTCTTTTGGCATGGTTTCATCATGGTATTCACGTGCGCGGTCAGGGTCTAAGCCAAGGTTAAACTGATCTTCCCAACGGAATTCGAAACGCGCTTTTGATAACGCATTATCACGCACCTGCGCGCCGGGATGGCCTTTGGCGAGATCCGCGGCATGAGCTGCGATCTTATAAGTGATGATTCCCTCTTTCACATCATCACGATTTGGCAAACCAAGATGTTCTTTCGGTGTGACGTAACAGAGCATCGCGCAACCGTACCAACCGATCATCGCGGCACCGATGCCGGAGGTGATGTGATCGTAACCCGGTGCGATATCGGTGGTCAGTGGGCCAAGTGTA
>Ga0316204_10009668_pt1 | contig 12765 bp, 11 predicted proteins | sample 6monrhotite_MG_2_FD_205661 | JGI IMG/M metagenome (GOLD analysis project Ga0316204, IMG submission 205661) | Microbial mat bacterial communities from mineral coupon in-situ incubated in ocean water Damariscotta River, Maine, United States -... | ecosystem: Environmental > Aquatic > Marine >...
CAGGAATTAACAGAGAAATCGAATCGCAGCCGATGACCGCAATTTCCCCGTCAGTCTGGTCAATGATAAAGCGGGCTTCGCCATAGTCCGGCGTTGGCGAACTGTTCTCTTCGGCGGCCAGCATTTTTTCTGCGCATTCAGATACGGGCATACCGACGACACACCCGAGTGCGGCGGCATATTTGTTTACATGCTGGATGATGCCGTAAGCCAGTACGTCTGTCCCGTCGGCAATCCGACAACTGTTATGATCAGCCGCTGCAACGGGTAGGGCGTATTGCTCGCCCCAGGAAAGACCACCAATACCAGCGTCGTCCAGGCCGATCCCGGCGTTGTTCAGGATCAGCGCCCGGACTCCTGCCTTTGCAGCAAGATACACAGCGTAAACGCCACAGTGCGAAGCGCCGACCAGAACTGTCCCGGCATGGGTGTCATCCAGTCGGGTGACAGAATCAACAACGGTAATGTTCGGCATCAAGTCAGTTGCGGATATTTTCGCGGAGCCATTCGCAAAGGCCGAGAGCTGTGGTTCTGGTTTCTTCATTGTCAGAAGACTGTAACTCTCCCAGCTTGCGTGCCAGACTGACCAGGAGTTCCTCATAATGGTCGGAGGTCCGCTGTTCCACCATCAAGTCCGTTCGCAACTTGCTGACTTCGGCACTGAGTTCATGGACTGTGCGCTCTTCCAGGCCCCGGCGGTCTGTCTTCAAACTGTTTTCGCGGATATAGCGCACCCGGTCCAGAATCTCGGATTCGCACAGGCTGATGGCCGGCGCGATGGCCTTGACCGATTCAAAATCAACATTTCCTTCAAAAGTCGGGATGTTGGCTGCCTGAAGTTGCTCGTTGAGTTCGGAACGTTTTACGCCCAGCAGTCTTGATGCCTTGGCGACGCTGATCAGATTTTCCATAGCTCTAATTGCCTCCCCTATGCTTGCGACATCAAGATTAGCATGTTTGCCCGGGAAGACACGAAAAATCGTATTTTTGTTTCGGGGCTGAACTACTGCCGGTTGACAGATATCCGATCAGATCAATGCAGGATCAACTCTGTTCTTCGTCTTGTTCCGAAGCCGCTTTGTTGAGGAAAACATCTACAGCCGAGAGCATTTGTTTGGCATCAAACGGTTTTGCCAGTACACCGCTCGCCCCGATCATTTTGGCGGCTTTCAGGGCTTTGTCCGCGGTCATGTCATTGTACCCCGCAGACATGGCGATGATGGGAACCTCCGCTCTGGAAGCCCGCATTTTCGTAATGCCATCCAGGCCACCCATGCCTTCCATGAAGATATCACACAGCACAAGGTTAAATCTGGTCTGTGAAAACTCTCTGATACCCGCTTCAGCGCTGTTCACCACCCGGGTCTGATACCCCCGGTCGGACAAAAGAACGCCGAGCAGGTCTGCGACCATGACATCGTCATCGATAATAAGGATATTTTTGTCTTCATTTGACATGTTCGGGAAACCTGTAAACTGCTGAACTACGCTATTTGAGAGCTGATTGTCGCAAGCAAACAGTTAAAAAGTTTCGTTCTCATGAACAATAAGTCAAACACAAACATTGCCACCACCGGGATGACAGCGAAAAGCCAGCCAGGGAGCGTGTTCTGAAACAAGAGGGAAGTGGTGCTGGCACCAGGATTTGAACCCGGGACCCCCTGATTACAAATCAGGTGCTCTACCAACTGAGCTATGCCAGCGAAACCGGCGCGAACTTACGTCGTTGCGATTCAGAATACAAGACGTGTTTGCCGGTGATTGGACCATTTTTTTCTCTACAGACATATAGTCCGGTATTTGGCCTGGTATTCAGGCTTCAGGACCGCACCAGTTCATATAAAGAGATCGCGGCGGCGTTTGAGACGTTCAGGCTGGTAAGGCGGGCAGCGTCAACCATGGGCAGACGGCAAAGCAGGTCGCACTTTTCAGCCGTCAGGCGACGCATGCCGCTGCCTTCAGCCCCCATAACAAGCGCTGTTCGACCGTCCGGACGGGACTGGGCCAGGGTCTGGTCTGCACCGGCATCCAGGCCAATGCGCCAGTAATTGCTGTTTGCCAGTTTGTCCAGCGCCCGGGCGAGGTTGGTGACGCGGATCAGGGGGATAAGTTCAAGTGCTCCGGATGCAGACTTGGCCAGAACACCACTGGCAGGGGGGGCATTGCGGTCGTGCATGATGACGGCATGGGCCCCGAAACCGGCCGCTGAGCGTAAAATAGCGCCAACATTGTGTGGATCAGTGATCTGGTCCAGCACCACAACGATGCTGTCACCTTCAGGATGGGCGTCAAAGATGTCTTCCAGTGCCGCTTCCGGCAGGTTTTCACAATCGAGCGCTATACCCTGATGTACCGCGTCGGGCGGCAACAGATCTGAAATCGAGCCCCGGTCTGATTTTTCTACAAAAACGCCAGACGGGACAATTTCACGCAATTCAGCCTCCTGACGGCGTAAAACGTCTGTAGTAACCAGTAATCTCCGGCATTTTCGGGCCGGATTGGCCAGCGCTGCCATGACCGCATGGGTGCCGTAAAGCCAGTTTCCGGTTCGGTCTGGATCCGGATTTCCCTGTATCGCCCGCCGGGAGCCGGTTTCAGTCCTGTTTACGGAGCCGGTTCCGCCGTCGCGGGCGTATTCCTGATCCGGCTTTTGGCCTTGGGTCCTGTCGGATTCGTGGCGGTTGCGGGCACCGGATTTTGATCGTGATCCGGAGGGGTGATTTCTTTTGTCTGAGCGCTTGCGTGTGTTCATGTTGGCCCTTATATTGCGCGCCGATGGAAACAGGCAACCCGTGCCGCGCGGCTTTTTAAAATAAAGTTGGCGGTTATGAGGGTTTTTTGTTTTTTTGAAGTTGACAAGGGACTGGTTATTCAGATAACTCCCCCCACCAATTTCAACGTTGTTCTGCATCCGTTCGGAGGGGTGCCTGAGTGGTTAAAAGGGGCGGACTGTAAATCCGCTGGCTATGCCTACGTTGGTTCAAATCCAACTCCCTCCACCACGGTGCGGACAGTTTGAAAAGTGGCGGAGCGGACGACAAGGCACGAAACCAGAAATCGGCAAAGAGACCGGAGGTTGGTTACGGGCCTCTTTGTTGTGAAGCTGAGGTGGCAGAGGAACTGAAGTCGAGGGATCCTTTGGCGATGGAAGAGTTGGAGACAACTGTGCGGGTGTAGCTCAATGGTAGAGCAGAAGCCTTCCAAGCTTATGACGAGGGTTCGATTCCCTTCACCCGCTCCAGGTTTTGATACCTGCGGCGGTGCCACAGGAAGAGATACAGCGACCGGGTTTAAAGTCAGAAACCGGGTTGTGAGACGATACTGAGACGAACAAAAGAATTTTTTGGACTTAACCGTTTAGAACACCAGGAACAAGAGACGATGGCGAAGGAAAAGTTTGAACGTACGAAGCCGCATTGCAACATTGGCACCATTGGCCATGTTGATCACGGCAAGACGACCCTGACAGCAGCGATCACCAAAGTGATGGCTGAAGCCAGTGGTGGTGAATTCACCGCTTATGCGGATATCGACAAGGCGCCCGAAGAGCGCGCCCGTGGTATCACGATTGCGACCGCACACGTTGAGTATGAAACAGCCGCTCGTCACTACGCCCACGTTGATTGTCCCGGTCACGCTGATTATGTGAAGAACATGATCACCGGTGCGGCCCAGATGGACGGCGCGATCCTGGTTGTCTCCGCAGCTGACGGCCCCATGCCGCAGACCCGTGAGCACATCCTTCTGGCCCGCCAGGTTGGTGTGCCGGCGATTGTTGTGTTCATGAACAAGGTCGATCAGGTTGACGATCCTGAGCTGCTGGAACTGGTTGAGCTGGAAGTTCGCGAACTTCTGTCTGCCTACGAATTCCCGGGCGACGATATTCCGATCATTCCTGGTACCGCTCTTGGTGCTCTGGAAGACAAGGACCCGGCAACCGGTTCTGACGCCATCAAGGCGCTGATGGATGCTGTTGACGAATACATTCCGCAGCCTGAACGTCCGAAAGACCTGCCGTTCCTGATGCCGATCGAAGACGTGTTCTCGATTTCGGGTCGTGGTACGGTTGTAACCGGTCGTATTGAGCGTGGCATTGTGCATGTTGGTGACGAAATTGAAATCGTCGGCATCAAGGACACCGAGAAGACGACCTGCACGGGCGTTGAAATGTTCCGCAAGCTGCTGGATCAGGGTGAAGCCGGTGACAACGTTGGCGTTCTGCTGCGTGGCACCAAGCGTGAAGACGTCGAGCGTGGTCAGGTTCTGGCCGCACCGGGTTCAATCACCCCGCACACCAAGTTCAAGGCTGAAGCCTACATCCTGACAAAGGAAGAAGGCGGACGTCACACACCTTTCTTCACCAACTACCGCCCGCAGTTCTACTTCCGGACCACAGATGTGACCGGCATGGTAGCGCTTCCGGATGGTACGGAAATGGTGATGCCGGGTGACAACATTGCCATGGAAGTCGAGCTCATTGCGCCGATCGCCATGGACGAAGGCTTGCGCTTCGCTATCCGTGAAGGCGGTCGTACCGTCGGCGCCGGCGTCGTAGCCAGCATCATCGAATAAGACCTGACAACCTGTTGGTGTCACCCGGATATCAGGGTGGCGCCGGCAGGCGGTTCAAAACAACTGGCGCGATAGTCTGTTTGGCTGTCGCGCCGAAGTTGTAAGACAAAGTTTCAAGAAGTGGATCGGCGCATTAGTGCCGGTTCAAAAAAGCAGCAACGTTACAGGAGTGTAGCTCAACTGGTAGAGCGCCGGTCTCCAAAACCGGAGGTTGCGGGTTCGAGCCCCTCCACTCCTGCCAACGTTGCCGCATTTTTTGTGATTTGAGAAATTCAGTGCGTTCCAATTTTGAAGCGCACCATGTTTGAAGCGTTTGAGTGACAGGTCCTATGGCAAAAACAAATCCAGGCGAATTTATTCGCCAAGTCCGCCAGGAAACGGCGAAGGTGACATGGCCGACCCGCAAGGAAACTGCGGTGACGACTGTGATGGTTTTTATCATGGTAACTATCTGCGCGATTTTCTTTTTGCTGGTAGACCAGGTGCTGTCTTTCGGCATCAAGGCCCTGCTGGGGCTGGGAGGCTGATCTGATGGCTAAACGCTGGTATATCGTGCACGCATATTCGGGCTTTGAGAAAAAGGTTGCTGCATCGATCCTGGAGCAGGCCGCACAGCAGGGTATGGAAGATATTTTTGAAGACGTGATCGTCCCCATTGAAGAAGTGGTGGAAGTTCGTCGCGGTACAAAGGTCTCATCCGAACGCAAGTTTTTCCCTGGCTATGTTCTCGCCAACATGGAAATGACTGACGCGGCTTATCACCTGGTCAAGGAAACACCGAAGGTCACCGGCTTCCTGGGAACCGGTGGCAGACCGTCACCGATTACAAATGCTGAGGCCGACCGCATTCTGCGTCAGGTTCAGGAAGGGATTGAACGGCCCAAACCGTCCATTACCTTTGAGGTTGGGGAACAGGTCCGGGTTACCGACGGACCTTTTGTTTCCTTCAACGGTGTGGTCGAGGATATCGACGAAGAACGCGCACGTCTCAAGGTCGCCGTTTCGATCTTTGGCCGTGCGACGCCTGTGGAACTCGAATATTCACAGGTTGAGAAAGTCTGATTGAGTTGTCATGCCGGACCGGGCAACCGGTCCGGCGTGATGTTTTCGCGTGTGGGAGGCTGGCCAAGCCGTACCACACACCCCTGAGGCCCGGACATTGATGTTCAGGCACAAAGATTGTTAGGGATACAAGATGGCAAAGAAGATTGACGGCTATATCAAGCTGCAAGTACCGGCTGGATCAGCCAACCCCTCACCACCTATTGGCCCGGCTCTGGGTCAACGCGGTGTGAACATCATGGAATTCTGCAAGGCTTTTAACGCCGCAACGCAGAAGCTCGAACAGAACATGCCGATTCCGACCACCATTACGGTCTATGTCGACAAATCGTTCACCTTTGAAACCAAAACGCCTCCGGCTTCGTTCCTGCTGAAAAAAGCAGCCAAGCTGAACAAGGGCGCGACAAACCCGGGACGTGAAGTTGCCGGTCACGTCACCGAAGCCCAGGTCCGCGAAATTGCTGAAAGCAAAATGCCGGACCTGAACGCATTCGATCTGGATGCCGCAGCGGAAATGATCAAAGGTTCGGCCCGTTCCATGGGCCTGGAAGTAAGGGGTTAAGGATATGGCGCGTACAGGAAAACGTTATAACGCTGCCAGTGAAAAAATTGGTGCGAATGCATCATACGCAGCCGCCGATGCGGTGAAACTGGTGAAGGAAAATGCCAAGGCGAAGTTCGATGAAACCATCGAAGTTTCAATGAACCTTGGTGTTGATCCGCGTCACGCTGACCAGATGGTCCGTGGTGTTGTTCAGTTGCCAAACGGTACCGGTAAAACGGTTCGTGTTGTGGTCTTTGCCAAGGATGCCAAAGCTGAAGAAGCTACCGCAGCCGGCGCTGATATCGTTGGTGGTGAAGATCTGGCGGCGGAAATCCAGGGCGGACGCTCTGACTTTGATCGCTGCATCGCGACACCGGACATGATGGCCGTCGTTGGTCGTCTGGGCAAGGTTCTGGGCCCACGCGGCCTGATGCCAAACCCCAAACTGGGTACGGTTACCATGGACGTCGCGGAAGCCATCAAGGCTGCCAAAGGCGGACAGGTTGAATATCGTGTCGAAAAAGCCGGTGTTATCCATGCCGGTATTGGCAAGGCCAGCTTCTCGGAAGAAGCTATCCTGGAAAACTTCAACACCTTTGTCGGTGCTGTAACCAGAGCCAAGCCGACGGGCGCCAAAGGCACCTATGTTAAAGGTGTTTTTGTCAGTTCTACTATGGGGCCGGGCGTCACGATCGACGTCGCCAGCCTGGGCGAATAAGAATTCGGGCGGTCTGTTCTTGCAGGCCGCCCACGACGAATTCAGTTGCCGGTGCAAGCCGGTGGCTGAACGGAAGTTCGGGAAACCGGATTTCCAACCTGTCCGAGACTGCAGGTGTCACCGTCAGCCTGGCTGACATTGGCATAATGATCTGATCGCCTGCACAGATGGAAATGACCGGAATTAAGTGGATCGACGATCCACCAAAACTGGTTTGAGCCTTCGGGACGGGTGGGGCAGGCATCATGAGGTGTCTGCTTATAGCAACCCGGACGCAAGCGGAACTGTTTCGCAACCGTCCGATAAAGTCGGAGACCAGAAGTGGATCTAGAGCAAAAGAGAGAGCTGGTCACTGAACTGAACGCTGTGTTTAGCAATGCGGCTTCAGTGGTTGTCACCCAATATAGCGGATTGTCGGTTTCAGAGATCACTGATCTTCGTAACCAGATGCGCGCAGCGGGTGCCAGCTTCAAGGTGACCAAGAACCGGCTCACTCGCCTGGCTCTTGCCGATACGCCTTATGCGGGTCTGGCTGACATGTTTACAGGACCAACAGCGATTGCCTTCTCTGAAGACGTCGTGGCTCCTGCAAAAGTGGCAGTCGATTTTGCCAAGAAGAACGACAAACTCGTTGTTGTTGGCGGCGCCATGGGCGAAAGCGTACTTGATGTAGATGGCGTGAAAGCGCTTGCCTCCCTGCCGTCCCTGGACGAGCTGCGTGGCAAGATCGTTGGCCTTCTGCAAGCCCCGGCCACCAAGGTGGCTGGTGTTGTTCAGGCCCCGGCCAGCCAGCTGGCACGGGTACTGAGTGCGTATGCGAGCAAGGGTGAGGCGGCGTAAAGCCGTACCGACATAACTGAAACCTGCCGGGTGACTGAAAAAAGAACCCCGGTTCAGACTCAAACCAAGGAAGACTTGAAAAATGGCTGATCTTGATAAAATTGCCGAGGACCTTTCCTCGTTGACCGTTATGGAAGCCGCCGATCTGGCGAAACTTCTTGAAGAAAAATGGGGCGTTTCTGCAGCAGCTCCTGTTGCTGCTGCTGCTGCTGGTGGCGCTGCCGCCGGTGAAGCCGCTGAGGAACAGACTGAGTTTGATGTTATTCTGACCGCCGCTGGCGAAAAGAAAATCAACGTCATTAAAGAAGTCCGGGCCATCACCAGCCTGGGCCTGAAAGAAGCTAAAGACCTCGTCGAAGGTGCACCTAAAGCTGTTAAAGAAGGTGTTGCCAAGGACGAAGCTGAAGCGCTTAAGGCACAGCTCGAAGGCGCTGGTGCGTCTGTCGAAATCAAGTAATTACCTTCACAGGTAGTTATCGGCAGGGGGTGAAGGAGACTTCACCCCCGTGTCGACCGCTCGGCCCGGGCAAAATGTTACAAAGACAAGGGCACAGAAATTAACGGGTGTGGTGGCCACCCGGTAGAAACCGACGGGTTTCTGCGAATTCGGTCGCTGGTTGCGGTGCTGGATACCCGGCATCGTTGGTGCATATGACAGGTGGCGACCCGCATTAGCGGTCAGGCGCGGCCCGGACTGGCACAACCTTAAAAATGGAAGACGAGGAACGAGCATGGCACTCTCCTTTACGAGTCGAAAAAGAGTACGCAAAGATTTTGGTCGCATCCCGGCGGTCGCATCGATGCCTAATCTGATCGAAGTCCAGAAAATCTCTTATGACAACTTTCTGCAAAAAGGTGTTACGCACGAAAATCGTACGGACACCGGCATGCAGGCAGTGTTCAAATCGGTTTACCCGATCAGTGATTTTTCGGAAACAGCTTCGCTGGAATACGTAAAGTACGAACTGGAAGAACCAAAATATGACGTAGAGGAATGCCAACTGCGCGGCATGACCTACTCGGCGCCTCTGAAGGCGACGCTACGTCTGATCGTCTTCGAAATTGATGAAGAAACCGAAGCCAAATCGGTTCTGGATATCAAGGAACAAGACGTCTACATGGGCGACATGCCGCTCATGACCAACAACGGTACCTTTGTTGTTAACGGGACCGAACGAGTGATCGTCAGCCAGATGCACCGTTCGCCTGGCGTTTTCTTTGATCACGACAAGGGCAAGACCCATTCCTCGGGCAAGTTCCTGTTTGCCGCCCGCATCATTCCTTATCGTGGCAGCTGGCTGGACTTCGAATTTGACGCCAAGGATATCGTTCATGTCCGCATCGATCGTCGCCGGAAACTGCCGGTAACGACACTTATGCTGGCATTGGGGTATTCTTCTGAAGATATCCTCAACGAATTCTACAACACGATTTCATACAGCTACGACAAAAAGCGCGACGGCTGGAAGACAAAGTTTGTGCCTGAACGTTGGCGTGGTGCCAAGCTGGTCACCGACATGATCAATGCCGCCAATGGCAAATCTGTGATTGAGTCCGGTACCAAGATCACCCCGCGGACAGCCCGCAAGCTCGAAGAAGATGGTCTCAAGGACATCCTTGTTGCCGGTGAAACCTTGATCGGTTCTTTCATTGCGAGTGACCTGATCAACGAAAACACAGGCGAAATCTTCTGTGAAGCCGGTGATGAAATTACCGAAGAACTAATGGAAGCCCTGGCCGAAGCCGGAATTACCAGCCTTGAAATGCTGGATATCGACGGTATGGGTGTTGGCCCGCATATTCGCAACACACTTGCTGTGGACAAAAGCGACACCCGCGAACAGGCCATGATCGAAATCTATCGTGTTATGCGCCCGGGTGAACCGCCAACCCCGGAAACAGCAGATGCGCTTTTCCAGAGCCTGTTCTTCGATTCTGAACGTTATGACCTGTCTGCTGTTGGCCGGGTAAAAATGAATGCCCGTCTCAGCCTTGAAGTTGAGGACACAGTACGGACCTTGCGTCGCGAAGATATTCTCGCCGTTATCAAGACGCTTGTTGGCCTGAAGGATGGCAAGGGCGAAATCGATGATATCGATCACCTTGGTAACCGTCGTGTCCGTTCCGTCGGTGAACTGATGGAAAACCAGTATCGTGTTGGCCTGTTGCGTATGGAACGTGCCATCCGGGAGCGCATGAGCTCGGTCGAAATCGACACTGTCATGCCGCATGACCTGATTAACGCCAAACCGGCTGCGGCGGCTGTACGTGAGTTCTTTGGCTCATCCCAGCTCAGCCAGTTCATGGATCAGACCAACCCGTTGAGTGAAGTCACCCACAAACGTCGTCTTTCTGCGTTGGGCCCAGGTGGTCTGACCCGTGAACGCGCCGGCTTTGAAGTACGTGACGTGCATCAGACGCACTATGGTCGTATCTGCCCGATTGAAACACCGGAAGGTCCGAACATTGGTCTGATCAACTCCCTGGCCACCTATGCCCGGGTCAACAAATACGGCTTCATTGAAAGCCCTTACCGCAAGGTCAATAACGGCAAGGCCACCGATGAAGTGTCCTACCTGTCCGCGATGGAAGAGGGCAAATACATCATTGCCCAGGCCAACGCCGATCTGGACGACAAAAACAAGTTTACGGCCGATCTGGTCAGCTGCCGCCGTGCAGGTGACTATGTCATGACAACGCCGGACACTATTGATTTCATGGACGTCTCGCCCAAGCAGCTGGTATCGGTTGCCGCGGCTCTTATTCCGTTCCTTGAAAATGATGATGCCAACCGCGCTCTGATGGGCTCGAACATGCAGCGTCAGGCCGTTCCGCTCCTGCAAGCCGAAGCGCCTCTGGTCGGTACGGGTATGGAAGAAGTAGTGGCCCGCGATTCAGGTGTGGCAACTGTTGCCCGCCGTGATGGTGTGGTCGAACAGATTGATGCTAACCGTATCGTTGTTCGTGCCACGGGGGAGATTGATCTTTCCCAGTCCGGTGTAGATATCTACAACTTGCTGAAGTTCCAGCGTTCGAATCAGAACACTTGTATCAACCAGCGTCCGCTGGTTCGTGTTGGTGATCAGATCAAATCAGGCGACATCATTGCTGATGGTCCGTCAACCGATATGGGCGAACTGGCTTTGGGCCGCAACGTGCTGGTCGCGTTTATGCCTTGGGGTGGTTACAACTTCGAAGATTCGATCCTGATTTCAGAACGTATCGTTCGCGATGACGTCTTTACCTCGATCCATATCGAGGAATTTGAAGTCATGGCCCGGGATACCAAACTGGGACAGGAAGAAATCACCCGTGATATTCCGAATGTTGGTGAAGAAGCCCTGAAGAACCTGGATGAAGCCGGCATCGTTTATGTCGGTGCTGAAATTCACCCGGGCGATATCCTCGTGGGCAAAATCACACCGAAGGGGGAAAGCCCCATGACACCGGAAGAAAAACTTCTGCGTGCCATTTTTGGTGAAAAAGCATCGGACGTTCGCGATACATCTCTGAAACTACCGCCGGGTGTTGCCGGTACCGTGGTTGAAGTTCGTGTGTTCTCTCGTCACGGCGTTGAAAAAGACGAACGTGCCCTGGCGATTGAACATGATGAAATTGAACGTCTGGCCATTGACCGTGATGATGAGCTGAAAATTCTTGAGCGCGCCACCTATGATCGCCTCAAGAGCACGCTCATGAACCGTGTCATTGCCAGTGGTCCGAAAGACCTCAAGCCCGGTAGCAAGATCACCGAAGCTGTTCTGGACGAATTGACCCCGGGTCAGTGGTGGCAGATCGGTCTTGAAGCAGCCAATGTCATGGAAGATGTCGAACTGCTGAAAAAACAGTTTGACGAAGCCAAAGGCAGCCTGGACGCACGTTTTGACAACAAGGTCGACAAGCTGCAACGTGGTGATGAATTGCCGCCTGGTGTCATGAAGATGGTCAAGGTATTTGTTGCCGTGAAGCGCAAGCTTCAGCCCGGTGATAAAATGGCGGGTCGTCATGGCAACAAGGGTGTTATCTCCAAGATCGTTCCTGTTGAAGACATGCCTTACCTCGAAGATGGTCAGCCCGTTGATATCGTGCTGAACCCGCTGGGTGTGCCGTCTCGAATGAATGTCGGGCAGATTCTGGAAACCCATCTGGGTTGGGCCTGTTCCGGGCTTGGTCGCCAGATCGGCGATATGGTTGATAATCTGAAGAAGGATGGCAACGCAGAAGACCTGCGGAATCACTACAAAACCATCTATTCAGAACGTCAGTATAAAGAAGCCATCGTCGATATGGACGAAGGCGAACTGATCGAGCTGGGTGGCAACCTGCGCCGTGGTGTACCGATTGCGACACCGGTGTTTGATGGTGCGCACGAAGAAGACATTGTTGAGATGCTGGAAAAGGCCGGGCTTGATGGCTCTGGTCAGATGACGCTGATTGATGGTCGTTCAGGCGAGGTCTTCGATCGTAAGGTGACAGTGGGCTACATCTACATGCTCAAACTGCATCACCTGGTTGATGACAAGATTCACGCACGTTCCATTGGCCCATACAGTCTTGTGACCCAGCAGCCGCTGGGTGGTAAGGCTCAGTTCGGTGGCCAGCGCTTTGGTGAGATGGAAGTCTGGGCCCTGCAGGCCTATGGCGCCGCCTACACCTTGCAGGAAATGCTGACGGTGAAATCGGATGATGTCGCCGGTCGGACCAAGGTCTACGAAGCGATTGTACGCGGAGACGATACGTTTGAAGCCGGTATTCCGGAATCCTTCAACGTGTTGGTCAAGGAGCTCAAGGCTCTTGGTCTCAACGTCGATCTTTCGCAACAGAACTATTAAGCTGAACGCACTGCCTCTGCCCAACAAAGGGCAGGGGCCGGTGCAACGCTCAAGGAGCAAATATCCATGAACGAGTTGATGAATATCTTTGGCCAGGTCGGATCGACCCAGAGCTTTGATCAGATCAAAATCTCGATCGCAAGTCCTGAACGTATCCGCTCGTGGTCCTTCGGTGAAATCAAGAAACCCGAAACCAT
>Ga0316204_10009669_pt1 | contig 12763 bp, 13 predicted proteins | sample 6monrhotite_MG_2_FD_205661 | JGI IMG/M metagenome (GOLD analysis project Ga0316204, IMG submission 205661) | Microbial mat bacterial communities from mineral coupon in-situ incubated in ocean water Damariscotta River, Maine, United States -... | ecosystem: Environmental > Aquatic > Marine >...
GTTCGAGGCTACTTATCAACCTGTCGAAAACAGGGTGTAAGCTCTAGTCGAGCAATGAGTTTAATATTTGAAGGGAAACTTCCCGAGTTTGTTGACGAGCTTTCCTGAATTACGCTGAATAGTTACGGATAATCATTGAAAAAGCATGACAATGCCAGTCAGCAGTCACCAGTAGCTTGCACTCCTGCAGGCTGCGTTGAAGGAACGCTCTATTCACTCAAAGAGAGTTCAACCACTTCTTTTTTTGCAGAAACCTGAATAGTCATCAAAAGCTGCGTCTGATTAATATCAGTTAGATAATCGACATCGTCACTTATCTCTCCTAGAACTTTAAAATCGTCGTTATTAAGATCGTAGGACCACAATTGATTATCATCGTTGATATCATAGATTATATTGTTTTTAATCACGAAGGAATTGGATTTACCGCCCTGTTTGTTTAATGCTTTAATTTGCTGAGGTTCAACAGGGCCGGGTTTCCAAAATTGACCCATTTGATCGTAAAGTATCAATCGACCATCCTCACTTTTAAGTGTCCATAATACAAACTTATCGCTTACTTCTCTGAAGTCAGACTTATTTAAGTCGAACTCCACAATTTTTATTATCCCTTCGATCCTTACTGCCATTAATGCACTATTGTTTTTACTTTCCCATTGGTAGAGTCGGCTCACCGGATGTTCCATTGGAAAGAATTTTTGAGTTGAATCTAGAAATACCTGTGTAAGTACGTTGTTGGCATTGACTAAAAGGCTTTTACCATCTTCCGCCCAATCGATTCCATTGATATAAGTATCCAGCGGGAAATTAGTGAGCTTTTGTGAATCTTTCCCATCACTTACCCAAAGCTGCTCTTCGCCTGAACGTTCTGACAAGAAAGCAATTAGCTTACCTCCTGGTTGAAAAAGTGCATAGTCCTCTTCAAGGTTTGTGCGTTCAAATATTGCATAGTTATGTGACTGATTCGACGAGGACAACTTCGATTGGGACGGTTCTGGTTGAAATTGGCTAGTTTGTGTCTCAGAACGATGTGTTTGCAGCCCTATCCCAGCGATTTCATTCAGCGGTACTTTCACAATATCACTATCATAGGGCCCCTTAAGCATGAGTAACCTTTTACCGCTTGGATGAAATTCAGGTTGCGCCATTCTATCGCCAAAGGGAGAGTTGATTTTGGTGACCTTACCTTCATAGGAAAGCGTAAAGAGTTGTCTGCCCGTGCTAAAGAAAAGCTGCTTGTTTAAAGGATCAAAATTAGGGTAGAGAGAGCGGAATTTCGATATTTCCGGTAGGCGCTCAATCGGGTGGCTGGATAAAAGTTGCCCATCAGGATTGATGAGTTCGACATATTGTTGACCATCTTTATGAATACGAGCCGCAGCGATCAAGTCATCCGCGACCGAATAAGCATAGTCGATTAAATTCCCGTCGTTGGGAACATATAAGTCAGTGCTTTTATTCAAGCTTGGTGAATAATTAATTAACTTCCAACGGTTTGAATCTCTTTGCTTCAGGGTAATACTGCCGTCATTTAACCAGATGGGTTTCTTTAGGATTGAATTTTTACACTTCAGTATTACGCTTGGCTGTTGAGGGCTTTCAAGCGATTTATCAAAATCTAAACTCACCAAATCGTAGCAATCTCTTTGGGTAACAGGCTGGTTACAAGGTTGGGTTGCTAAAAATACCAGTTTCTTGCCGTCTTTAGAAAAACTATGACGACCATAAGCCCCCCAATCTTTGGTCAGCTGGATTTCTTTTTGAGTGCTTATGTTTTTGGCCCATATTTTATTCACGCATTCCTTATCTAAATAACGATGGAAAACAATGTAGTTTCCATCAGGTGTATAGGTCGCATCAAATTCTTTGTCGTCAGTGGCGGTAAGCGAGCGTAACTTATCAAAAGTTAGTTGTGGAGTTTGTTTGGGAGTTAGATTCTGATAGCCAATAATAGCTAGAATAATAAACCCAGCGACCATAGAAATCAGTTTTAAAGCCACTCGCGATGGCGCAGAATAATGAGCTGAATCTGGGTCAGTGCTGTCTTTAACCTGGGGTTCGTCGACTGTATCTTCTTGGGAGCTGTGGTTGCTTGTAAAGACATCGCTTGTAACATCAGTGCTTGTCGAATTGACATTGTTCCGCCATCGAACCTCAACCTCCAGGCTATAACCTTGTTTAGCATGGGTTTTAATAAAGGACTGGTTGTCCTCACCCAGTGCTTTTCTTAATTGAGCGATGCTTCTCTGCAATGTATTTGGTGTTACCACAGTATCAGGCCACACTTCTGATAATAATTCATCATGGCTAACGACTTTATTGGCGTTTTTGGCTAGGTAAGTTAACACTGCCAATGCTTTAGGTGGAATCGTCTGTGACTGCATTTTCTGGGTGATTTGATTGCGAGTTAAATCAATAAAAAAATCACCGACCCAATACTGCGTGTCCATGTATGTGCTTTCCATGATGAATATTGACGTTTAAGAGTCAGTTAAAACAAGAGGCTCACCTTAGCATGAAGGTCTAATTTTTGCTAAGCCTTACTTTGCTACTGAAGCTGAAGGGATATCCACTGTCACTAATATGTTAAATGATATGGAGCAAGAAGCTTTAGCTCACGCAATTTCAGAAGAGACCCTTAGTAAAATGGGATGGTAATCTGACGCTGTCGGAAGAATTAAAGCAGGCGATATAACTGCAATCAAAAACGTACTTATCGCCGTCAGAACAAAATCATCTAAAAGTCATAAGGACGTCAGGTATTTTAAGGTCGGTTAGCTTAAATTGACTCTTCAATCACATTAAAGCGAAGTTAAATAATTCGTTGATTTCAAAATAAGGAAAAATTATGAAGCGTATTAGCACTGCAATTGTTCTACTGTTTTCTGTTCTAGTGATGAGCGGCACTAGTTATGGTCAAGATGACATTCCCATCCCAGATGGTCCCTATCTCGGTCAAACACCACCCGGCTCAACACCTGAGATGTTTGCGCCCGGTATTGTTAATACGGAGGAATTTATTGAAATTGAGGGCATGTTCGGGGCGGATATGAATACCTTTTATTTCGTCAGGCGTGATGAAAAAGAAGTTTATTCCTTAAATGTCATTGAATATAAAAATAATCAATGGCAGAAGTCTATTGTCAAACAGAAAGTGGGCGGGGCATACATCTCTCCCGATGGCAAGACCATCTATTTAAACAATAGTTATATTGAGCGCACCAACGGCGGTTGGTCGGAACTAAAAAGACACGGTGCACCTTTCGAAGATATCGACATTATGAGGCTTTCGGCGTCTTCCAACGGCACTTATTATTTTGATACCTTTACCCCAAAATTCGATACCCCTATTCGCTATTCACGTTTGATAAACGGCAAATATGAACAACCGAAGTCACTGGGCCCGCAGTTTGGCATAGGCAGATACAATGCCCACCCCTTCATTGCACCGAATGAAAGCTACATTATCTTTGATAGCATAAGAGAAGGTGGATATGGCAGATCTGACCTCTATATCAGCTTTCGAGCGGCAGATGGCTCATGGGGTCCTGCCATCAACATGGGTGACAAGATCAATACCACTGCCTCTGAAAAAAGTTCAAGTGTGTCACCCGATGGAAAATTTATCTTCTTTGATAAACGGACAAAGCGCGGAAACGAAGAAGTAAATATCTATTGGGTGGATGCTCAGATTATTGAGACGCTACGGCCCAAATAGAAAACCATATAACAAACTCAGCCAGCGGAGCAAGACTCGCTAATCTACCATTGCCCGCTGAGTAGTGCGTAAGCATGTAGTAAATTGAGTAGTTCACGATAAGTACACCCTAAATAGACCAAACTGTCATGCAGATAATCGGTCTATTATAGAAGCAGATCCGATAACCTATAATAGACTCGCTCTATTTTTGAGGTGGTTCATTATAGGTGGTAAATAAGGGTCAAAAAACCTAGGCTGCCAGAGGTATACCTTAAAGAGACTACTGGAGGCTTAGCATTATAATAGTCCATTAATTGCCTCATACTATGTATAATGGACCAGAATAAAGAGACTATGTAAAATGGACTATTTCTGTAATGGGTACTTTTCGAACTTACGCTTACCTACGAGCTTCAACTAAAGAGCAAGATGCGGGACGTGCAAAGGATGCATTGTTATTGTTTGCTAATGAACATGATTTGACCATATCTGCATTTTTTGAAGAAAATGAATCTGGAGCCACACTTCAAAGACCAGAGCTATTCAGATTACTAGAAATTGCTCAGAAAGGTGACGTAGTACTTGTAGAGCAAATAGATCGGATATCCAGGTTAAAAGATGATGATTGGTACTCGCTAAAGTCCATCATAAAAGCAAAAGGTTTGAAGATTGTGTCATTAGATTTACCTACAAGTCATCAGTTTGCGGTGGTAAGCGATGAATTCACCGGAAGAATGTTATCAGCCATTAATGACTTGATGCTCGACATGCTAGCAGCTATTGCTAGAAAGGATTATGAAGATCGAAGAAGACGCCAAAAAGAAGGCATTGTTAAGGCTAAATCTGAAGGTCGTTATCCTGGTCGACCAAGTGATGTAGAATTACAGCTAAAGGTTGAAGGCTTGTTGGTAGATAAAAAATCTTATGATTATATCCAACATATTTTAGGTTGTTCTCGCTCTACAATTTCTAAAGTTTCAAAGAAATTAAAACAGGAAGAACTGAAGACTTAATAAATGTTGGCGTTTTACGTAGCCGGCAGCTAGGGCAACTCGTCAGGAATATGACTTATCAAAAACGAGGGTGCTCTGTAGCCCAGTTATATCATGACCTCTAGAGCACTAAGCGAATAATATGCCGTTTATGCACAATACCCCAAAATTAAAGGAGCATGTAAAAAACTGGTAGAGGTCAATCCTACTAGCAGTTTCTTGAGTAAATCCGATAGTTTGATCATTGATAACCTTCTGTTTATCCTGTTGTAATATCAATCTTGAGCAAAGTGATATGTGCATCTCGGGGAAATACTTGAGAGTGCTTAGCTGTAACCGAGCTAACCAATGTTCTTTCTGTTTAAACGTCGATAAAAGAACCAGGAAATCCATAGAAACGACGAAATACCAATGGCAATAATTATTGCTGGCTTTGGGTCTTCGAACGAGCTGATAGAGCCAGCATAAGAAGCGATAAAAACATAGGGGATGGTGCTAATTGACCAGGCAGTCAGAAATTGCCAGAACGGCATACGAGTCATCCCTGCAAGGCAAGCTGTCGCCTCAGGCAAAATAGGCATGGCTCGTGACAAGAGGATCATGACAAATCCATGTTGTTGGAAGGCGTCTATTGCGTCATTGCGTTGCTCATCATCTTTCAATAAAAATCCAAGGATTTTTTTGCCGTAGTGGTGACTTAATGCGTAACCACAAACACCAGCCATCATAAGTCCGGTTAACGCTGCAAGAGCCCCCTGTACATGGCCAAGAAAGTACCCAGCTAAAATGGTTATCGTTAAGGTAGGCACTGCGATGAACAAGTCTGCAAATAGAAGTAAGAAAATTATAGAGCCAACATAAAAAGGTGACAGATTTTTTGCTTGTATTAGCCATCCTTCAATCTGCTCAACTGTTAATAATCCAGTGGATTTAATCAATAGAAAAGTACAGGCGAAACCGATAGAAATAATTAATAATAATTTGATGAATGATTTCATTATTACTCTCCTACGGGTACTTTATCGAAATATTGAGCCCATGCCTAAAATGCTCTTTGGATAATTTCGAATAGTTATATTTTGGAGGCCCTGTCAGGCGTACCTGCTGGTCGTTGGAAAAACCAAGACCCTCTTTTGGATAGATACCGGTCCAGTTCTTGGTTACTTTTCCGTCTTCATTTTCATCATGCAATATTTTCACCGCTATTTCTTCCATGTCCAATTCGAATCGGAACGTCATGAGATTTTTAGTTGCCATTTTTGTTTGCGTAAATAGCGCTTTATCGTGTTTTTTAGGAAAACCATCTTTGCCAAAGAGCATCACTATAATATTGCCGCCTCGCTCTACTTCTATACCTCTCACTTCTATAACAACCTCTACAATCCTTTCATCGCTCACCTGTGCCATAACCGAATTACTCCATATAAATATTAATAATGGCGTTATAAAAAATATTTTCATTTTAACTCTCCTTTAAGATGCTTTTAAAATCTTACGTGCTAAGAACGGTGCGAAACGCAGAAGAAATCTAAGCAACTTAACCTTGCCAATATCATGGTCGGAAATATCACGCTCAATGCCATGGATGATCTGAATTGCTGCGGCTTGCGCAGACAATTTATTTCTACCTCTGCCAAAAGTCATTGCTGTATTCACTAAGGGAAGAAACGCTTGCTGAACATTAATATTTGTTTTTTCCAGCTGGTAACGAAGTGATTGGGAAAAAACATTCAGAGCCCCTTTAGTACCGCAATAGATAGCCGACGATGTTTTTGGCACTAGTCCTAGCCCTGAATTTACATTTAGAATTAGAGCTTTAGTTTCATGTAGTAACGCTGGTAAAAGCAGGTAGGACAAACTGCATACACTGGTAAAATTTAAAGCAATTTCGCGGGATATACTTTCATAGATAAAATCGTCATCCAAAAACATTGGCGTATTTTGAACTGCCGCATTATTAATAAGTGCGTCTATGTACTCAAACTGTTTGTTAATGTGGTCAGCAACAGTTTCAACGTCCCCAAGTTTGCATAAATCGGCCTGGTAAGTAAAAATACCTTCGAATTCGTGCTTAAGTACATCGAGCTTGTCAAAATTTCGGCCAATAATAATAACTTCATTCTTTAGGTGAAGAATTTTCGCCATTTCGTAGCCGATACCGGACGTACCGCCAGTAATTACAATTCGTTTATTTTCGAGTATCATAGTTATAATTTCATCCTCAACTATTATTTATCTACCGCTGTTTTGTATAATTGCTACAAAAGCGCTTAGATGCATTAACCGAGGTTAAAAAGCTGATGAAATTTGATAGTTTTTTGCTGCAAGAAGGAAAGAAAATAGAAAAAGCCGAATACGAACATGTTTTTAGGCAGGGCGACTCTGATAAATCACTTTACTTCGTTCAATCAGGCTTGCTTAAGGTCTATTACTCTTTTGAAAGCTGCAAGAAATCGGTCAAGTCATTCATTGTTCCTCAAGATATAATCGGTAGTTTGACTTCGACCTGTTCGGAAGAAGGTTGTTCTTTTAGTCTTCTTTGTTTAGAGCCCGCTGTTTTAATAAGGATTCCTTTTACAAAGCTTCTTCAATATAGCCAACAAGATCACGAAATCGCAAATAGCCTGATTGATTCATTGCTTAAACTTTCTATGAAAAAAGAAAGGAGAGAATACGAATTTCTATGTCTGTCAGCTGAAGAGCGCTATTGTTTGTTAGCAGATACATCCCCAAAACTTTTAGAAAAAGTGACCCAAAACGATATTGCTCGCTATTTGGGAGTTACACCTGTTGGCTTAAGCAGAATAAAAAATAGAGTGAATAATCGATAAATCTGAGGCGTTGAACCCCAAATACAAAACTTGATGATTATAAAGCAAGCTCAATAATACAAGTTCACCAGGTAAGGGCTTTTGCGGCAAAGTTGCGCTAAATACCGATGACGAAGATGTTATGATTCATTTAAAAGATTCAGGATGAACTAACGGGGCTTGGGAAATCTTTACGTGAAAAAGTTTGTGCTATGGACCGATGGATAGAGGAAAATATACTCGAAATCATTACCAGTAATAACTCTTTTCATATTAAGATCAACTAAATATAACAGTTCAAAATAATGACACATCAAGGCGCTCGTTGGGACGCTTCGTCGCTAAGCGGCTCGTACCTCACAGCTTAAACGTTAGATGCAATAGAGCGAGTAGACATAAACTTAATTATGAGTGATCTGAAAAGCGCAGGGTATAGCGACTGGTTTAAGAGCCGAGCGGATGATGAAAAAATTGCCGCTCATGGTGTTGCTCGGGTAGTTTCTGTACATAAAGATAGCTACACAGTTACAAAGGGAGGGGAGGAGATATTTGCTGAGTTGTCAGGAAACCTTCTTTATAGCACCGAGTCCGCTAGTGATCTTCCTACTACGGGTGACTGGGTATATGTCGATTTTTATGATGATGATACCCATGCAATTATATACGGAGTCTTCCCAAGAAAGACTCTTCTGAAGAGAAAGACAGTCGGAAAACTAGTTGATTTCCAGATGATAGCTGCAAATATTGACGTTGCCTTTATTATTCAATCTTTGAATGACAATTTTAACCTACGAAGGTTGGAACGCTATTTAGTGATGGTCAATGAAAGTGGAATTGAACCTATTATTCTACTGAGTAAATGCGATCTTATATCCAAAGATGAGGTTGGCGAAATTAAGGAAAAAGTTTTGAGTGTTGCTCCTCAAACCACAGTAATGGAGTTTAGCAATTTAAACCGAGAGAATATCGATTCAATTATTCGCTTATTAAAGAGCGAATCTACCTATTGCTTGTTGGGTTCTTCTGGTGTTGGTAAAACGACGTTACTTAACAGCATAGTAGGTAATGATAAATTTGAAACCAAGCCAGTAAGCAAAATACAAAGCAAGGGTCGACACACTACAACAAGCCGTCAATTAGTTCGCTTAGAAAGTGGGGCAATGATAATAGATACTCCAGGAATGAGAGAGCTTGGTAGCATGTCCGTAGATGACGGTCTAGATGAGACCTTCTCAGAAATATTGGAGCTTTCTCTAATATGCAAGTTTGCAAACTGTTCCCATACCAATGAAAAAGGCTGTGCCATTTTGGCTGCAATAAAGGTCGGTGATCTATCCGAACAACGTTATCAAAACTATTTGAAGATAAAAAAAGAGTCCGAATTCAATCAAATGTCCTATGCTGAAAAAAGAAAGAAGGATAAGAGTTTTGGGAAGCTTATTAAGTCAACCATGAAGAATAAGCAGAGGTAAAGCACCTATAAATAAAGAAAAAGCTGATCAGTACGATTTACCATTCTTTGAGGAAAATGGTTTCGTGATCGTGACATTGAATCCTGATCACGCTGATTATTGGGACGAAAACTCGGCTATGAATACGAAAAAGTAAGTGGCATATTAATGGATACCAAAGGCACTCATTTTTTGGCTAAAGAAATTGGGCTAGACGAATTCGCCATTGTTTGTGCAGAGTATTTTGGCGGTGTTGGAGACAAAATTGCAGCTTCATATCAGGATGACATTCAAACTCTATCTCCCAGTGAAAGTGGTATCAGTAGAGCTTTGAAAAAAATTGGCGTCAAGCGAAGCTTGTTCAAAGATGAACTCGATACAATCGGACTTGGTAAATATAGAAATTGGGACGGGCTTTTCGAAAAGTATGAAGATTTATAACATGAGTTAGCATTAATAATGAGAATTGAACTTTTAAGTCTTACACAAACAGTCTTAATAATTCCGGGAAAAACAGGAGTTACTTACACCAATCAAGTTGGTGGTACTGAGTGCGCTTATCCAGAATTAGAGGGAAGTATTGTTCCTGTCGAATATGACATACAGCTAGAAACTCCAATGAACTCGCTAACACTTAAAATTGGTAAACTATTCCCTGAAGGCAATCCTGGGGATATTACTAATGATATTGCTGAAAATATTCAGTTTCTACTTGATAGTTCACCTTACACCAAAGACATTAAGATAGACCGGAGTAAGCTTAATCAATCTAAAGAAGCGTGGTTACACGTTAAGGTTCAGGGTTCGCTGGATGATATGATTGATTCAAGTATTGATAAAGTGGCAGTATTAACTTGGTCAAACAGCGATTAGATAGTAACAATTAGGAGTGATTTGCCACAGGTACTCCTGCCTATCGCAAACCCCTGATGTTTGGAAATGGAAAAATCATTGATCTTACAAGCAAAAGCTAATAAATCGCTGAATTCGATGAACGAATTAGTGAGGCGTTATAACTCAATATGACTATCGTGCCCTACACAAAGAAGCTTACTCATGAGATGTTTGGTTTGTTGCTAGCGGCAGATCCAGACAGAGCGGCCATAAATACCTATATCAGTAATTCAACTATAGTGGTCTGCCAAGATGGCGATGACCTAATGGCTATTGGAGTGCTATCGAACTGTGATGATTGCTATGAAATTAGGAATTTGTCAGTAAAGGAGTCATATCAAGGTAGAGGCATAGGAAAGAGCATGGTTACAGAGCTGGTTAAAATTTCACGGAACTCAGGCGGGAGGTTATTGGAGGTAGGAACAGGTAACTCAAGTTTAGCGCAACTCGCGTTCTATCAAAAATGTGAGTTTAGAATGAACCGCATAGCGAACGGTTACTTTGACTCGTATTCTGATCCAATAATTGAAAATGGAATACGATGCCGTGATCTTGTTTATTTGCAACTTGAATTATAACAATGCGCTCCAGCCGACCCACCTCCGCGCTTGACGTTGTCTCTTCAAAATCTAACATTTCTTTTCAACCCTCGAAAATTAATCAACAGGTGAGTATGGCTAGAACAAGTGTTAGCCACATCTGATACAACTTGAATTAAGTCCGAAAGAATGTGAAAAATATTCACGCTTTTAAAGTCTAACCAAAACCGTCATCGATCATTCTTAGTAGTTGCTTTGCGTGATATTGCTTATTGATTTTGGAATTGAAAATTAAAGACTAACTATTTATGCTTTTTTTATAGTCGTTAGGAGATAAACCGTATTGTGCTTTAAAACATTTTCCAAAGTAGCTCTGCGAAACAAATCCAATTTCAATAGTGGCGTAACTAGCACTTTTTCCTTGTTCTAGCAGCTCCCTACCTTTATCTATACGAAAGCGACGGAGATAATCAATTGGAGTCATGTCAACAATACTTTTAGATTTTCTAAAAAATTGCCTTTCACTCATCGCCAGTTCAGAAGCTATCTTTGCGACTGAAGTTGAGGAATCAGCATAATGCTTTTCAAGTACAGAGTTTAATTTACTTATAAATTTTTCTTGTAAATGAGTTCTGGATTTTTCAGTTTCCGACTATGTGGCTGGAAAGGGAAGTGATTATACGGATGATATTTGTCAATTACCCAAACTTGATGCCGTTTTTTAAGTCGTTTAATAGCGGAAATTATCCATCAATTATTTGCTCGGCTTCATTGACTTTATCAGTTGAATAAGGGGAATAAAATACCTAACTGACGGAAGCTCTAATAACAACATAACGTCATTAACTTGCAAGTTCTTCTGTGGGCTGACAATTGTCAGATTTTTTTGTTTTTATATACCTTACCATGAGAATTTAACGATTCACCAAGTCAGGCGGAGTCTGGTCTTCATTATTTTTCCTATCATGCTTCTCATTGGCTTTTTACTACGCCCTAATTTTTTGATGCAGCATATAAGGCAAGACAAACACGAAGCTGAAATGGAGAACAATAATGGCTCGTAGATTCTCTATACAATGGAAAACCGCTGCAATGATTTTGGGTATTTTAATCGTTGTTATCATTTTCTCATTAGAATTTTTCCAGAAGTCAAAGCTACCGCCAGGCATTGCTTCTGGGAATGGTCGCACCAAGGCTGTCGAGGTCGACATCACTACAAAGTTTGGCGGTCGTGTTTCTTTAGTGCTGGTTAATGAAGGTGATAAAGTTAAGATCAACCAACCTCTTGCTCAGATTGATACCAAGGAACTGGGTGCTCAACTGCGTCAGGCAGAAGCTGGGGTGCGAAGTACACGGCAGGAAAGAATCTCCGCGATCGCGGTAATTGCGCAACGTAACAGTGAGCTATCTCTAGTTAAAAAAGATTTGGAACGTTCCAAAGGTCTTTACGAAAATGACAGCATCTCACTTGAGCAATTGCAACGAGATGAAACTTCCGTGCAAACAGCGAAGGCAGCACTGGCAGCGGCACAGGCTCAGCTTTCCAGTTCAGAAGCGGGCATCGAGGCAGCCATTGCGAATACAGAGCTACTCAAAGTACAAATAGAAGATAGCATCCTTAAATCTCCTATCGCTGGTCGTGTTCTATATCGGTTAACTGAACCGGGTGAGGTTTTGCCCGCTGGAGGCAAAGTACTGACAATACTTAATCCTGTTGATGTCTATATGACTATTTTTCTTCCCACGCAACATGCGGCTAAACTTATAGTCGGTGCAGAAGCACGTTTACTGCTCGATGGTATACCCGATCAAGCACTTCCGGCCAGAGTTTCATTCGTTGCACCCAAAGCGCAATTCACTCCCAAGGAAGTGGAAACCCGGGCAGAGCGTGAAAAGCTGATGTTTCGTATCAAGATCAAGCTTGCCCCTGATTTTTTACGCCAGCATGCTGAACTGTCCAAAACCGGTGTTCCGGGTGTTGCTTATATTCGCCTTCAACCGGATGCACAATGGCCCAAATTTTTACCACAAGTTCCAATGCCATGAGTCAGCAAACCGTTGCACAAGTTAGTCATCTTTGCCATCGCTATCGCAAAACTTTAGCGATTGATCAGGTTGATTTGGAAATACCGGCGGGTGTTATGGTAGGTTTAATTGGTCCGGATGGAGTTGGTAAATCCAGCTTACTTGCTATTATTGCCGGCGTCCGCAAAATTCAAAAGGGCAAGGTAATAGTATTTGAAGGTGATATGTCTCAAAAAAATCATCGCAATACCATTTGTCCACGTATCGCTTACATGCCACAAGGCTTGGGTCATAATCTTTATATGTCATTATCGGTGTTTGAAAACGTTGATTTCTTTGGACGTTTATTTGG
>Ga0316204_10009670_pt1 | contig 12761 bp, 13 predicted proteins | sample 6monrhotite_MG_2_FD_205661 | JGI IMG/M metagenome (GOLD analysis project Ga0316204, IMG submission 205661) | Microbial mat bacterial communities from mineral coupon in-situ incubated in ocean water Damariscotta River, Maine, United States -... | ecosystem: Environmental > Aquatic > Marine >...
CTAATGAAGGTGCAGCATCGGTTCGAGACCTTGCTGAATGACCTTCCCGGCATGCCGCGCCGCTCGCTGATAATTTCGGCCGAGGAACTGGCCGGGCATTTACCCGGGCGCGGTGATCTGGCTGATTATTCGGCGGCACCGGTCTTGCTCTACGCTTTTTGGGAAATCGCAAAAGAGCGGTTTCCTGAGGCGGAAATCCTGCTCTACCTGTCCACCCGCGCCGCTGATCCCTGGCTCCGGTCTGCCTATTGGGAACATGTCAAGGCTTCCAACATGACGATGGATTTTGATGCGTTCCACAAGGCATACCACGGCGCCGCCGACCTGAACGCCATGGTGGCCGAAATCGCCAGCAGGGTGCCAGCGCCGGTACATCACTGTGCATTGGAAGCGTGTCAGGACCGCCCGCTGGGCCCCGCGCAACCCTTGCTGGACCTGTGCGACCTGCCGATGGATGTGCAGGTAGAATTGATCCGCCCGCCCAGGCAGAACGCAGGCCTGGGCGATGACGTTCTTGATGCCCTGTTGCAGGTCAACCGCACCCAGGACGATCCGGACCTGCGCAAAGCCGCCAAGGCGGCGATCCTGTCTGAGGCGCGGGGCGCATGAAACCCACCCGGTCGCATGCGCGCCAATCGGTTCAGGCCAGCCTGAAACCCCGCGAATTGATGCAGGACAAGCCGAATTATGCCGATGTCTGGCAGGCCCGCGTGGTCACGCTGTTTCCCGAACTTTTCCCCGGAGTGCTGGGGGCCAGCCTGACCGGCAAGGCGTTGCAGGACGGGCGCTGGCAATTGCACACCCATGACCTGCGCCGTTTCGGCATCGGCAAGCACCGCAATGTCGATGACACCCCTGCGGGGGGCGGCGCGGGAATGGTGATGCGCGCCGATGTTGTCGGGCCTGCGATCGAAGCTGCACAGGCACATGCGCGGGGGCGCTGGCCGATTCTGTACATGTCGCCGCGTGGGCGGCGGTTTGATCAGGCGATGGCGCGTGATCTGGCGGAATGCGCGGGCGTCACCATGCTGTGCGGGCGGTTTGAAGGCGTCGACGAACGGGTGATCGAACATTATGGTATCACCGAAGTCTCGCTGGGCGATTTTGTCATGACCGGCGGGGAATTGGCGGCGCAGGCCATGATCGACGCCATTGTGCGCCTTTTGCCCGGCGTATTGGGCAATGCCGAAAGCACGGTTGAGGAAAGCCATTCAGACGGGCTGCTGGAACATCCGCAATACACCCGCCCCGCGATCTGGCAAGGGCGCGAGATACCGGACGTCCTTATGTCGGGCAATCACAAGAAGATTGCCGATTGGCGGCGCAAAATGTCGGTTGATCTTACAAAATCCCGTCGCCCCGACCTGATCAAGGATCGTCAGGACGACGGGTAGCGCACGTCCTCACAAAAACCGTTCCGGGAGGGAAGCGGCAATGATGAAGATGTGCCCATCACAGAGACTTTTGGTCTATACGGTTTCTGCCTTGGATTTGAGATAGGCGTAAATCTCGTCCTTGAGTACCATGCGTTGCTTGCGCATATCGACCATGTGATCGTCGCTTGTCGGTTCAATGTTCGTTTCGGCCCGATGCAACGCCCGGTTCAGCGTGTGATAGTCATCCGCCAACTTTTCGAAATGGCCGTCGGTCTGACGCAGTGTCGCCATTTGTTCGACCAACTCGGGAAATTCTTCTGACAATTCATGGGGTACGTGAGACATAGGGATACTTTTCCTGTTTGTTATTTCTTAGGATTTTCTGGCTTTGGGATGCAAAGATGAGGCAAGGACATGATCTGTCTGCCGCAGTAATGTTTCGGCCTGATGATAGATCAATGGATCAGGAGGTGTGGCGACCGACAAATCTTTGTCGGGGTAATCAAGCTGAGACAGGAAATGCCGCATACAGGTCAGACGCGCGCGTTTCTTGTCATTTGACCGGATCACTGTCCAAGGTGCATCCGCCGTGTCGGTGTAAAAGAACATCGCTTCCTTGGCTTCGGTATAGTCATCCCACTTATCAAGGCTTGCCCGGTCCACAGGTGACAGTTTCCACCGCTTCAGCGGGTCGGTTTCACGCGATTCAAACCGGCGCTTCTGTTCCTCTTGCGTGACCGAGAACCAGTATTTGAACAACTTGATCCCTGACCGGACCAACATGCGTTCAAATTCCGGCGTCTGGCGCATGAATTCGAGATACTCACCGGGTTCACAGAAATTCATGACCCGTTCCACCCCGGCGCGGTTGTACCAGGAGCGGTCATAAAGGACGATTTCGCCCGCCGTGGGCAGATGTTTGATATAGCGCTGGAAAAACCACTGGCCGCGCTCTTCTTCGGTTGGCTTGTTCAATGCGACCACGCGCGCCTCGCGCGGGTTGAGATGTTCGGTAAACCGTTTGATGGTGCCGCCCTTGCCCGCCGCATCCCGGCCCTCGAACAACAGCACAAATTTCTGACCGGTCTCGTGCACCCAATGCTGCACCTTGAGCAACTCGACCTGAAGCGCAGACTTTTCCTCTTCATAGGTCTTGCGGTCCAGCTTCTCGGCATAGGGGTATTTGCCTTCTTCAAAACCAAGGATTTCCGCCTTGCGTACGTCTTGCAGCTTTCCGTTGTCACTTTGATTTTCAACTGGCATGGGGCATCCTCAGGTTTGGGCTTTTCTGTACCGTCACGGACAATGTCACCACCGCAATCTGCCTGCATTGACTTGGATCAAACTGGTTGTTGAAATTGCGGTTTCCGGGGCGAAAAGGGGACCGGATCAACGCCCTTGATACCCCGGCCCATTCCTCCTATACCCCGGCCATTCGGAATCGCTTTGCTGCGGTTGCGGTGCTTTGCTTGTGCATTGCAAAATCAAGGAATGATGATGCTACCTTCGGTGGGCTGTTGCGACAGACCCGGCAGACAGACTGAAGCTCTTGGATCGCGCAACAATCTTCGTGGCACACCACGAGCATCATAGGAGAAGCGTCAGATGAACCTGATCGCACAAATCGAGGCGGAACAAATCGCCGAACTGGGGAAGGAAATCCCAGACTTCCGGGCGGGTGATACCATCCGCGTCGGCTTTAAAGTGACCGAAGGTACCCGTACCCGTGTCCAGAACTACGAAGGCGTTTGCATCGCGCGTAACAACGGCAAAGGCATTGCCGGGTCGTTCACCGTGCGCAAAATCAGCTTTGGTGAAGGCGTTGAGCGCGTATTCCCGCTGCACTCCACCAACATCGACAGCATCACAGTGGTCCGTCGTGGCCGTGTGCGTCGTGCCAAGCTGTATTACCTGCGCTCGCGCCGTGGTAAATCCGCGCGCATCGTTGAGAATTCCAACTACAAGCCGAAAAAAGCGTAAGGGGCGGACCGATGAAAGCCGATACACATCCCGAATATCACACGATCAACGTCAAGATGACCGACGGCACGATTGTGGAAATGAAATCAACATGGGGCAAAGAGGGCGACCAGCTGTCGCTTGACATCGACCCTTCCGTGCACCCTGCATGGACCGGCGGCACCAGCCGCCTGATGGACACCGGTGGCCGCGTGTCCAAGTTCAAGAACAAGTACGCAGGTCTGTCCCTGTAAGGGGTTTCAGATTGCTGAATTCAGAAAGGCGCGGCCCCGGGGGCCGCGCCTTTTTTGTTGGGGAATGGCCGCTGAAGGGGGCAACGCCACCAATTCCGGCGGCAAAAAGAGACATGAAGCGCAAGAACCGCCGCAAAACAGGCGGTCGAGAGATGTTTGATCCAGCGCCTGTGTGGCATCCCTTACTGCCTTGTTGGATACGGAAAATAGTGCGAGGGTTTGAGCCTGGATCAAACTGACCCAGCACCGGGTGGCGAAAAAGGACAGTTTAGAAGTTATTTGGAATCTACCTGGGAGTATTGGGATGAAGACCACAATTGGAGATGACGGCTTACCTTTTTTGCCATTGGAAGAATATCTTCAACTGTCTTTGCAGGAAATTGACGCCCTGCGACGGGAAGTGCCGGTCCTACGAACCACATCAAACCGTGTGTCGATACTGCGCGATCACGATGTTCGCGCCTTGATGTCTCATCCCGGCCTCGTACAGATTCCCGGACCGGAGTTTTGCGATTTTGTCGGGATACCACCGGGGCGATGCCGGACATTTCTCGAGACATTCATGCTGATGACAAATGGGGAGGATCACAAGCATCGCCGTGGGGCTTTTGCCCGCGTGTTTGCGCATCCCGTTCTACGCCAGAAACGCGATCAGGTGCGTGTCGTTGCAGATCGTGTGATTGCCGATTTGCCCCGCGGTGCCCCGTTTGATTTCCTGGCGCTATGTGCCTCGCGCCTGCCTGCGGAAATGATCGCAGAAGTTCTGGGCCTGAATACAGAGGACAGCGGCTGGTTTGCTCAGCACGTTTATTCTCTCAGCAAATGTCTGATGCTTCCATTTGTCGGGTCCGAGGACATTGATGAAATCGAAGCCTCTGCTGACGCTCTATATGAGTTTGTTGCAGCGACCTTGGAGGATCGCAGAACTGCGCCACAAGATGATATGATTTCGATGCTGGTGACGGACGAAAGTGACCGTGCGCTAGAGAGCGAAGAGCTTATCTATCAGATCATGGGCCTTATCCTCGGAGGCAGCGACACCACGCGGTCGGGTTTCAACATGATCGTTGCGCGGCTGTTGTCAGACCGGAGCCTTTGGGACGAAGTGAAGGCGGATCGTCGCCTTATCCCCAATGCGATCAATGAGGCACTTCGGTTGGAGCCACCTGTTGCAGGAGTTGCGCGCTATAGCGTTGGGCCGATCGACGTTGCGGGGGTAACACTTGCTGCGGGGCAGTTGGTTGGGTTGGCGACGATGTCCGCCATGCGCGACGAGACACTGATCACTGACCCGGAGGTATTCGATTTGCACCGCGAGGATCAGCCACTTCCGCATGTCGTATTCGGCGCGGGGGCGCATCGGTGCCTTGGCGAAATGCTCGCGCGGTTGGAAATGGAAGAAGGGCTTTCGGCCCTTTTGGATAGCGCACCGGACATAGAACTGATTGAAGCGCCGGAAATGGTTGGTGTCCTTGGTCTCCGAAAATCGACGCCAATGATTGCGCGCATTCCCTGAACAAACCTGTTTGCAAGCTGCGCTACGGTACCTGGATTGGGCAGCGATCTGAATGCGTCAGCAAGGTTGAATCCCCAGAGGTTTGGCCGGAAACGCCAGTGCCGAGGTTTTCCGTTCTGCAACGCCACGGCTCTTGCATGAGTGCCTGATACGCAGGGCATCATTTACCGCGACAAAGTCTACGATTTCAAACAGCGTCAAGCGATTCAGGTCTTTGCGAAAGTGTTGTGGCAACCCAAACCAGACATTCGTCCCGTCCCCCCCTCACCCCCACTTCCCAAACCCGCAAACCCCACATATAGTGTGCCCAACAATAACCTGCACAAATCGCAGGAGGCAGAAGGGCAGCTTATGGCGCATATCATTGTTGTCGGAAACGAAAAGGGCGGCGCGGGTAAATCCACGGTTTCCATGCACTTGGCCACCGCTCTGGCGCGGATGGGGAAAAGCATCAGTGTGCTGGATCTGGACCTGCGCCAGCGCACGCTGGGGCGCTACATCGAAAACCGCACGTCCTTCCTCAAGAAGGCCGGACTTGATCTGCCAAGCCCGACCCTTTGCATGCTGCCCGAAGTGGCAGCCGAAGATCTGCGGCCTGGTGAAAACGTCTACGATCACCGCCTGAGCGTCGCGGTGGCCTCAATGGAGCAGGAAAACGATTTCATCCTGATCGACTGCCCTGGTTCGCATACCCGCCTGAGCCAGGTGGCGCATTCGCTTGCCGATACGCTGGTCACCCCCCTGAACGACAGCTTTGTCGATTTTGACCTTTTGGCACACACCGACAGTACGGGAGAAAAAATCACCGGGCCTTCCGTCTATTCCGAGATGGTCTGGAGCGCGCGGCAGCTGCGGGCCAAGGCGGGGTTGCAACCGATTGACTGGGTTGTGGTGCGCAACCGGATGGGGGCGCAACGCATGGTCAACAAGGAAAAGATGGAACGCGCCATTCAGAACCTGTCCAAGCGCATCGGTTTTCGCATTGCCCCCGGTTTCAATGAACGGGTGATTTTCCGCGAGTTGTTTCCACGCGGGCTGACCCTGCTTGATCTCAAGGACATTGGCGTCAAACAGCTCAATATCTCAAACGTCGCCGCGCGTCAGGAACTGCGTGATCTGGTAAAGGCGCTGAAATTGCCGGGCGTGACAGCCGATTTCTAGCGGCTGCTGCTACGCCTTACGGCGCAGCAGCACGAGGTTTGATACAAACAGCGCACCGATCACGATGCCGCCACCAAGCAGCGCATATGGCCCCGGATTTTCACCCACAACCACCCAGGCCAGAAGCGGGGCCAGAACCGATTCAAGCAAGACCAGCAAACCGACCTCTGCAGACGTAATGAAGCGCGGCCCAATGGCAAGCAGGACCGAACTGAACAAGATCACGCCGGCATGCGCCATGACAAGCGGCACCTCTGAGGCTGGCATCGAAAACGGGTCCGCTATTGGTGCAATCGCAAGTGCGGCAAAAAAATACCCCATCGCCACCCCCGGCACCATTGATGTGGCACGGGCGTGGCGCGCAGCGGTCAGCGCGGCCGCAAAAAGAGCCGAAACGCCCAGCGCCAGCAAATCACCAGCCAGACTGGCGTTCTCCGTTTCGCCCGATCCATAGGCAATAATGGCCAGTCCGGGCAAAACGGCGGCAACCGTCAAAAGCGTTCGCATGCTGAACGGTTCGGCCAGGAAAATGCGGCTGAACACCGCCGCAAACACAGGAAGTGACGCGATAATGAACACGACATTCGCAACCGACGTCAGGCCCACGGCGAGAATGAACATAACGCCGCTGCTGCCCACACCGATCATGTAGATCAGACCGTGCTTTCCAGTCCGAAACACCGCCCGAAACGGCTCCAGCCCGGCCGTGAACAGATACCAAAGCCCGGTAAGTCCGCCTGCCAGAAACAGCCGCCAGAACGCAATGGTCCAGGTATCCGCATCGATCAGGCGTACAAACAGGGAATCGGGGACGACAAAAAGCACCCCGAAAAATGTAATCAACAAACCTTTGGTCTGATCGCTCATCCGCAATCGGTGCGCGCTTTTTTCGGCTAAGTAAAGCTGTCTGGCCGGGTCGCGGCCAGTTTGACAAGCGCCCGTCTCAAAACGGTGGTTTCTTGCGGTGAGAATGCCGCAAGCAGCTGCGCCTCGTATTGCTCTGCTGTCTGGCGCAGATCCTTGTAGGCCTTCACGCCTTTGGAGGTCAGCGACAGATGTTCAACCCGTCTGTCCGCGCCGTCACGTACCCGCGCAACAAACCGGCGCTCTGCCAAGCGGTGTACTGCGCGGCTGATCTTGGTCTTGTGCAGATTGGCGCGCTCACCGATCTCGCTGGCGGTCATGCTGCCGTACAGGCCCAGATGGAACAACACCCGCCATTCGGTCCGCAACATGCCGTATCTGCCTTTATAGACATTCTGAAACGCCAGCGAACTGGCCTCAGATGCCTGATTGAGCATGTAGGGAAGGAAAGATTCGAGAGCAAAACCGGTTTTTGACATGGGATCATCGCTTGTTAGTTACAATTACGACTATTACACAGGGCCGAACCGGTGAGAAGCGGCAGGTACCGTCGGCCGAAATGAATGCCAAAGAAGGAAACAGCATGACATTGATGACCTCTTGGGTAGAAAGCGCCAACACTGGCGAGACTGATTTCCCGCTGAATAATCTGCCCTATGGCGTGTTTTCCATTGGCGACAGTGAACCGCGCTGTGGCGTCGCCATCGGTGATCGTATCCTCGATGTTGCGGCACTGGAAGAGACCGGTCTGCTGTCCCTCGCGGTAGAGCCGGTCTTTGATGTGCCTTATTGGAACGATGTCATGGAACTGGGCCCGGAGGCCTGGGCCGCCTTGCGCGCGCGCCTGACATCGTTGCTGACGCAGGGCAGCAGTGAAAAATCCGCTGTTGAACCCCATCTTGTCCCGGCAGCCCAGGCAGAGATGCACCTGCCCATTGTTGTCCTGGAATACACCGATTTCTATGCAGGGCGGCATCACGCAACCAATGTCGGCACAATGTTTCGGGGTGCAGAAAACGCGCTCCCTCCGAATTGGCTGCATATGCCAATCGGCTATAACGGGCGGGCCTCGACAGTTGTTGTATCCGGGACAGATATACGGCGTCCCAACGGTCAGCTGAAAGCGCCGGATGCGGACATGCCGACGTTCGGCCCCTGCAGGCGGCTTGATATTGAACTGGAAATGGGTGCGATTGTTGGCGGTTCGACCGAAATGAGCCAACCGATTACCGTTGCCGAAGCCGACGCATTGATATTCGGCTACGTCCTGCTGAATGACTGGTCCGCGCGCGACATCCAGACTTGGGAATACCAACCGCTTGGACCGTTTCAGGGCAAGGCATTTGCCACGTCGATCAGCCCCTGGATCGTCACCCGCGAAGCCCTGGAACCTTTCCGCACATCAACGCCTGAGCGCGAGAAGGAGCTGCTGCCCTATCTCAAGGAACCGGGGCCGATGTTGTATGACATTGACCTGTCCGTCCTGATCGAACCAGAGAACGGCACCGCCGAGACCATCGCGCAGACCAACTACAAAGAGATGTATTTTTCCGCGGCTCAGCAGCTCACCCATCATGCCTCCAGCGGCTGCGCAATGAATGCCGGTGATCTGCTGGGTTCCGGCACCATTTCCGGCCCGGAAAAGAGCCAGCGGGGCAGCCTGCTCGAATTGAGCTGGGGCGGCAAGGAACCGATCACCCTGAACGATGGGAGCACGAGAAGCTTTCTTCAGGACGGCGACAAGATAACGCTCCAGGGCCATGCCAATGGCGATGGTTACCGGGTCGGTTTTGGCACATGCGCGGGCCAAATTCTGCCGGCCATCGAGTTCCCCTGACGGATTAGAACCCGCCGCGATTATCGGCCCGATCACGCACAACAGGCGGGGCCATTGCTGGAACGCGGCGCGGCACGGTATCGGGCTGATGTGAACAGAAAACCGGCGGGTGGCAGATCCGGCGGACCTAAACGGAATGGCCATGGTTCCACTGTTGCTGCACTTGCGAAAGATTCGGTTTTTGGCGGTATTGAGCAAAAAGACCTCACTTGGCTGCGGTTTCGTGTAGATTTGGGGGGGGTTGCAACAGCTTTGACGACCTGCCCGTCAAATTCCCCGCCTCAGCAGGCATTGTGACGTTCAATCGAAATGTTTGCCAAAAAACGACATGCGTCGCTGCGCATGCGGCGCTCCTGTAGATTTGTGCCGCAAAATTCACGAAATCCCCCCGCTCTGCAATCCCCAAAGGCCCAGCCAGCCGCCCCAATCGCGCGACCAGGGCGCTCCGCAATCGCTATGGAAATCAACAAGATCGTGTGATGGGCTTGACGTGGGCGCCCCGTCTATCAGAGTATCTTTGTGCACCCATCAGGGTCACCAATGAAAAACAGATTAACTGTATCACCGGAGACCGGAACTGGTCCCGCCCCGCATAGGCCCCTTAGGCTGTTTGCGACAACAGAGAGGAAGAACATGAGTTATTTCACACGTACCGGCAAGCCATTGCCGCAGAGCATCCTGGACTCTGCCGAGGCCGCCAAGAAAGACCCGGTCAACCGCCGCGAGTTTCTGGCACTGGCAAGCGCATTTGGTGCAACCGCTGCGACCGCCTATTCGATGATCGGCATGGCGACACCTGCCAAGGCTGCCGGTCACACCGAGGGTGGCACCGTACGCATGCAGATGGAAGTGCGCGCCATGAAGGATCCGCGCACCTATGACTGGTCGCAGATTGCAAACTTCTCCCGTGGTTGGCTTGAGTATCTCGCCATCTGGGAAAACGACGGCACATTCACACCCGGCTTGCTGGAAAGCTGGGAAATCAATGATGACGCAACCGTCTACACACTGAATGTCCGCAAGGGCGTCAAGTGGAACAACGGTGACGATTTCACAGCCGAAGACGTTGCGCGCAACATCACGGGCTGGTGTGACAAGTCGCTTGAAGGCAACTCCATGGCGGGCCGTTTTGCGTCCCTGATTGATGAAGCCACCGGTCAGGCCCTTGATGGTGCCGTAGAGGTTGTGGACAGCCACACCGTCAAGCTGAACGTGCCGGTGTCCGACATCACCCTGATCCCCGGTATGGCAGATTACCCTGCGGCGATCGTGCACAGCTCGCATGACGCGGGCAAGATGATTGATAACCCGATCGGCACCGGCCCATACCTGCCTGAAAGCCTTGAAGTTGGCGTCAAGGCGGTTCTGGTCAAGAACCCGGATCACACATGGTGGGGCACGGACGTCTATGGCGGCCCCTACATCGACCGTCTGGAATACATCGACTACGGTACTGATCCCTCCGCGTGGATCGCAGCCGCCGAAGCAGAAGAAGTGGATGCGTTCTATTCCATGGAAGGTGAATACATCGACATCATGTCCACGCTGGACGGTTGGGTCGAAAACTCCATCGCAACTGCGGCGACAATTGTCATCCGTCCGAACCAGCTGGCCGAAGTTGACGGCATGAAGCCTTATGCGGACAAGCGTGTACGCCAGGCAATTGGCATGGCCGTTGACAACTCGGTCCTGTTGGAATTGGGCTATGCGGGTCGCGGCATTGTGGCGGAAAACCACCACGTTGGCCCAATGCACCCCGAGTATGCTGAATTGCCACCGCGCAAGATTGATCCGGCAGCCGCCAAGGCCCTCATGGAAGAAGCCGGCATGGCCGATTTCGAGCATGAGCTGATGTCGATTGACGACGCATGGCGCAAGGACACCACCGATGCGGTGGCGGCCCAGCTGCGCGATGCAGGCATCAAGGTCAAGCGGACCATTCTGCCCGGCTCTACCTTCTGGAATGACTGGGCGAAGTATCCGTTCAGCTCGACCAACTGGAATGCGCGTCCGCTGGGTGTTCAGATCTGGGCACTGGCATACCGCACGGGCGAGGCGTGGAACGAGTTTGGTTGGGCAAATCCTGAGTTTGACGCCCTGCTTGCCGAAGCTCTGGCCGTTGCGGACGTTGAAAAGCGCCGCGCGCTGATGGCCAAAGGCGAAGCAATGATCCAGGAGGAAGGTGTCACAATCCAGCCTTACTGGCGTTCCCTCTACAACCACACCAAAGAGGGTCTGGTTGGCGCAGGACACCACATTGGATTTGAATACCATCCCGCACGGATGGCCTGGACTGCTTAAACCCCGGACCAGATCAACGTCAGGGGGCCGCGCCGTGCGTGGCCCCCTTTTTCTATGGCCCGGTCAGTTCGCCAATCCGGTCTGGTGGAAAGTGCACCGCCTGCGCCAGCACTTTTGGTACCTCCTCTGTCAGAGGGTAGCCATCAAGCACCTTGCGGATGCTGGAATTCATCGCGGCAACAAGGGCAGAATCCTGCATTTCATGACGCCTTACCCTGGCAAACCATGCTTCTTCCAGAATGAGATCCTCAATCAACGGATCAATCACCGCGCCGCCCCCGCCGGGGTAGCGGTAATACCCAACGCCGCCGATTTTTCCCATGCGCCCCTCCGCCACCATGCGCGGCAGGATCGGCACAGCGCGTGCCGGGTTCCGGGCCAGCACGGCATCCAGCCCCAACAAATCCTGTGCCTCGCATGGCCCCACATCGTAGCCCCAGGCCACCAGCGCCTCGTCCAGCTCCCACGGGTTGGTGTGATGAAACATCAGGTGCTCTGCGGTTTCCCAGAACCCGTTTTGCACCGCCTCAAGCAAGGAAGTTTGCGTCACTTGCCCGGCCCAAGGAAACGGCGGTTCGCAATCACCGCCAACAAATCATTCAGCGAAGAATTTGCAGGTCGGTTTGACGTATTAACCTGCGCGGATGCGCGCCCATAAAGCGGCTCGCGCGCAAGCAGCAGTTCTTTCAGATGGGCCATCGCTTGCGGGTTGCCCTCCATCGGGCGCAGATCGCCTTGCGCGCGCACCCGCTGCATATGTTCGGCGGGGCTGGTTCTGACCCAGACGGTGTGGAAACGCTCAAGGAGACGGGCAAAGGTTGTGGGTTCCGCAACGATCCCGCCCGCCACTGCCAGGATCATCCGGTCATGGGCCGCGCTGATCCGGTCCAGCGCCTCGGCTTCCATCTTGCGATAGCCACTTTCCCCATAAAACGCCATGATTTCCGGCAAGGGCATGCCTGCACCACGTTCGATGTCATCGTTCAATTCGACAAACGGAATGTTCAGCGCCTCACCGGCCAATTGGCCCAAAGTTGATTTCCCCGCACCGCGCAACCCAATCAGGCAAATGCGACCCGCGCGCAGAACGCCGGGGTTTTGCGGTGCCAGCAAGGTGCACACCTGATCCTGCACAGCACCGGGTGCCTCGCGGTAAAGCGATGCAACCCGTTGGGCATCGTGGTCAACGGCGTTTTCTTCTGCCAACAGCGCCTCAATTCGCAAATCAAGCGCCTGCGCCACCCGTTGCAGCAACAGCACCGAAATATTGCCCGCGCCGGCCTCCAACTGGGCCAGATAGCGCGGCGAAACGCCAGAGCGTTCCGACAACACGCGGCGGGGCATACCGCGCAGCTTGCGGGCCTCTGCCACCCGCGCGGCCAGCCGCGCGATCAACCGCGCCCCTGCGCCATCATCCTGCTGCGGGTCGGGCATCAAGCTCATCTCAGATCACCTTCCAACCCAAATACGCCAGGCAATAGCCTCATCACTCA
>Ga0316204_10009671_pt1 | contig 12761 bp, 11 predicted proteins | sample 6monrhotite_MG_2_FD_205661 | JGI IMG/M metagenome (GOLD analysis project Ga0316204, IMG submission 205661) | Microbial mat bacterial communities from mineral coupon in-situ incubated in ocean water Damariscotta River, Maine, United States -... | ecosystem: Environmental > Aquatic > Marine >...
AGAAAATCATGCACCAAGCGCCCCTCACGAAATCGTACCTCGTGCTTGGTAGGATGAACATTTACATCCACCAACACCGGATCTATCTCCAGGTAGAGCACATACGCAGGGTGACGGCCATGATATAGCACATCCTTGTAGGCCTGTCGGATGGCATGGGTTATCAATTTATCGCGCACTACACGACCATTCACAAAGAAATATTGTTGGTCAGCTTGGCTGCGAGAAAAAGCAGGCTCTGCTATCCAGCCCCACAAGCGAAGGCTTGCGGCTTCAAAATCAATACTAATGGCATGGTCTACAAAACCGCTGCCACACACCGCTGCAATACGCTGACGGTGACTGGCATCGTCATTCGCCGCACGGTAGCTTTTTACCAGCTTATTGTTGTGGCGTAAATTGATCGCCACATCATAGCGGCTAAGAGCAATACGTTTAACCACCTCGTCTAGGTGGTTAAACTCGGTTTTATCGGTGCGTAGAAATTTACGTCGTGCGGGGGTGTTATAAAAGAGATCTCGAATCTCCACGGTGGTGCCCTGTGGGTGAGCAATCGGTGTTGGCTCACTGATAACCTCACTGCCATCTCCTTGAACGCTCCAACCACTGCTTTCATCAAAGGTACACGAGCTTATTTTTAGACGAGAAACCGAGCTAATACTGGGCAGCGCTTCCCCTCGAAAACCTAAGGTGGCAACCCCCTCTAAATCTTCAGAATCGCAGATTTTACTGGTAGCGTGACGACTCAAGGCCAGCGCGAGATCATCCTGGTAAATGCCACAGCCGTTATCACGAATTTGAATCAACTTGATGCCACCCTGTTCTACATCAAGATCAATTTTATCGGCACCCGCATCCAGCGAGTTTTCCAATAACTCTTTCACCACAGAGGCGGGGCGTTCCACCACTTCACCTGCGGCGATTTGATTGGAAACTTGGATTGATAAAGGGTGTATACGAGGCGGGGTTTTAATTTGTTTCATAAGGCATAATGCACACTTCGTTAGGTGTGCATTATGCTAACACAGGGTGACATTCAAATCAGCCGCCGACATGCTGCGGAATGCGAATCGCTTGACCCACACGTAGCGTGTCATTACGTAACTCATTAGCAGAACGAATTGAATCAATCGTTACGTTATATTTATGGGACAATCCGCTCAGGGTCTCCCCTGACTTGATAACGTGTTTGGTATCACCCAAGGCCAATAACGTGCCGGGTGGCGGAGTATTAACAAAGTAGGCTTTCACCCCGCCAAGAATCGCATCTGCCAATTTATTTTGATGCTTGGCATCCTTGAGCTTACGCTCCTCCTTTGGGTTTGAGATAAATGCCAACTCAACCAATATAGAGGGGACATCATGGGATTTTAGTACCGCAAACCCTGCCTGCTCCACCTTCTGTTTATGCAGTTGGTTAACGCCTCTGAGCTCACGCAGCACTCGATCACCAACCGCTATACTCTCTTTGATCGCTCCGGTCTGGGAAAGGTCCAGCAGTACCGAGCGCAACATCTCATCTTTTTCATCAATATCCGTGCCTGCGATTAAATCTGCCGCATTCTCTTTCTCTGCAAGCAGGCGCGCTGCCTCACTGGTAGCCCCACGCTGGGAGAGCGCATAAACCGATGATCCTTTAGCATGATGAGAACGAAACGAATCAGCATGGATGGACACAAACAGATCCGCATGGTTTTCCCGCGCAATACGGGTGCGATCACGCAGGCGAATAAATTGATCATTATCTCGGGTCAATACCGCTCGCATACCTGGCTGGGCATTAATCCGCTGTGCTAATTTTTTTGAAACAGCCAAAACAACATTTTTTTCATAGGTGCCATTTGCACCAATCGCACCTACGTCTTTTCCGCCATGGCCTGCATCGATCACCACCACTACATCACGGTAGCTCTGTGGCGCTGTTTTAGATATATGCTTGGTTTGAGTACTCTTAACTGGCTGACGAGCGACTGGCTGATTGTTTTTCGCAGACGTGCCCACCCCCGGGAAGTCAATCACTAAGCGGTGACCAAACTCCTCCTTGGGAGGCAGTAAAAAAGCTTTTGGCTCCACCTTTTGGCTAACATCGAGCACCAGGCGTAAATCATCACCTTTTCTTGCACCTGAACGCACATGTCGAATGGGGCCTTGCTGTAAAGCCGTTTGATCGAGCTTGCCATTGAGTTGAGTGTCGGCAATATCGACAACGACGCGATGCGGGTTACTCAGCGTAAAAACCTGATAATTAACACGTCCGCTCAAATCTAGTACCACACGGGTCGCGTCTTGGGTCGCACTGCTGCGCACCTCTTGCACCGACTGCGATGCGTTGACCTCAACAAGTGTTAGCATCAACAAAAAAAGTAAAAAAATACGCGTCATCATAACCATTGCCTAAATGGGGTTAGCCCTTGTAAAGTCTGCACCCTAGGCGCATCATTTTCAAGATTTTAAAATTCAATAAAATCAATACAGTACAAAAAACACTTACTAAACCTCATAAGGATTTGTGTGTAACTTTAGTTTTTTACCCTAACTGAGCCAAAATTTGTCGACCTTTTTTACTTTGAGCCACCAGTCGCACCGTCCGCGCTGGCAACTCATACGCTAAATGGATCTCCAAATCAGCGTCGGGTAAAACACCTTCCCCGCGCTGCGGCCACTCCACCAAACAAAGCTGACTGCTATCGGAAAAATAATCACGAATCCCCATGTATTCAAGCTCCTCTGGGTCTCCTAGGCGATACAGGTCAAAATGGTAGAGCTGCACACCGGATAACTCATAGGGTTCGACCAAGGTATAGGTCGGGCTTTTTACTGGCCCTTGATGTCCTAACGCCTGAATAATCCCGCGTACCAAGGTGGTTTTACCCGCCCCTAGGTCGCCATATAGGTAAATGACAGCACCTCTACTACACACCTCAGCCAATCCAGCACCCAATGCTAGTGTCGCCGCCTCATCTGCCAAAAAGATCGTTTTTTCACTCATGATGGATTCACCAACTCACGCAAGTGGGGCAGTAGATCACTGGCCAATAAACCAATGGGCGCCTCTCCAGCCGCTCGATCACCTGCCGCAGCATGCAGTGTTACCGCCATTGGCAACGTTTGAGAAGATGCAACACCCTGCGCTAACAAGGCACCCAATACACCGCTAAGTAAATCCCCCATACCGCCACTCGCCATACCGGGATTACCATCACTACAGAGCAAAATACCGCCATCAGGGCCACACATCAAAGTGCCCGCACCCTTTAGCAAAACCTGTCCGCCATATCGTTGCTGTAAATTAATAACGGCCGCAAATCGATCATCCTGAATCTCGGCGGTACTTATGCCTAACAGTCGAGCCGCTTCACCTGGATGAGGCGTTAAGAACCAGTTATCGCTAAAACAAGGCTTTGTTGCCAAAAGATTCAGCGCATCCGCATCCAAAACCAATGGCAGGGGCTGGGCCAACACCGCCGCCAACATTCGCTGCCCCCACTCGCCCTGCCCTAGGCCAGGGCCACACACAATCACATCCGCCCGTTCTAGTAGTGGTTGCAACTGCTCGAGCTGCTCAACACCATGGCACATCAACTCGGGGCGCTGGGCGCTTATCAGCGCAGCGTGATGCGCTCGCGTAGCCACAGAGACTAAGCCACTGCCACAACGCAACGCCGCCTCACCCGCGAGACGAATGGCACCGTTCATCCCTTGCTCGCCGCCCACCACCAAGACATGTCCACACATCCCTTTATGGGCATCTCTTGGGCGTGGTTTAAATTGATGTTTAAGAGCGGCATAGTCTACCCGCTCAACTTGCCCCTTTAACGACCCGCCGAGGTTTTCAGGTAGCTCCAGATCGGAAAAGCAGACATCACCACAATAACCCGGCCCCTGCCCCGTCAATAGGCCTCGGTTTAAACCAATAAAACTGATCGTGGCACAGGCCTCAACCGCACAGCCCATCACCTGACCACTCGAGGCATTCAAGCCTGACGGAACATCCAAAGCCAACACTGGCACATCACTCCCGTTAATTAAGCTAATAGCTTGGATATAATCCCCTGCTACCGGAGCGTTTAAACCTGTGCCAAGAAGTGCATCGACCACTAAATCATAATCACCCAAGCTACCGGGCAATGATCTAAGCGGGGTAATGTGTTCGCCATCCAAATTATCAAAAGCTTGCCTTGCCTCACCCCGCAGACGCACAGGGTCCGCTAACATAATCAATGTTACCGTGATGCTGGCTTGCTGCGCCAAACGCGCCACGACAAAACCATCGCCACCATTATTGCCGCCACCACACAACACCGCTATATTGCTAGCCTTAGGCCAACGACTTTGCAGCAGCTCAAAAGCGGCCTGTCCGGCGCGTTCCATTAACACAATCCCGGGTATGCCATGCTCTTCGATGGCGATACGATCCAGAGCGCGGGTTTGTTCAGCAGAATAAAGGTAGTGAGGAAGTCTGTTCATGGCGGTATCATAGCGACTATGTCAGAGAAAAAAAACAGCGATTACCACGCCTTAAGCAAGCTGATTAAAGAATGGGGCCGCGAGCTTGGCTTCCAGCAACTCGGCATTGCGGATTGCAATCTGGATCAAGCTGAGCATCATCTCAACCAATGGCTAAGCAATGGCTACCATGGTGAAATGGCGTATATGGCCCGCCACGGCACTAAACGCAGCCGTCCCGCAACCCTTGAGCCTGGCACGCTGCGGGTGATATCGGTGCGTATGGATTACTTGCCACCCGACGGGGTCAATGCCGGTAAGGTATTACAACAACCAGACAAAGCGTATATTTCCCGCTATGCACTGGGCAGGGACTACCACAAGGTACTACGCAAACGATTGCAGCAACTGGCCGAACGCATACAGCAACAGGTTGGAGAATTTGGCTACCGGGCCTTTGTCGACAGTGCGCCGGTACTGGAGAAGGCGTTGGCAGAGAAGGCGGGGCTGGGCTGGATCGGTAAACACAGTAATTTGATCAATCGTCGTGCGGGCTCCTGGTTCTTCCTTGGCGAGTTATATACTGATCTACCATTACCTATAGATCAGGAAATATCCACAAAAAATCATTGCGGTAGCTGTAGTGCATGCATTGATGTCTGCCCTACTCAAGCCATCGTCGCCCCCTATCAAGTGGATGGACGCCGCTGTATCTCTTATCTCACCATTGAGCTACATGGCCCAATTCCACTGGAATTTCGTAAAGCACTGGGCAACCGCATCTATGGTTGTGATGATTGTCAGCTGATCTGCCCATGGAACCGTTTTTCCCGCTACACCGAAGAGCAAGATTTTTTACCTCGCCACGGCTTGGCCTCGCCAGAGCTGATTGAACTTTTCTCTTGGGATGAGGCGCACTTTCTTAATAAAATGGAAGGCTCACCGATTAGACGCATCGGTTATATACGCTGGCTACGTAACATTGCGATTGCTCTGGGCAATGCAAACAGCCGCCCCGAAATTATTAGCGCACTACAGGCACGTGAAAATCATGAAAGTGAGTTGGTGAGAGAACATGTAGCCTGGGCGCTAAAACAGCACCCAGCATAAGAATATTCAACGGACTTAAGGTAATTTGAGGAAATGCTCGCGATAATATTTCATCTCTTCAATTGACTCACGAATATCATCCAATGCTTGATGAGTTCCGCGCTTATGAAGCCCTTTGAACATCTCAGGGTTCCAGCGGCGCGCCAACTCTTTAAGGGTACTGACATCTACATTTCTATAATGGAAATAGGCTTCTAATTCTGACATCCAGCGATAAAGAAAACGACGATCCTGACCTATTGAGTTCCCGCAAATGGGAGAACTTCCTTTGGATGAATACTGCTGCAAAAAGGAAATGGTTTCTGCCTGAGCCTCCATTTCTGTCACATCGCTAGCTTTAATGCGCTCAATCAACCCCGAATCCCCATGAGTCTTTTGATTCCACTCATCCATCGTCGCCAATACTTCAGCTGATTGATGAATCGCCAACACGGGCCCCTCGGCTAAAATATTTAAGTCACCATCTGTCACTACAGTGGCAATCTCGATAATCCGGTCGTTGTCAGGATCAAGGCCAGTCATCTCCAAGTCGATCCAGATCAGATTATTTGGGTCTTGTGCCATGGGGTCTCTCTCAATTCGTTCTACTTTAATGAGTTGCCAAGTATTGTAACAGAGGCTACTCTGCTGCGTAATTGAAAATCAATTACCAAAAGATACCATTTAGTATATGAATAATTTTACAATTTTGTTTGCGTGTTGCGTATTTATCTCATTTTTTGTGCAATATTGGCTAGCCAGCCGACATATTCGCCATATTCAACAGCACCAAGATAAAGTCCCCTCAGCATTCAGCCAGACTATCACGCTTGATGCCCATAAAAAGGCGGCGCAGTACACACTCTGTAAAACTCGATTTGGCCTGTTTGAACTTATCATTGGCACCTTATTACTGTTCGCCTGGACAATAGGGGGTGGATTAGAATTAATCGACAATTTTGTGCGCGACTTGAATTTAGGCCAAATATGGAACGGGGTTATCTTTATTCTCGGCACTTCCATCCTCATGGCTATCATTGATCTCCCTAGCGATCTCTACCAAACCTTTAAAATTGAACAGCGCTTTGGCTTCAATCGTATGACAATCAAATTATTTTTATCCGATTCAGCCAAACAGCTATTCATTTCACTGTTGTTCGGCCTTCCCCTGTTATGGGTCGTGTTATGGCTAATGGATAACGCAGGCAGCTTGTGGTGGCTTTACACCTGGGCGGTATGGATGGGCTTTAGTCTCTTCATGATGTGGCTCTACCCCGCTGTTATCGCGCCACTATTCAACAAGTTCTCCCCCCTAGAGGATGATCAATTACGCATACGCATTGAACAGTTGCTCAAGCGCAGCGGTTTCAAAAGCAATGGCATTTTTGTCATGGATGGCTCCAAACGCTCCAACCATGGCAATGCTTATTTTACTGGCCTAGGGGGTAATAAACGCATCGTCTTTTTTGACACCTTACTCAAAAGCCTTGATCACGACCAAATTGAAGCGGTACTTGCCCACGAACTAGGCCATTTCAAGCACCGTCACGTACTCAAACGCCTATTCACAATGGCGCTCAGCTCACTAATTGGACTGGCACTATTAGGATGGCTAATGCTACAACCGTGGTTTTTCCATGGCCTCGGCATCTCCGCACCCTCAACCTACAGCGCACTCATGTTATTCATGCTAGCGCTGCCCAGTTTTACCTTTTTTCTCTCACCTATTTCATCACTGATGATGCGCAAACATGAATTTGAGGCTGATGCCTTTGCTGCTCAACAGTGTGATGCAGAACACCTCATTAGTGCGTTGGTTGCCCTCTACAAAGATAACGCCAGCACACTCACACCAGACCCGCTCTACGCAGGCTTTCACTATTCACACCCGCCTGCGACGGTCCGTATTCGACATCTCAGGGAGAGCGCTAGCTAATGGGCAAGCGTAAGCTCACTAATAATCAACAACGGCATACCCAGCGTATTCAGGAGAAACGTCGCGCCCGAGCCACCGCAGAGGGAGAAAACATTCCACACTCCAATCTTGGTGCAGAGCAAGAGGGACTAGTGGTCACTCGCTTTGGCAAAACAGTCGACGTTGAAGATAAACAAGGCAAAACGGTTCGCTGTAAGATTCGTCAAAACATGGGGGAACTCGTCTGTGGCGACAAGGTTATTTGGCAGGCAGAAAATGACGACTCTGGGGTTATTTGTGCAGTCATACCCCGCCACAGCCTATTAGCACGACCCGATTTCCAGGGGCGAAAAAAACTGATCGCGGCAAATATAGATCAAATCATGATCACTTGCGCCACTCAGCCGGAGCTAAGCCCCGGCTTAATCGACCGCTATCTAGTCGCAGCAGAGGCAACAGGCATCACCCCGGTAATAGTGACCAATAAAATTGATCTGGTAGATGAAAAGAGCCGCCCACTGCTAGAGCAGCAGCTCGCCATCTATCATCAATTAGGCTATCAAATTATTTATACCAGCGCAGTAATTCAGCACGGCCTGGACAACCTTATCCAGCAACTTAAAGACCGCACCAGTATCTTTGTCGGCCATTCAGGTGTCGGCAAATCCTCCTTGGTAAAAGCCCTATTCCCAGAACAGCAGATCCGTATTGGTGAACTATCTGAAGCCACTGGCAAAGGCGTTCACACCACCACCGCCTCAACCCTCTATCATCTACCTCAAGGTGGCGAACTCATTGACTCCCCCGGCATCCGTGAATTTGGCCTGTGGGAGATCAACGAAGCCCAGGTTGCTGAAGGCTTTCTTGAGCTACGTCCACACTTAGGTAACTGTCGCTTCCGTAACTGTCGCCACCAAAACGAACCAGGCTGTGCCATTCAAGAAGCCGCGAGAATGGGCGATATAAGCCAACAACGCCTAAGTAGTTTTTACCGAATTGTAGAATCACTCACAGAAAAGTGACCCTGACCAATTCAAACTGCTAAGATGGGTGCATCAAATTCAATCTAGTATAATTACAGGAGAATCTGGATGAAACTTCGTCATCTTTGTGCCGTTTCACTGCTTGCTGCCAGCTCATCTGCCACGGCTGCTGATCTTGACCTTGGAGGCCTTTTGAATAATCAAACTGGCTTTGAAGAACTTTCAGAAAACCTAACTGCTGCAATGAGCTACAAAGCGGTTACCCCTGCCGAAGCACTATCCAGTGGCTTACTGCCCTTTGGCTTTGACGTTGGTCTAGAAGTTAGCAGCACCGCTATTGACAACGATTCCATCTTTAACGATGCCTTCTCTGGCGACGCCCCTAGCTCAATCATTATTCCCAAGCTACACGCCCATGTTGGGCTACCATTTGGTATCGATGTAGGTGCATTCGTTACCTCGATCCCCAGTACCAATATCAAATTAACGGGTTATGAACTTCGCTACGCTATCTTAGATGGTGGCATGGCCACTCCAGCCGTCGGCATTCGTGCCTCTGGCACTATGCTAAGTGGTGTTGATGACTACGACTTTTCTAGTCGCAGCATCGATATTTCCATCTCCAAGGGCTTTGTTATGCTAACGCCCTATGCCGGTATCGGTAAGGTATGGGCTGACAGTGAAATCACTAATCCAGCTTTGGGCTTAGAAAATGTAGATGTCTCACAAAGCAAATACTTTGCAGGTTTGAATATCAATATGGGGTTGTTCAATATCGCGGTTGAAGGTGATAAAACCGGTGACTATAGCAGCTACAGCGCTAAGCTTGGTTTACGCTTTTAAGCAATCACTTCATAACGTAAAACGGCGGACTAGTCCGCCGTTTTACTATAAAAGCTTTGTGCACGAAAGATAGTTTTTGTTCTAACCCCTTGCAACCTAGCATAGGAAGTGAACCCTATGCATATTCATCAATCCCCATTAACGTCTGTAGCTTATCCCGCTCATCTTGCTGTGCCAGCTGCCCATAGGCACTAACTGCCCGCTGCTGAGGGTAGCCAAGGTCTGAACCCTTATTTGAAGGTTGCTGTATATAATTTTGCAGCAGTTGCTGTTTTTGCGATGGGCTCACTGACTCCACCTGAACAACAGCTGAGGCAGGTAAACGCAACACCTCCTGACTTGGCCTTTCCGAAGAGGAAGCAGAAAGTGGCTTCAGCTTATCTTGGCGATTATCTAAGCTGTATAGGTTGAAGTTATTATCAGCAATGCGCATAGGTCAATTATAGACCAACTATAAAATAGTAGAAGAATCAAGATTGCGGGATTTCTTCAAGCCTTCAACATCATCCAAATTTTTAACCCGATAAAGCCGTGCATCACTGAAATCAACACCTCGAATATCGGATTTTTTGAAATCTGCTTCCGTCAAATTACTCTTTTCAAAAGTGGCTGAAATCAATATTGTCCCAATAAAATTAGCTCTGCGGAAATCACCATCACGTAACTGCGCACTATTCATAGACGCAGATTCGAATATCGCCTCCACAGCCTTTACATTATTCAGTTTGCTCCAACTAAATGACCCAGTGGTTGCATTCATACGATAAAGGTTAGCACCACTCAAATCACTATCAGCAAAACTAGCAGAAACAGCTTGGGTATTACGCAAATTAACCCTCCGCATAGAGTTTTCTCGAAAAGATGCGGCTTTTAGGTTTGCATTGCTTAAATCGGCTTGATCAAAAATAACATTAGTAAATCGTGCCCGCTCCAAATTCGCACCGCGAAGATTAGCACGGGTAAAATCAATATCTTCAGCTTCAAACATCACCAAATTAGCATCACGCATCACCACGCCTACCATTGATGCGCCGTTATAATTACTTTTACCGTAAATCACATCTTTAAAAATCGAATAATCTAATATTGTATTTACAAAGGTGGTATTACCAAGCTCAACACTACTAAATTTGGCTCGCTTTAAGTTTGCATCAGTGAAATTGGTTTCAATCAAGATACTATCATTGAATATCGTACGCTCAATATTAGCCCCTGTTAGGTCTGCCCCACTGAGATCGGCACCCGAGAAATCAGCACCAGTCAAATCAGCATTACGTAACATAACGTCTCTCAAGGAGGCATTACGTAGATTCACTCCACGAAGATCGGCATCATGCAAGTTAGCCCCTGTAAAGTCAGCACCTTCTAAATTACTGCGACGTAATTTAGTAAAGCCTAGGTAGCTTTCAACAAACTTAACCTCCGATAAATCGACATTGTTCATTGAAAGTCGGGTTAAATTTTTCCCACTAAAGTCAATTTGAGTAGGCTGATTAGTTGTCATTTTGCTCAAAACATCCAACTCTGATAATGGTGCCGTATGACGCGCCTTATCTGAGCGATGATCAGGCAGACCGGTACAGCCAACAAGCTGAAGCAACATACCAAGCAGCAAAAGTAGTACTATATTCTTAATTGCACTCACACCTATCATTCAAACATCCATAATTCACCGGGTAAGGCGTCAATTCCCTACCACCTTGTCACGCAAGTAAACAGGGATCGCCTCTTCAGGCGCAACATAACCACCCGCACCAAAGATTCCTTGGGCTAAGCTCACCACATCTTTAGCGTGAGGGTAATACTCTACCAAAGTTTTTTGCAATTTATCTGCAAAACTATCGGGTATCTGCTCTGCATAGCTTTGCCAGCCACTCCCTAACGCCAACCATTGCCCCTCAAATGAATCAGGAATGGAGGCCAGTGGGGTTACCCACTCTTTACCCAACAAGTCGGTTTTACCCCACTCTGGCACATGATAAGCACCAAAATAGACCTCTTTCATACCCGCATCATTGGCAACCAATACGTTCTGCTCACCAAATTCACGAAATGCCCCATGGGCCATCGTCGCTAAGGTAGAGACCGGGGTCACGGGTATATCTACCGCAAATGCCAGCCCCTGAACCACACCCGCGGCAATTCGCAAACCAGTAAAGGCACCTGGCCCACACGCAAAAGCAATGCTATCCAACTGCTTTAACGACATCCCTGCCTCCACCAACAACTGATCCACCATAGGTAAAATAAAATCTGAATGCTGTCGTGGTGCAATCTTAAACTGCTCAACGATTTCATCGCCCACCTGCAAAGCAGCTGAACAAGCCGTCGTCGACGTTTCAATGGCTAAAATTTTGTGGCAAGCCACCATAATGAGACCTTATATTAAGAATTTACTGCTTGCTCAACATCACTAGGCTGTTCGGAAAAAAAAGCCTGTACCCGTTTTATATTACGAGTGCGTTTCATACGTGGCAGGCTATTAATAAATATTCGACCATACGACTTAGTTAAAGTGCGCGGATCGCAAATCATCAACACGCCGCGGTCATTCACATCGCGAATCAAGCGACCAACACCTTGCTTCAAAGTAATGACCGCTTGCGGTAGTTGATAATCACGAAACGGGTTTCCTCCCCGCTCGCGAATTGCATCAATACGCGCCTGTAACAATGGGTCACCCGGCGAGGCAAAGGGCAATTTATCTATAATCACACAAGACAGTGCCTCACCACGCACATCAACACCTTCCCAGAAACTGCTCGTGCCAAGCAGAATGGCATTATCAGTAGAACGAAACTTAGCCAACAGCTGTGATCGAGGCATGCTGCCCTGAATCAATAAAGGATACTCGACCGCCACCTCTAACAGATTTGCCGCTTCTTGTAGTGCCCGGTGGCTAGTAAACAACATAAAAGCACGCCCTTCACTCGCCTCAAGTACGGGTAGGGCTTGTGCAACGACGTGAGCGGTATACTCCTTACTAGAGGGCTCGGGCAAGCCATCAGGCACATACAGCACTGACTGATTCATATAATCAAAAGGGCTATCCCAACTGCGGCACACAGCATCTTCAATGCCTAACGTCTTACAGATATGTTCAAAACTATCGGCCACCGTAAGAGTAGCTGAAGTAAACACCCACCCACAGGGGCGAGACTTCATGTGCTCACGAAAGATATCCGCAATATCCATCGGCGTCAGATAGATAACCACAGAGCGATTAAAAATCCCCACCCAATGGATAAAACCCTCCGGCGTCTCGCCTGTCAAATGCTGAAAACGTTCATACAACGCACCGCAGCGTTGAAAGCAGTTATCCAGCGCTTTACCGCGCTCAGCGGCCACCTCCAAGAGTGCAAGCATCTCCTCCATGGCATCAGCAATATCACCCAGGGCTGACTCCAAGCCTTCTAATTTCCTACATATTTTCCAGGTCATACGATTACTGTCATCGGGCATTACCCGACGAAATAAACGCGCTG
>Ga0316204_10009672_pt1 | contig 12761 bp, 12 predicted proteins | sample 6monrhotite_MG_2_FD_205661 | JGI IMG/M metagenome (GOLD analysis project Ga0316204, IMG submission 205661) | Microbial mat bacterial communities from mineral coupon in-situ incubated in ocean water Damariscotta River, Maine, United States -... | ecosystem: Environmental > Aquatic > Marine >...
ATCCGGGCTTTTTGTAACATGGCCTGGGAATTATCAATGGCAATAATTTTCACCGAATCATCATTGATTGACTTTGCCATGGATAATGACGATGCGCCCAGAGAACAACCTAAATCATAACAATAACTATTCGGCTGATAAAATTCAGCTGACAGAATACCGGTCATGGCCACAATACTGGCATAACCTGGTACCGAGCGGTTAATCATATCCGGGAAAACACTGGCTACTTTTTCATCAAAGTTAAAGTCTACCAGCTTATCCAGTGGCTGGGCATAGAGCGAGTCTGAAGTCATTATGTTACCTGTTACAGGAGTTCCGCCCAGAGGTCATGTTCACTATTATCGACAATTTTGACGTCGACAAAGTTCCCAGGCGCCAATCCCGCCGTTTGATCCACTTCCGGATTATCGACATTATCAATAAAAACCAGGCCATCGACATCCGGTGCATCGGCAGCACTTCGGGCAATAACACCTTTATCGTCAATAGAATCCACCAGCACCCGCATAGATTGGCCGATTTTTGCCTGCAATTTGTTAAAGCTAATTTCTGACTGCAGTTCCATCAGGCGCGCCAGGCGTTCTTCTTTGACGGCTTCAGGTACCGGGTTTGGCAGCTTATTGGCTGCGGCACCTTCCACGGGTGAATATTTAAATGCTCCGATGCGGTCAAACTGAATTGCTTTGGTAAACGCCAATAAATCCTCAAAGTCCTGCTCCGTCTCTCCTGGAAAACCAACAATAAACGTACTTCTCAAGGTAATGTCGGGACAAACATCACGCCAGGAGGCTATGCGTTTTAGCATATTTTCGCTATTCGCCGGACGTTTCATCGCCCGTAAAATATCCGGTGAGGAATGTTGCAGGGGAATATCAAGATAAGGCAGAATTTTACCTTCAGCCATCAAAGGAATGACATCATCCACGTGCGGATAGGGATACACATAGTGCATACGCACCCAGGCATCCAGATCACCCAATGCGGATGCCAATTCCTTAAAGCGGGTCTTCACAGGTTTACCCTGATGAAATCCGGTCTGGTATTTGACATCGACGCCATAGGCCGAAGTATCCTGGGATACCACCAGCAATTCCCTAACGCCAGCATGAACCAGGTTTTCTGCTTCCTGCATGACCTCTCCGACCGGTCGACTAACCAGCTTTCCCCGTAATGATGGAATAATACAAAAGCTGCAATGATGATTACAGCCTTCGGAAATTTTTAAATAGGCGTAATGCCTTGGCGTCAATTTAATCCCGCCCTCAGGGATCAAACTGGTATAGGGATCATGTTCAGGTGGAATATGTTCATGGATAGCGGTCATGACTTCTTCCAGGGCGTGAGGCCCGGTCACCGCCAATACCTGAGGATGAGTCTGTTTAACGATATCCCCTTTACCACCAAGACAACCCGTCACAATTACCTTGCCATTTTCGGCCAGAGCTTCACCAATGGCATCCAGCGATTCCTCAACCGCTGCATCAATAAAACCACAGGTATTAACAACCACCATGTCAGCATTTTGATAGGAATCACCGATATCATAACCCTCGGCACGCAAGCGTGTGAGTATTTGTTCAGAATCCACTAATGCCTTGGGACATCCCAGGCTGATAAAACCAATCTTGTTAGCTGCCATATTTTTCCTGTGAAAGGTATGTTTTATATTCTAATAAATTGCCTATTATAGCAATTTTAAAAGGCCTGGGGTTATGCTATTATCAGCAAAAAATTTTTTACCCCAGTATTTAACTCAGTTTTTATTAACAATCGCATTAATAAAGGAAATTTTAATGAACAAAACATTATTAGCCGCAGCCATAACCACTCTACTCCTGTCTGGCTGTAGCCGTGATTATACGCCCGCCTCTGGCGCCAGCGGTGAAGACATATTCAAAGCGGCCTGCCTGGAATGTCATGAAGCCATTGAAGGTAAAGATAATATCCATTACGAATTGACCAGTGATAGAAGAAATGTGGATTTCGTGGCTAAAAAAGTGGCTTCGGGAAGCCTGAAGATGCCTAAATTCCCCAATATCACTGGCGATAGTTTAACCGCAGTCAGCCAATACGTAATTGAACACAGTATTGCCAAATAATGTTATCTATCCCTTAGGAAGACGTTCTATAAAAACCGGAAAAATACCGATTATCAGGCATCTTGTAGTGATTTCAGCTCAATTTGCAGGTATTTTTCAACAACTATAGACACTTTGTAAGCCTTGAATTGTTATAATTTGACTGAAGTCAAAGTTTATTTTTCTGTTATCCGTAAACTTATCTTGCGAATAATGATTTCTATCTTATTATTAATATAAAAGTTAGCCATAACTCTAAAGAGCAATCACTCTGCCATTACAAGTTGAGTCAACAGACCTATGAATATAAATAAAGAACTGGAATATTTGATTTCGGAAATTCCGATTTTCAAGGAATTAAATGCTGAAGATACTAAAATTCTATCAACATTTCTGTTTCCCAAGGATCTCGCCATTGGCGGTCTGGTCTGCAAGGAAGGTCAACATGGTAGTTTTTTGAGCTTTGTATCAAAAGGGGAGCTGGAAATCGTCAAAAAACTGGATGGCAAAGAAGTCACCATTTCGACTATTGGTGAGGGTGATACTCTGGGTGAAATGGCATTAATTGACGGCTTGACCCGTTCAGCCACCGTAAAAGCCTGCAAGCCATCAACCATATTGATTTTACGTCGAGATGATTTTAATAATTTGCTCGCCCAGCATCCTGAAGTGGGTATAAAAATTCTCAAAGGTATTGCCCGCTTGCTAAGCCTGAACCTGAGAAAGGCATCCGCACAAATTACAACCTATATGAGTATGACTCAATAACAAGCAGCCATTTGGCTTTAGCGATTGGTCCTTTTATTCTTTTTCCCGCCAAATTTTCTCGCCATATGCTTGGTATGACGGTGCTTCCTTTCCAATACCTTCTGTGTTTTCTCATTATTTCGTCGGGTGTTACGAAAAGGATTACTGCTGTTTTTAAACTCCAGACGTATTGGCGTAGCTTCCAGTTTCAACCACTTGCGAAATGAATTCACCAGATAACGTTTATAAGCTTCCGGAATATGCTCCGTTTGGTTGCCATGAATGACAATCAACGGTGGATTTTGGCCACCTTGATGCGCATAACGCAGCTTTATCCGTCGACCACGTGCCATTGGCGGTTGATGCATCTGCACCGCTTCTTCCAGCAAGGTCGTCAATTTAGACGCCTGGTGCTGCTTCATGGCTGACTCATACGCTTTATCAACCGATTGATATAATAAGCCCACACCACTGCCATGCAACGCTGAAATATAGTGATATTTGGCATAATCAAGATAAGGCAATCGACGTTCCAGTTGCTCCTTGACAAACTGTCGACCATCCTGACTCATGCCATCCCATTTATTAATGGCAACAATCAATGCCCGACCTTTGTCCAGCACATAGCTGAGCAGATGCAAATCCTGATCCGTCAGACCTTCATGAGCGTCAAGCATCAAGATGACTACGTGGGCCGATTCAATTGCCTGAAGCGCTTTAATAATGGAGAATTTTTCAATGGTTTCTTTGACTCGACTACGGCGTCTTACTCCCGCAGTGTCAATAAAGGTATAACGCTGACCATCGCGTTCAAAAGGAATAAAGATACTGTCGCGAGTTGTGCCCGGCATATCAAAGGCAACCAGCCTTTCTTCACCCATCAGGCGATTAATCAGGGTCGATTTACCCACGTTAGGGCGGCCCACGATTGCCAGTTTGATACCGCTTTTTTCATAAGAGTCTTCATCAGTTTCCTGATCCACCTCTTCAGGGATCTCTGCCAGCAATTCTTCCATTAATAGCACAATACCATCACCATGAGAGGCTGAAACTGCATAGGGCTGACCCAGTCCAAGGGCATAAAAATCCGATTCAACCAGATCTTCATTCATACCTTCGGTTTTATTAACCAGAACGATGATTTCTTTACCCAGTTGACGAAGCTGCTGTGAAATGGTCTGGTCATGCCCGGTAATACCGCCCCTTCCGTCGACCAGAAACAGGATAATATCAGCTTCCTTCATGGCCTGGTAAACCTGGGATTGCATCAGGGTTTCAATCCCGGCATCTTCACCACTGAGGCCACCGGTATCAATGACGATATAGGGACGATCGCCCACTTTACCATCGCCATACTGCCTGTCTCTGGTAACACCAGGCATATCAGCCACCAGGGCATCTCTGGTTCTGGTCAGGCGATTAAAAAGTGTTGACTTGCCCACATTGGGCCGTCCCACCAGGGCTATTACCGGCTTCATAATTTATATCACGTTTAATGTGTTTGCGATCAGATCAGGATTCAGTTGATACGTAAAGCAGCCAGTTTGCCGCCATTTCCATACATATAAACGGTTTCGCCATCTACCAGGGGGTGTACATGATAGCCATCGCCATCAAGTTTTTCACGACCAACTAATTCTCCATCCTGTCGGGAAAGGATGTGTACATAGCCTTCAAAGTCCCCGACCAGAACATATTCACCAACTGAAGCGGGAGCCGTCAATTTACGATAAGCCAGTTTGTCCTGTTTCCAGAGCGAATCACCCGTGACCCGATCGACAGCCCAGAGATTACTATCAGCATCAGTCACATAAATGTGTCTTTCGTCCACGGTAATTCCAGCATAAGAGGACATATCCTTAGCCCAGAGCACTTCCCCTTCCAGGGCATCAATAGCAACAATTCGTCCCTGGTAGCTTGCAACATACAATACTCTGCCAACCAGTAACATATTACCATCGATGTCCACCAGGCGTTCCAAATCTGAACGACCTCTTGGAACAGCAGCATTAGCTTCCCACAGCAAACGACCATGTTTGACGCCAACCGCAGCAACCTTACCACTATCAAATCCGGTAAAAATCAGCTCCCGTCCACCGATAACCGGACTGCTATTACCACGCAGTGTCAGCACGGGAACGCCTCGGTCATAAACCCATAGCTGACTACCATTGTAGGTATCCAGGCCATAAACTTTACCATCACCGGTGCGCACCACCAGAATGTTACCCTGAATCAAAGGCTTGGCCAGCATGACGCTGCTGAGACCTTTCTTCCACCTTACTTCACCATTACTGGCATCCAGAACAATCAATTCACCGTCCGTTGTCCCGACCATCAGCAGGCCTTCCCCAGCACCTACACCACCAGATATAGTAACGTCCAGTTTTACCTGCCAGTTGATGTTGCCATTCTCCAGACTGAGCGAGCTAAGCTGTCCTTCCCTGTCCACTGTGAAAATTTCATCGTCCACAATCGACGGTTGTAAATTCACCATTACCTCATCAACACCCACACCGACAGTTTTCGTCCAGACAGACTGAACCTGTTTTGATTGAGTGATATCGGTCAGTTCGGTGGGAGGTATCGAATTATCTTCGCCACCGAAAAAACCGCAAGCGGTTAACAATAGACTTAACAACAAAATGAAGGTAGTGAAAAAAATTCGCTTCATTATGAATTACCTAAATCATTTCGTTTAACTTTTAGTATCTGGGCATTGGCGCCAATGGCGGCATAAGACTGTAATGCCTGATCATAGGCCGCTTTGGCCTCATTAATACGATTTAAAAGCACCAGAATATCACCTTTTGTTTCGAGATAACTGGCTTTAAACTGGCCCTGTTGAACATCCAGTACTTTAAGTGCTTCTTCATGCTTGCCCTGTGCAGACATCACAGTAGCCATGCGGATCCGGGAGATATGTTGCAGGCTTTGGACTTCACTATTGTTGATAACCCACAGATACTTTTGTTCGGCCTCAGCCAGTTTACCCTCGGCAACCAGCTTTTTTGCTTCGAGCAATGACGCCAGGGCTGCATAAGGATATTTAGCATAGTCAGTCTGCATGACATCAACCTTTTGGCTGAGCTGAGCATTCTGATTTTCTGCACTCCCCTGAAGGATGTGATCATAAGTGGTAGAAGCCGATAGCACTTCATTGGTCTGATACTGTTTCCATTGTTGCACACCGATAATACTGCCTAGACCGACTATGACCAGGCCCATGATCATTTTATAATTTTCGCTCCACCATTTTTTAATGGCCTCAACCTGCTGTTCTTCTGTTTCGTAATTATCCATGGTTACTCCAAAAACCAGAGTTTAAACTCTCTGGGTATAAAATTATAAACTTCTTAATAATTCAACTACTTGAGACTGGGTCAATTGTTCCTGTTGAGGCTTGTCCGCAGCGTTCTCAGCGCGTAGATATTTCACCGTGATTATATTTTTATCCAGTTCATCATCCCCCAGGATCAAAGCAATTTCTGCCTGACTTTTATCCGCCCGCTTCATCTGGCTCTTGAAACTGCCTCCGCCACAGACATTCAGGACACGCACCCCGGTTACTTCGTCACGCAACTGCTCAGACAATGTCAGACCGGCAATCTGAGCACGCTCCCCCATCATCAGCATAACGGCATGAGGACATTTTAAATGCTTATCCAGTTCGCTCTGTTCAACCAGCAATACCAGACGTTCCAGTCCCATAGCAAAACCGACAGCGGTTGTTTCCCGGCCACCCAACTGCTTGACCAGACCATCATAGCGTCCACCCGCACAGATTGTTCCCTGCGCACCAAGCTTATCCGTCACCCATTCAAATACTGTCTTGCAGTAATAATCCAGACCGCGTACCAATCGGGTGTTGACTTCATATTTTATCCCTACTGAATGCAGATAGGCACAAAGTTGCGTAAAATGCTCCCTGGATTCATCATCCAGATGCTCCATCAAATGAGGTGCCTGCTCAATTATATCCTGCATTGCCGGATTTTTACTGTCCAGAATACGCAGAGGATTAGAGTTCAGACGCCTCAGGCTGTCTTCATCCAGTTTTTCTTTGTTAGCTTCCAGGTACTCTATCAGGATATCACGATAATGATCCCTTGATTCAGGCGTTCCCAGAGAATTCAATTGTAAGGTCACCGAATCTTCCAGCCCCAGCATTTTCCAAAATCGCGCCGTCATGCAGATGATCTCGGCATCAATGTCCGGTCCACTCAGACCAAACACCTCGACACCAAACTGATGAAACTGCCGATAACGCCCTTTTTGTGGTCTTTCGTGGCGAAACATTGGCCCCATATACCACAAACGATGCTGCTGATTGACCAGTATACCATTTTGTATTCCCGCCCGTACACACACCGCTGTTCCTTCCGGTCTCAGAGTCAGGCTGTCACCATTGCGATCGTCAAAAGTGTACATTTCTTTTTCAACAATATCGGTGACTTCTCCGATTGAGCGTTTAAACAGAGCCGTTTTTTCGACAATAGGAAAACGGATTTCATCATAATTGTAGCTTTGCATGAGTTGACGCAGTTTTTCTTCAATAAACTGCCATGATGGACTTTCATCGGGAAGAATATCATTCATCCCGCGAATTGATTGAATTTTATCTGCCAAAATGTTTCCTGATGTCTTTCTTGATAGAGTTCGTTTAGAAGGTTAAAGGCTTTTGTATGAAGCGAAAAATAATTGCGCTTATTCTACATTAAATCGGGCAATATTTTTGTCATTTATATATTTGGAATGATCGTAAAGCTGACCACGAATGCTGACTTTAACGACCTTGCCGTCACCTAAAAAGACATTATAAGGTGTCTTGCCCTGTAATTGCAGCGTCTGCCCCGCTTTTTTCAGGCCGGTTGCCAGCTTTTTATTGTCCGCATCTTTGATAATAACCCAGGAATTGCCATTGAATTCCAAAACCAGATAATTGCCGGTTTCAGCTATTGCACTTTCATTCTCTGATGTTGCTAAAACAACTGGAGAGACATTACTAGCCCTTGCCTCCTGCGCAGCCGACTCAATTGATGCAGAGTCTCCAGCTGACAAAGAGTCCTGAACCTGTAGAGAGCCTTCAGCTTGTAAAGAGCCTTCAGCCTGAGCTTGCAAAGAGCCTTCAGACTGCAAAGAGCTATCTGAATTCGATGACCCCGCCTCAACCGATGCCGGCGTCTTTTGAGTTGAACCTGTATTTTCTTCCTCAGGAGGCATATAAATGGAGTCATCCAACGCTGGCAAGGATAATGAATCAGGCGCGTTATTCTCGCTCATACCCGGGCCGTTAACAGTCTCAGAAATTTCAGCTTGCTGAGTTGCATTATCTGAATCAATATTGCTATGGGAAATATAATTCCACAACTTCCAGCCGCCAAAGAGCGATATAGCGATAAACAGCACTAATATGAACGGAGCAACAAGTATAGATACATTAATACCCGCGCCGTGTCGCTTTCCTTTGGTGATTTTCAGTTCAGGATCGATATTATTCTTACTCATTTCCTTTTTATAGCAATCGACGAGTGGTTCAGGCTGAACTTTCAAAAGCTTGGCATAGTTACGGATATAACCACACACAAAGGCCGATACCGGTAATCGCTGATGGTCTTCATTTTCCAGCGCCAATATGACTTTTTCATCCAGACGCAATTCTCTGGCGACATCAGCGGTGCTCAAATTTCTTTCGTTTCGAGCGATTTTTAATCGATGTCCAAAACCGTCCTCCCTGGACGTAATAATATCTTTAATTTCTTGTTGTTCTGATTGTTTTTCCAAAATTAATAGTCCTGCTTACCTTGATAAAGCCAGCGTGCTTCATCGCTGTCCGGAAATTTGCTTTTTAACAGCAATTTATAACTGGATAGTCGATTGTTATTCGGCTTTAACATTTTGCTAAGGATATTTATTCCCAGCCATAAACTATCGGCATCCTGGATAGTGCCTTCATCAAATCGCTCGAAATATGACCAGGCGAGATCATAATCCTTTTTCTTATAATAAATTCTGGCCATCCCCAATTGTGAACGAGGCAAAGTTGGATTCATTTCCAGTGCCTTGCGATATAACTGTTCAGACAATTCATAGTCATTATTTTCCGAAGCACACCATGCCGCACTTTGATAAGCACCGGATCTATTGATATATAAAGGGTTATTTATAACTTTTCTAAACATAGCCTGAGCTTCTGTGTATTTTTTTTGTTCACAAAGAAAAATGGCATAATTGTTCTGAATGGTGGTGTCATTCGGGGATAATTTGATCGATTTATTAAATTCCTGGTAAGCCTGTTCAGGACGCTCCAGACGACCATATAACACCCCCAGATAATTATGAGCCAGAGCATGATCGGGATCCTGACTTAGCGCCCTGTTCAACTTGATTAAAGCACGATCATAACGACCATTGCCAATATAGCCAGCCCCTAATTCGGTATTGATATCTGCAGCTGTTTTTTGTGAAGTCGCACCATCAGAATACTGAGTACTTAAGCCGGCCTTTTCGTCAATACCTCTTGAATCCAGGGGCGAAGTCTGACAGGCGCTTAGAGCATAAACAGAAAGTAGTGCAATCATCAATTTATTCATTCAGTCGGTTCCCCTTTGATTTCCATAAGCAATAGTTTAGCCAAATTTTGATTAATTGTTAGTTATTGTACTCGACGACTTCTATCTTTAACTTTGCCGGCCAGTTGTCCACAAGCGGCATCTATATCCTCACCACGGGTTTTTCGAATGACCGCAACATAACCCGCTTTATATAAAATATCTTTGAACCGTTTAATAGTTTGCATCTTTGAACAGTCATATTCACTATTTGGAAACGGATTAAATGGTATCAAATTAATTTTACAGGGTAAATTTCGCAATAAGCGAGCCAGTTCATGGGCGTTTTTATCACTGTCATTAACCCCTGCTAACATAACATATTCAATCGTAAACTGCTTCTTTTTGGTATCCCCGGAAAAATAATGTCGGCAAGCTTCTAATAATTCCTTAATCGGGTATTTTTTATTCAAAGGAACAATTTTATCCCGAATAACATCATTAGGCGCATGCAATGACAACGCCAGGCTGACATCACATTCTTCCCGCAGTCGTTTCAAGGCCGGGACAACACCTGCGGTGCTGATGGTCACCCGACGTTTGGACAAACCATAGGCATTATCTTCCAGCATCAAATGAATGGCTTCAACCACATTATCGAAGTTCAATAAAGGTTCACCCATGCCCATCAGTACCACATTGGTGATTGCCCGTCTGGATTCCTTTTTTTTGTTATTGGCATCAGTATCCTGGTTATAAGTGTCCAGCATACGATTAGCCACCCAGAGCTGGGCAATAATTTCAGCACTGCTCAGGTTACGATTAAATCCCTGTTTCGCCGTGGAACAAAAGCCACAATCCAGCGCACAACCCACCTGAGAAGACACGCACAGAGTCCCCCGATTATCTTCTGGAATAAATACCGTTTCAATACTATTGCCGCCATCCAGACGCATCAGCCATTTTGTCGTGCCATCACTGGCTTTTTGTTCCATGACAACTTCTGGCGCTCTGATGCTGGCAATTTTAGACAATTTGGCTCTCAATGCCTGACTGACATTGGTCATCTGATTAAAATCATCCACACCAAATTGATGAATCCATTTCAGAACCTGCACCGCACGAAATGGTTTTTCACCAATTTCTGTGAAAAAGGCTTTCATATGGTCTAAATCATAGCCCAAGAGATTGATTTTTGATAAATCTTCAGTCTCAGCAGATTTTATAGTAAGTGGATTTGTCATTTTATTTTCAGAAAATTTCGTTTCATAATCAGAAACTTTTGAGCTAAAACTCATTTTTTAAGACCATAAACAATAAACCCACTATTATCCTGCAAATTTCTGTAGAATCCTACAGAAATTTTAGTCTAATAGCGGGTTTAGTAAAAAAAAGATGTCTGTGCACTGAAAGTAGTAAGTCAACAATCTGAACCTCACTACCTCATCACAAATTATCTCCCAGAATATCAATCCCTGTCTTCAATCCATGCCATCTGAATGGCTTCAAGAATTTTTTCACCACAATGAGCTTCTGTTTCCTCAAAATCTTCCAGTTCAAGCACCCAGGCCATTAAATCCGGAAAGTTAACGTATTGAGGATCCACGTCCGGATGTCTTTCATCCAACTCAATGACAATATCGTTGATATCAGTCCATCTTAATCCCATAATTTTTCCCCCGTTGTCATTATTTCCAGACTAAATATCAATGGTTTTCAGAAACCATATTAATGGTGTATTTTGGTATTTCAATGACCAGATCCTCATCTGCTACAACCGCCTGGCAGCTTAAACGAGAATCCGGCTCCACTCCCCAGGCCTTGTCTAGATAATCCTCTTCCAGTTCAGTGGCTTCTTCCAGAGAATCAAAACCTTCACGAACAATGACATGACAGGTTGTACAGGCACAGGATTTTTCACAGGCATGTTCAATTTCTATATCATTTTCCAATGCTGCGTCACAAATAGTCGTACCCGGTTCCACATCAATGACCGCCCCTTCTGGACAGATTTCTTCATGTGGTAAAAAAATTAATTTAGTCATTTTTTGGCCCTTCTGCTTTCTCTTTAGCTTTTGTTTCAGACAGTTCGTCCACGCTGTGACCTGCCAGTGCCTTATGAATACTGGCATCCATTCGTCGTTGGGCAAATTCAGCAGATATTTTGTCTACATCTTCAATTTTTAATTTAATTGCACGTTGTTTGTCACCTTTAGCTATTTCAGCTAATTCATCAATTGCCTGACGAAGCTCTGCCTGTTCGTCAGCCGAGAGCAGCTTGTCACCGTCTTCCTGCAGCGCAGCAATCAGCGCTTCAATGACTCGGCTGGCTTCAACCTGTTCTTCTCTAAGCTTACGAGCTTCAAGATCATCGTTGGCATGACTGAAAGAATCCTTCAACATGGTTTCAATTTCATTATCACTCAAGCCATAAGATGGTTTGACCTGAATACTACTCTCAACACCCGAGGTTTCTTCTCTGGCTGAGACTGAGAGCAGGCCATCAGCATCAATCTGAAAGGTAACGCGAATTCTAGCAGCACCCGCCACCATAGCCGGTATACCTCTTAATTCAAATCGCGCCAGGGAACGACAATCAGTGACCAATTCCCGTTCACCCTGTAATACATGGATAGCCATAGCCGTCTGACCATCCTTAAATGTGGTAAATTCCTGAGCCCGGGCAACCGGAATGGTGGTATTACGATGAATCACTTTTTCGACCAGTCCACCCATAGTCTCCAGCCCCAGCGACAGTGGTGTCACATCCAGTAATAGCATGTCATCATCAGACTTATTTCCCACCAGAGCATCTGCTTGACGGGCTGCGCCAATAGCTACCACCTTATCAGGATCAATGTTAACCAGGGGCTCAGCAGAAAAAAACTCGCCAACCATTTGTCTTACCAGAGGTACCCGGGTAGAGCCACCGACCATGACCACATCCTCAATGTCATTCAAGTCAATATTGGCATCACGCAAGGCACGACGACACGGCACTAGAGTCTTTCGAACCAGGGGTTTGATCAAGGTTTCAAATTGTTGCAGTGATAACTCTGCCTGCCAGTGATTACCATTACCCAGCTGAATGGACAGAACCGCAGAGTTTTCCTGACTCAGGGTTTCTTTTGCCTGTTTGGCACAATCCTGCAACTGGCGCTGTAAAGTGGCTTCCGGTTCATTGATTTGTGCTTCTGCTATGATCCAGTCAACAATTACCTGATCCAGATCATCACCACCCAGTGAAGAGTCTCCTGCCGTTGATAAAACTTCAAACACACCTTTGGTGAGCTTAAGAATAGAGATATCAAAGGTACCACCACCCAGGTCGTAAATAACATGGATACCTTCATTGCCACTATCCAGTCCATAGGCCACAGCG
>Ga0316204_10009673_pt1 | contig 12760 bp, 8 predicted proteins | sample 6monrhotite_MG_2_FD_205661 | JGI IMG/M metagenome (GOLD analysis project Ga0316204, IMG submission 205661) | Microbial mat bacterial communities from mineral coupon in-situ incubated in ocean water Damariscotta River, Maine, United States -... | ecosystem: Environmental > Aquatic > Marine >...
AATTAAAGACTCCCCGCGATCAGCTGTTTTTCAAATGAAATCACATTTGACCCGTCATCTACAAAGTTATAAATAGATGCGTTAAACCTTTTCATTATATTACCCAAAGAAAGAAAGACATACTTTTCTTCACTTGGATCAAAATCTGAGAACGACTTTTTGATATAGAACTTTTTTTCAATAGTATCGAAAACAGCGATACTTGATTGCTTTTCTTGCTTATCCATTCTTGATAATTCATCTAGAATGCACTGCCATTCAACGTCCAAAAGCTCCTTTACCATAAGCCTTCTAACCTGAATGAATGATTTTATAAATTGATACATGAATATATCATCCAGGTTAAATTCTTTTTTGTCATTTTCAGGATACAGATTCTCCCTCCAATACCTAAATGTTTGTTTAGTAACACCTAGTATTTGACAAACTTTTCCAGGTTTAAAACCTTGGATATTTTTTTCTATTTTACTCATGAGGTGCTCATGATTGAATAATACGTGAATGACTAATATACCACCAAGTATCAAATAACGCAATAACGAGTTATCACTAACAATATATTTTGTTTTTCAATAGCATATTTAATAGAAATTTGTTATTATCAATATGAAGAAAGAATGGCTATTAGAGAGTTTCGATTATATTTTAAATAAATTAAACACAGATTATTTTTTGGTTATTTGGACTGTTAAGCTGAGTGCCACAATGCTTGTTATACAAAAAACAAACAATCATCTTATTCCTAATTCACTAATATAACGGATTTCTTATCAGACAATCAAACCAAAAGAAAATAAGTCTAAGTTCCGAAAAACTTAAAAAGATTAAATTTAGGTGCAAAAATTGGAAAAATAATGAATTAATAATTATTACAGCAAGGTAAAACGAAAAAACCCAATGGCGGCAACCACTGGGTTTCTTAGATTAGTCTAATTTGGTCTCAGACTTTGTATCTAAGTATATTTCATCCACCTCTATTGTTCAATAAAAACAGGCTTTTTAATTAAAGCATGACAATATCCTATTGCCTGTAATTTTACGAGGTTTGTGTAGGACCCTCATTTTTAAAACATACCATGAAAATGGTATTTATTATTTATGGTGAAAAAAATGAGTAAAACACGAAAACTAAATACAAATGGCCTATATGAAAAATTGGCTGAAATCTTTGATACACCTGCAGATAGAGGAGTACTTCAGGGAAATAGGAAAATTAATAAAGGTCGAACTGGCACCAGGATAAATTTCCTGCCCAGCCTAAAAAACAAAGCCATGATGCCATGTGAGAGCAGGTTGGAGGCAGATAGTTGTCTAGAATTAGAGTTTAATCAATCTGTTGTGGCATACAGAGTTCAGCCATTCACAATTCAAATCAGCGCCAAAGAGACTTACACACCTGACAGTATACACCGAGATACCTTAGGTGGCTATACAGTCAGAGAAGTAAAGGTTAGTTCTAAATTAAAGGATGAAATATTGATTAAACGGTTAGCCCGTATTTGCAATATATTTATTAATATTGGAATCGGCTTTGAAGTGAAAACCGAAACCGATCTTCAGTGCGACCCAGAATCAATTAATAGAAAGTATCTATACAGGTCTTCTCACTTTCCAATCAATGATTTTGTTAAAAACCGTGCACTTAAAATATTAAAAATAATAGGAAAAACAACATTACTTGAATTTCGAAAATCATTATCTCAACATAATATCGATCCTGTCGTCGCTGAAAAGCTTCTATTCCTCGGGCTTGTCGAATATGACTGTACAAAATCACTAACTCCAATGAGCGAGATTTGGTTAAAGGGAGAAAAGTCATGAGTACACAATTTATCCCTAGAGTGGGCATGCGTTTCGAGCTACTTGATACTGAATATGAAATCGCTGCTATTAGAAAAGACAATATCAGAAGCTCAGCTGTTATAGGAGGTCGAGTGTATAAGATTGATGTAATCAGATTTAATCAGCTATACAAATCTAAGAAATTAAAAATACTCAATGATAAATTGATAGAGAAGAATGAAAGAACAGTAAAGCCTGACGAGCTTTCAATATCAGAAGCTGAAATAATGAATTACAGGTTAAAGTACGTTAGGTATATAATTAATAAAACAATTTATTTCGGTTCAAAAAGGCACTTAGAGCCATTAATCGAAGAGGTTGCTGCCCAACACCGCCATAAAACACACCCCAGTTATGCAACACTAAGACGCTGGTTAAAGCGTTATATTAGTTCATCTAGAAATCCATTGTCATTGGTGCCAAACAATAAAGACAAAGGTAACAGAACAATCAGATTTGACCTAAGCATAGAAAGGATAATAAATGAAAAAATTGATAAATATTATCTGAATGAACAAAAACCCACATGCTCAAGTATTCACGACAGAGTTCATGATGCAATAGTGAATGAATATGCTGATGGAAATCTGAATGGAGAGAAATTACAAATCCCTTCATTATCATCCATTCAAAGAAGAATAAATAACATTGACACCTATGAGAAAGTCAAATCTCGTGAAGGAAAATATGTGGCTGCTAAACTATACAAAGCAGCAGGCAGAAGTATTTCATTAAATCGTGCATTAGAAGTTGTTGAGGCTGACGGAAATTATCTTGATGTATTGATTGTTGATGAAGAAACAGGAGAAATTCTAGGCAGGCCTTATGGAACATGTTTAATTGATGTTTATACGAGGTGTGTCATTTCATTTTTCATAACGCTAATGCCTTTCTCTAGCGCTACTCTACTAGAGGCTTTAAAAATGGCTGTAAGTTCTTCATACAACCAATTTGGTGGAGTTATTGAAAACCTAGTGGTTGATAACGGTTCAGATTTCAAGTCAATATCGATCAAGAATACCTGCAGCTTTTTAGGTACCAATCTGCATTTTGGAGCGCCAAGAGACCCTAACTCAAAACCTCATGTAGAAAGATTTTTTAGAACACTCAACACGCAAGTACTTCATCAAATACCGGGAACTACTTTTTCCAATTTTATTATGAAAGGAGATTACCAGTCTGAAAAATACGCTCACATAACAATAGACAAATTGAATGAATTTGTCTCCCAATGGCTAGATACCGTATATCACAAGACAGTACACGGTGGCACCAAGCGTGCACCTGAGAAACTTTGGAATGAGAGTATTAAGAACAGTCCCGTTTACTCATATCCTATGAGTCATCTTGAGAAAATATCTAGAATTGTTGTTACACGTCACATATCAAAAGGGCGTATTAATTTTGAGAATTTGAAATGGTACTCACATGCCCTGGCTACAAAAGAACAAGAAATGAAAGTCAAAGGAAAACCTACTCGGGTTAATGTCTACGTAAACTCATTTAATCTTGAAAAAGTCTATGTTGAAGATATTGAAGATAAAACTATTACCATCCAAGCTGATTCTGTAAAGCCTGAATACACAAAAAATTTAAGTTTAGATGAGCATATGAAAATCCAGGGAATTTTGAAGGAAAAAGGAAAAAAAGATATTGCATCACTATCAGAATATGAACTTCAATTGGCTAGATGTAAGTTATGGGAGGATATAGTCGCTTATGGTGGACTATTCGCCAAAAAACAAACAGCACGGTTGAAAGAAGCCAACAAAAAGAAAGAGTTCAAAAACGCATTGGCTAAAAAGGAAAGTAAGTCTTCTAGTAAAAAATCAAAATCTATTGATCAATTAGCAAAACAAATCAATAGTCGTAGGAAAAGCTGCAAGTTGAGCTGATTGAATTTCACCTCGTGCTGCCCGTTGCTCTATCTCGCGGCGCAGACGACCTTCATGAATTAGATGTTCGGAAAGCTTAGCTAACAAGGTCTGGTCATCACCAGTAATAAACTTCAGCTCTTTAAACATGCGTTGGCCAGTGATTTCAGGTTTAAGCTGTTTTATCTTGCGAGCACGTTGTTCAAGAAGCTTACGGGCATTATTCACTGCATCTGATCCCGCTGCTCCAGAGGCTCGTTGGCTTGATGCCATTAAATCTGGTTTTGATGGGAATTGTGTTGCTGGTGACATATTCTTGCTTGGCATGCTCGCATGTTGGGAAGGTGCTGAAGTTGCCAGCTGATTAATCTGTACCTGCTGCCAAACAATCATTGTGATTAATAGGCCCATAAAAACCCATAGCGCCCACGGCAGTTTTAGCCACGATTTTGGTTTATCATCAGCTGTTGTCTTGTCGTTATCATTCATTGGTTTTAATCATTTTTAAAAAATACTGCTTAAAAGTCGACAGTGAAATCCTAACATTGTTGAAATATTTAATTGTAGATGCACAGCTGGGTTGTTATCAAGTTTTTACAGTCTTTGTGCAAAAAGTGTACGATGTAAAACCTAGTGGATGTGATTGCTCATAATTTTATAAGCACAAACATCGATATTGAACACTGAAGATAGAAATTTTACTCGATCAGAAATCCAACCTCGCCGATGCTCAAAGCTTCGTTTTGTCACTCGATCAAAACCGCACAAAAAGGATCGTCGTACACAACGCGAGACGACATGGTAGTACGGTGTCTCTTCCACACAAATTTGCTGAGATCTAGCTATAGTCATGTTATTTCCTCCATAAAAACCATGATTTTAGAGAATTAATCCAAAATTTGAATCGGCAAAGCTCCTAAAGTGTTGTAGGATTATTAATTTTAGGTGTGTCCTGCATTACTGCAGGCAAAGTTAACCACAGTCCCAAATTTTTCAATCTGGGACTGTAGCTGATGTAATTTCTTATAAATTAGGTGACTCATCCTCAAAACCATGTCGGTAGATCAAATCTGCGCTTTGTTCCCACTCACAGCTTACGCTCACATCGATCACATCGTCGCCATCAAGGAATGATGAACCATTTTTAACCTGACAAGTTTGTATTGGTGATTCTGGATTTGAAGCCACAGTAACTGAATAACTTTCAAGATCATTTAGCGGTGTTGGAAATATGAATTCAGTATTGCTAGTTACGGTGATATCATCGCTAAGGTTATTTTGGAGAACCACATTGTTACCTCTTAATAAGCCTGAGACTGCCCCACCAATAAAATACTGGTCATTCAAGTTAATCACATAAGTCGAGCCTGAATCGGTACCACGATCATCATCCTTAATCGCACCCACCAGCGCGAGGTTACCCGATAGACTCACTGAAAAACCGAACTGATCACTCACAGCACCATCACTCGCGATTAGCTTATCTTCCTCTCCCCAAGTACCCACTCCATCAAATTCAAATACATAAGCAGAACCTGCATCATCGCCATTATCATCATCTCTATAAGCCCCCACCAGCGCGCGCTCGCCCGAGAGACTCACTGAATAGCCAAAGTTATCATTCCCAGCACCATCGCTCGCGGTTAGCTTCGCTTCCTCGCCCCAAGTGTTCACGCCATCAAACTTGAACACATAAGCAGAGCCTGAACCACTGCCGTCATCATCATCTAACCAAGCTCCTACCAGCGCTCGGTCATCAGATAGACTCACCGACCTGCCAAACTGATCAAACGCATCACCATCACTCGCAATTAGCTTAGCTTCCTCACTCCAAGAAGCGTTCAAATCATCTAGCTTGAACACATAAGCAGATCCTGTAAAACCATTATTTCCTATAGCGCCCACCAGTGCGCGGTCGCCCGATAGGCTTACCGAACCACCAAACTGATGATTTGCAGCACCATCGCTCGCGGTTAACTTCGCTTCCTCCTCCCAAGCGCTCATACCATCATACCTAAACACATAAGCAGAGCCTGAAGAACTGCCGTTATCATCATCACCAAAAGCACCCACCAAGGCGCGATTACCTGATAGACTTACCGAATCACCAAAGAAATCACCTGCAGTACCATCGCTCGCGGTTAGCTTCGCTTCCTCCTCCCAAGCGCTCACGCCATCATACTTAAACACATAAACAGAGCCTGAATCATTGCCGTTATCATCATCTTGGTAAGCACCCACGAGCGCTCGGTCACCTGATAGGCTTACCGACCTGCCAAACTGATCTTCTTCAGCACCATCAATCGGCACTAACTTAGCTTCCTCCACCCATGTCCTTCCACCTTCATACTTAAACACATAAGCAGAACCTGAATTATTGCCGTTATCATCATCTTGGTAAGCACCCACCAACGCGCGATTGCCCGATAGACTCACCGAATAACCAAAAGTATCTAACGCAGCACCATCACTCGCGGTTAGCTTAGCTTCCTCTACCCAAGCACCCATGCCATCAAATTCAAACATATAAACTGAACCTGAATCATTACCGTTATCATTATCTAAATACGCTCCCACCATCGCGCGATTACCCGATAGACTCACCGAATAGCCAAAACGGTCATTCGTAGCACCATCAATAGGTACTAACTTATCCTCCTCCATCCAAGTGCTCATACCATCAAACTTGAACACATAAGCTGAACCTGAAAAATCGCCGTTATCATCATCTATATAAGCACCAACCAGCGCGCGATCACCTGACAAACTCACTGAAAAACCAAACTCATCATCTTCAGCACCATCAATCGGTACTAACTTATCTTCCTCCATCCAAGCACTCACGCCATCATACTTGTACACATAAGCAGAGCCTGAATCATTGCCGTTATCACTATCACGATAGGCACCCACAAGCGCGCGGTCTCCCGAGAGGCTCACCGAATTACCAAAGAAATCATCCGCAGCACCATCACTCGCAACTAGTTTATCTTCCTCACCCCAAGCACTCACACCATCAAACTTGAACACATAAGCAGAGCCTGACTTACTGCCGTTATCATCATCTTCACTAGCACCCATCAGCGCGCGGTCACCTGACAGGCTCACTGACCTGCCAAATGTATCACCTTCATCACCATCAATCGGCACTAACTTATCTTCCTCCATCCATGTGCTCACACCATCAAACTTGAATACGTAAGCTGAGCCTGAATCATTGCCGTTATCATCATCTCTATAGGCACCCACAAGCGCGCGATCACCCGATAGACTCACCGAAGAACCAAACCGATCATCTTCAGCACCATCACTCGGTACTAACTTAGATTCCTCCACCCATGTGTTTCCACTTTCTAACTTAAACACATAAGCAGAACCTGAATCATCACCGTTATTGTCATTTAAATACGCGCCCACCAGCGCGCGATCACCGGATAGACTCACCGAAAAACCAAACTGATCACCCACAGCACCATCACTGGCTTGTAAGGTCGCCACTTCTTGCCAATCTGAACCATCAAATTCGAGGATAAAAGCCAATCCAGTTACCGCCATTTCTGGCGCGCCGATCAGTGCTCGTGTGCCATCTACAGATACCGCGTAACCATAATTGCTTTCCTCGCCACCAATCCCCTCTGGTGTGGGTAACAACTTCGTCTCTTGAACAGCTGCCTTCAATGATGACCATTGCTTATCACCTATATCAGCTGGGCGCTGATCATCAAATGCATCACTGGCATGTACATTTATGCTGAATAAAAGCAAAAGGCTTAATTGAATAAAATTGATTGGGTTTTTCATAAACTTCTCTCTTGTACAAAATTATTTATTAATTTGAGGTTCATCGTAAATTTGTTTGATGGATATAGTTATTAGCGTAATAATGAGAGGATGTGAGCCATTTTATTTTTAGATTAATACATTGAGCATTGAGAACGTCTTCTGATTATAAGATTTCACATAATAGGTAACCGACATGATGATGTATGGTGTTTATGTAAAAACAACCAACCAGGTCAGTCTTGCTTAAATAACTACATGGCAAAGTTGACCAAAGCCCCATACTTTTCAACCTAGGACTGTGGTTGATGTTACTACTTATAAATTAGGTGGCTCATCCTCAAAGCCATGTCGGTAGATCAAATCAGTGCTTTATTCTCACTCACAGCTTACGCTCACATCGACCAAATCATCGCCAGCAAGGAATGATGAACCGTTTTCTACTTCACTAGTTTGTATCGGTGATTTTGGATTTGAGGCCACAGTAACTGAATAACTTTCAAGATCATTTAGCGGTGTTGGAAACATGTGATTTTTAACTAATGCATGTCCCTACTTAGAAAGAGCAAGCCTTAGATTGCCGAGTTAAATCATAAATATCCTCACCAAGTGACAGCCATTCCTGCTCATTAGTCTAAAGCCTGTAATTCCATATTATTTTTTGTCTTGATGTCTCATTTTTGATGATTTATACGCACTATATAAGTGTAAGACGATATTTCGTTTCATACTAAATAAAGTTAATAAATGAAAAAATAATGAACAAACAAATACTTTTATCTGTTGGACTGATTCTAAGCACATTCCTGATTAAAGCTGGAGGTGCTCAAGATTTAAACTCAGCAATTAAAAAATCTATCATTACCTTACCCAACAATTACAAGAACCCAGCCATTCGCTCACACTTTGTTCAGTATCTTGGTACTGGGAAGAGTTCTGACAATACAGGCCATCAACGCTCAGTTCCATTCCATATGGACATGGCTTCTTGTGACGTAGATACGGACACTCCAAGGGTTTTCATTTCTCAAACACTCAAGGACCCCCGATCATCTGCCAACCCAGACCACCCGAGAGTCGGCTCCATCTATGAAGCCATACTGAACAGCCAATCTGGGAAACTGGAGTTGACTGGCAACCAGCGCATTGTTGAGATGTGTAATGAAACCCATGACATCGTTGTGACCAGTGACTGTTCACGATTGGCAGTATTATGTGCCACTGAGATTGAAGCGCCTGTTTCAGCAACATTTAAAGAGACTTTTCGTGATTTAGTGGCAGAAGCTGGCAGCAGCCACGATGACTACTATTACTTCAACCAAGTTAACAATGAAAACATCATCGACAGTAATTTTCCTGGATTAGCGCCTCCACAAAGGCAAGCCAAATACAAATACAATGGAGAAATATGGTTATTAGAATGGGTCAATCCAAGTAATCTCCAAAGTGAACCTCAAAAATTTGTCATTCACAAAGGTTATGGTGGTGGAGACCCTTATGGAGTTGGCTCCTTGAGCCATAATGAGGCTGATAATTCGTATGCCGCCGCATTTGTTACTAATCTGTTTGACTCCAAAAGCGGTGATCGCCATCACAGTGCTGCTTTATTGGTTATTGAGAGAGATGGATGGAAACTCAATCCTAATGAGCGCGGGTGGGCGTGGGCTTGTGGTAATGGGCATGTGTTTACCATCAGATCATTTTGGAATGATCACTATACCTCAATCGAAAGACCCAATGGCATGTATGGGGCCATGTGTAATACCGATGGCAATCGATTCTCAGCCCGTTTCAGCGGTTCCGTTGGTATAAAACACGAAGACATTTCATCTACTAGTTTTCATGAAGGCGGAATTCAATACCTTTTTCCATCTTTCAATGGAGGTGTCAGTAATGGCGGCGCTCATCAATTTTTACCATTACACCCAGACAAAAGCATCGGAGTTCTTACTGCACCTGAAATTCACCCTTGGCATGATCAAAGATTCCTAGATTACATTGAGTTCATAGAAAACCTTTTGGTAGGCAGCGGCGGTGATGGCCTGACGGGGTTGAATGCCTGTAATTATGAATCGTTTAACACCTTCTACATGCCTTGCTTGATGGCATTCACATCCGATTATTTTCCTCATAACCACCCAGGTAATGGCAATTATCCGTTATTCGATTTTAATTTTCACGGCGTTCCTCACCAAGACATTGGTGATAGGGACATCTCGAAAGTGGGCATCTTCCATACTGAAACATATGATACAGCCGGACCCATTCCTCAAAGTGATGGAGACCTTGTAAAATGGCTGGCGGTTGATGAAGATTGCATGATGGGTGCCCCACAATTGGTGGATCTTAAAGACGGAACTTTATTGCTAGGTTATGGTAAGTTTCAATGCATCAGTGATGGTTTTCCAATCAATCGATACGCCACCACAGCGATTAATACTCGTAGTGTGGCCACCAGAATCCCTAGTGAATATTACATTCAAGTTCTCAATTCCAATGGAGATCCGATAACAGAGCCCACCCTGTTATCAAACACGGGATGGGGAGAACAAAACACCTTTATCAACTTAGGAGAAGGACGTGCGGCTTGGGCGTATATTCCCAATCCAACTTTAAGCGCAGATGGAACATTCGCCCAACCTGAACAATTCGACTGGGAATTGATGGTTTTTGAATCTCCAGAATGGATTGATTTAATTTTCACTGATGGTTTTGAATGAAATAGGCTAGAGGAGAACTACAAATTTTCAAAGCACTGATTCAACACCTTTTACTTAATTTAAGATAATAAGCACCACCATAGGTGTCCTGTACCAGCGTCCACACTACAGATGTCAGTAAGCTTTGGTGGTTTTTTAAAAGAACAAACTGATATCATTGTCCTGAACTATCCTTAATTTTTTTATTTAATTTTCTTATTATGACCCGTGGTGCACATTAATCTAACCGGGTTTTACCCCGTTTCTACGGACGATCTAGAAAAGATTGTTTGTTGATCTATTTTTTCATTCAGTTTACGTCTTTTTCTGGGATTGTAAAAGCGTTCAATGTAATCAAACACATCACTCCTGGCGTCAGACCTGCTGACATATTTTCTTCGGTTAACCCGTTCTCGTTTCAAGATACCAAAGAACCCTTCACATGCGGCGTTGTCAGCACAACTTCCCACCGCACTCATACTACATATCAGGTTATGACCTTTGAGAAGCCGCTGATACTCTTTGCTGGTAAATTGACAGCCTCGATCAGAATGTAGAATCACAAGTTCTTTATCAGATCGTTGCCACAAAGCCATCAATACGGCTTGTACAACCAACTGAGTCGTTTGGCGATAACTCATCGACCGGGCCTACAACCACACCAGAATATAAGTCGATAACGACACACAAAAAAGCCAACCCTCTTGAGTTTCGATGTAAGTTATATCGGTGACCCATTTATGGTTCGAATCATCGGCCTTGAAGTCCCTGTTTAAATGATTGCTGATGCTTTTCAACAACTCAGTGTTGGCTTGTTGGCGTTTACTTGGCAATCGCTTTTGCCAATCATCAAAACCACTGGCAGAAACATGCAGGCAACGACACATCATTCTGATAGGATATTGATCACGGCAATGCTCAATTGCCTGGTACTTCACTTCGACTCTTTCGCGAAGAACACCGCCGCGTCTTTTTAAAAAATCACGTTCCTTCTTTACCCTGGCCAATTCACGTTTTACGCGAGCCATTTCTTCGTCTCTGGCATAGCCTTTGCTTCTAAATACACCAGAGCCTGATTCACTTAATTCACGCCGTCAACGGCTGATCATATTGGGGTTTAAACCAAGTTCTACACCCAATTGATTGAGTGTGACTCCTGCTTGATTGGCCAACTTGACTGTTTCTTCTTTGAATTCTTTGGAAAACTTTATTCTGCTTTGTATAAAACACCTCTGTTATGGTTAATAATAACCTTTTCAGATGTGTCCGTAAAATCGGGGTAAAACCCAACTATATTGTGTAGTCAACTCGCCTCCAGTAACATCTTCTAGTATCGTGCTATACTGTTTAATTCACTAAAAAATCCAATTAATATATCAATCATTAAGTGCTAAAGGCCAAAAGGTGTTTCATCTTCTGCATTAATGATGCCATCAGCATCCCAATCATTCACAGGGCTGGTCATTGACAAAACATCCTGCAACCACTGAATAAAATTAGTGTTCTCATCAACTATTAACTCATAATCATAAAAGAAGATAATATTGAGTGCTTCATCGTAAACCGGATGATGTAATTCATTATCTGCAGATTTTGGGATTGAGTTAATGACTTCTTTGGTGGTTAAGATTTCAAAACCATTCATATAGATTAAGTCTGGTAAAACAACAAAAACTGTTCTAGTGACAGGGTTAGCGACATTGCCAGCGGAATCAGTATAGCTGTATATCAAGTTGTACTCTCCATTTAATGAAGTATCAACAACGCCAACATTATCGCTCATTATTTGTGTTGTTACATCCACATTGTCAGTAGCGAGGGCTTCTGGATCAGTAAATAAGCTACCTTGTTCTACATACATTGGGTCATCACCGATTAAATAAATGACAGGTGCAATATCATCTTGTATTACATTAACCAACCTGATAACTTGGTTTGCTGGATTGCCTGCAGTATCACTTATATTGTAGGTGATTTTGTATTGTCCTATTATTGAGCTATCAACACTGCCTTCACCTGCAAAAACCATAGTTTCATCTACAATATCCACTGCGATTGCCATAGGGTCTGTATAGACTTCGCCTTGGTGAATGGTTAACGGATTACTGCCAATCAAGGTAATGACTGGTTCTGTTGTATCGATGATGTTAATGACTCGAGAGGCAGATCCAGTATGACCATAATTGTCTGTTGCTGTCCAAGTGACTACATGTTGGCCTACTGAAAATGGACTGTTGGTATTAACAGTTGCAATTAAACCTGGATTATCAACATCAGATACCGAAACCATTCCCAGATCTACCGGAGTGGTAGGGCCGGTGGCTTCAACAGTCATGTCATTGGGAATTGTTAGCGTGATTTCAGGGATAAAAGCTTCAAAAGCGCCAATATCTCGGTCACCACTGATGGTGTAGCCTCGTTGATCTAATCCGGTTCCTGAGACTGCGCCATCAAGCGCCTCACTCTCTGGTAATAAGGCATGGGTTAAAACGCAAGTGCCATCAATTAAAGGAGTAGTGCAGCCATTATCTGCCAATGGTGCAACTGTACTGGCTGTAAGTAAAT
>Ga0316204_10009675_pt1 | contig 12756 bp, 12 predicted proteins | sample 6monrhotite_MG_2_FD_205661 | JGI IMG/M metagenome (GOLD analysis project Ga0316204, IMG submission 205661) | Microbial mat bacterial communities from mineral coupon in-situ incubated in ocean water Damariscotta River, Maine, United States -... | ecosystem: Environmental > Aquatic > Marine >...
CTCTTTGCGATAACGGGAAATAAACGGCACCGTAGCACCCTCATCCAACAAATTAATGGCAGACTCAACCTGAGGCAGGCGAACAGCCAGCTCATCAGCAATACGTGACTCAATATTCATGAATACCCTGTAATATTTAGAAATGAAAAATCAATTGAAATGTCAGTCAGGCAACAACAAAGAACATCCAGTGTACCAAACCTGCAACCCTGCAACAGTCTTGAAATTCCAGTCAGGACATGATGCGCCTCGACCTGTCAGTAACAGATTAACGCACATCATACAATGGAGCATCGCTCTCATTCTGTTATGCAGTCTTCCATCAACCCAGGCTGCTGACTTGCACATCGCCGTGGCCACCAATTTCAACCGCACCGCCACGGCGCTTGCCCGCAGCTTTGAACAACAAAATGAACACAGCGTGCGCCTCGTTTTTGGTTCCACGGGCAAACATTTTGCGCAAATCACCCACGGTGCGCCCTTCGAGGTATTTTTTGCCGCTGATGAACGCCGCCCCGCATTATTGGAAAAGAATGGTCTCGCCGTGCCCGGCACACGTTTCACCTATGCACAAGGGCGACTGGTACTGTGGAGCCCCGACGCTGAGCGGGTCGATACAAAAGGTGATGTGCTGATCAACGGCGACTTCCGAAAACTCGCCATTGCCAATCCAAAACTGGCACCTTACGGTTTCGCAGCTCGTGAAATTTTACAGGCACATGGACTGTGGAAAAAATTACAGCCTCGTCTGGTGCGCGGTGAAAACATTGGGCAGACTTATCAATTTATCAGAACCGGCAATGCGCAACTGGGGTTTATCGCCGCTGCGCAGATTTTTACCGATGGCAATCTGCCCGATACCGGCTCTTATTGGGTTCCACCGCAATCTCTGTATACTCCAGTGATCCAACAAGCCGTATTAATCAAAGACACACCAGCAGCACGTGCTTTTATCCGATTTGTCAAAAGTGATATCGCGCGCAAAATTATTCAACAGCATGGTTATGACACACCTTGATTGTTTAACCCTTCTGCAATGAACGTTAGCTACAGCGGAATTTACAGGTGTGAAGTCAATGGGCAAATCAAAAGCAAGCTGAGTAATGACTCTATTTCTAAATCCAAGACCGCTATTTTTTCCAATAAATTTTCTTCTGTTTTCGTTACATCGTTGTTGTTAACATATGAAACGCCACGGGTATAGAAGCGAAAAAAGTCACCAACAGTAATATTGATAAACTTGATTTCAGAGCCTAACAAACAGGCCAAATTGATGCTGAAAATGCCTGCTTGTCGATCAAGGTATTTGTAACAAAAAAATTTGGACCAGAATCATTTATGTATCCTATGGAAGCCACAAACAAAGGGAAATAATTATGAATAAATGTATGGCGTTAATCTCAGCCTCAACACTTGTATTAACATTGTTTCAACTCCCCGCTGTGGCAAAAGATCAAACAATCCTTACTTTTGCTGATGGTCGAGCTGACGGCGGCATTCGCCAGGGTGCGGATAGCGAAGATGGGCTTGACTCCCCTGGGGATGTGTTCGTGTTCGATCAAAAATTGCTCGCACAAGATACAGTGACCGTCATTGGTCGAAATGCGGGCTATTGTATTCGTACAGACCCAGGGGCACCTGACTTCTCCAGCACGGATCATCCAACGTTGCCAGACGATCCAAATAACAATTACGGGCAATGCAGTTGGACTTTATCGTTTTATGAAGCTTCTGGATATACAGGCTCACTGACTGTTTCCGGTCGCGAAGCTGATGTAGGCACATCAGTGGTACCCATAATAGGTGGCACGGGTGATTTCATTGGCGTTGTGGGTGTGTTGACCAGCACACCCATTCCACAGGGTGAGCATGGTGTGCTATTTCGCCAGGAAATCAGTTTTTCACACAAAATAAAGAAAGATAGTGATTAATCATCGTTGATATTAACCGTTCAGCCTGAACACACTGTCTTAGCAAGAAACGACCCCGCAGCAAGCTGACGGGGTATTAACCTCTTCACGTCACACTGGTGCAGGCCAGTGTCCAGGGGATTCGACCTCTGGATTCCGGCCTACGCCGGAATGACGATATTCGCAGCACCAACAGTAGGCGCTTTTAGGCGAGCTGCGGGAAATCACACCCACAGAGATTAAAATATTGGATCAGAAATATCTGCTGGCGCGCGAAATTATTCTGGTTTTATACCTGTGGTAATTGAGATTTAGGTGTAATGATGACCTTCAAAACCACAATCTAACAGTACCCAAAAAGATAAATAGTGTTTGTTGGCAACGTTAAGGTTCATATATTCAGTCTTTTCATAAAGAGCATCTAGTTCTCTTGACACCTAAAATATTGTTAACCATATTCTTATAGTTATGGTTATTAATTCTTGGTTGCTCAAATGGGCAAGGTCTCATTTTTTATCAAGCTATTTAGCGTGCCCTTCAATGATTTCAGTCGTTACGAACAGTCGGTGATGTATTACCAAGATAGCTCATGAAAAGTCACCAGGCTATTTATGTCATGTCACTTATTATGGAGGGACAGAAAATGATCTTGTCATATCGTGAACACATGATTCCCAGTAATATAAAAAATCGATGGGTCATTGTTGTTGTGTCATTAATGGCTTGCACTATGGTGACAGTTTCTACTGCATCAGAAATATCCTCAAATAAGGGAAAGCGCATTATTAGTATTGAATACCTTGACCCGATAAAGGATGATCGGGACATCAAAACTATCAATGTGGATGTTAATTATTTGATCTCTAACGCAGAGAAATTGAATCTATCCATTTATTTTGGTCTTGCTGGCACCTATGTCACTGGAAGCATCATTCAGTTAGAGGGTGATTTGTCGGCCGGCACTCTCAGGGACGTGCAATATGATAATTCAGCGGTTGGTCTGGGGCCGGGCTTATTGGCAAGCTTCCGACTTTTTGACCGCAATAAATTGTCGATTCATCTTAATGGAAGTGGGCATATCCTTGTATACAACAAAGAGTTTCCAGCAGGGGGAGACTACTATAATTTCATGTGGAGAGGTGGCCCCGTGCTTGAATACAAAATCGGACAATCAAAGTCTATCGGTGTCAGCTACCACTGGGCACATGTATCAAATGGGCAAGGCGTTGCACCACGAAACCCATCATATGAGGCTCAAGGCTTGGGGGTCAGGTTTACGGGGTTTTTCTGAAAACCGGCCATGCAAGCACATTCGCCCGGGACATGAGCCTAGTTGTTATATGAAGGTAATGAACGTGATACGTCGGATGATCTGCACTATGTGCTGTGGGGCCCTGTTGATCAGCAGTGTAGCAGGTGCCGAACCGGTTGAACGGCGCAAGGAGCAGTTTGGTCGGGATTTTGGTTATTACCTCTACCCCATCGTCGGAGAAATCCCCGGTCTGGGCGCCGCAGCCGGCTTCGGTGCCAGCGTGTTAAACATGGCGGATAGCGATGCCGACTTTACCGGCTACTATGTGCGGGGTGATTTTGAAGCCACTGGTGCCGCTCTGCTGGATTACCATCTGCTACCGCAACGCCTGATACTGGATGTCGGTTATAATGATTATCTGGTGGCCCCTACTGTCTATGATCGCGGTATAGAATCCGACCCCGATGATGCGATTTTCCCCAAAGTTGAGGGTGCCTATCTATTGGGGCAGCTGACGCTGACCTTTGATCAGCGGCGCTATGAGTTGTTTGTCCGCTTGCTGGGTGGGCGTGAGCGTCTGCACGAGGTGCTCGATGAAAGTAGCCAGGCATTTGAAGGGATAGATACCGACTGGGACCACGGCAACGCGATCGCTTTAGGTGGTTCTCTCGATTTCACGGATGACCGGCTTGATCCACGCAAAGGCGTGCGTTTTGAGTTCGCCTCCCAGCTGCCCAGAGACAGCGAGGCTGACTTCAGCGAATACTTTGTCAACGACTACAACCTCACAGTTTATCGGCCGATGCGCCGCCGGGATACCTTGGCATTTAACCTGTTTCATTCCCGAGCCCATGTCACTCGTAAAGGGCTTGCCGACTACGCTCTGCTACAACAGCGTCATGGACTGGAATGCAGTCAATATCCATCAGGCCCGGATTTTGATGCCTGTCAGCGGACCGAAGCAAAACTGTTAGCAGGGACGCTCGCCAACAACCGTTATGGGACCGCATCATCACTGGGTGGCACTCAGCGACTGCGCTCCTTTGATAACGGGCGTTTCTTTGCTGGGCAAGCCCTATTCTATGGCGTTGAGTATCGCTGGAACCTCACCGATGAGCATACACCGTTTGATATTTTCATCGCCAAGGGGATACGTACCGGTATCCAGTTATCTGCTTTCTGGGAGCGTGGTATGGTGGCAGATCACTTCAGAGATCTTTGGCAGGATGGCCGCAACAGCTATGGAATCGGTGCCCGGTTAATACTGTCTGGTGTGATCATCCGCTTTGATCTGGCAGATGGGGATGAAGGTATCCAGACTCAGGTATTTATCACTTACCCATGGAGTATGTTCTCGGTAGATGATCCCGGTTAGAGAAGCTGAGAAAATTGAAAAAATGGCGGTTGATTTGTAAGACCATAGCATTTGAGATATTGGAATAAATTGTATGGAAGACTTCATCAACAGCACCATCTTACTGAAAACAAACTATGAAATCATCTGCTGAAACGGATCTGCGTACCGCCAAACTGAAACTGGTACGCCTGGGTATCGACACCTATCGTGAGAATGTCGCCTACCTGCATCGGGATTGCGAGATCTACCGGGCGGAAGGCTTCCAGGCCTTGTCGAAGGTCAAAGTCTGTGCGGATGGTCAGCGTATTCTCGCTGTACTTAATGTGGTAGACGATGCCACTATTGTGGCGCTCGATGAACTGGCTTTGTCGGAGGAGGCCTTTGATCACCTTGGCTTGCCCGAGGGGCAATGGGTTACCGTCGATCATGCACAACCTCCTGCGTCTATGGATGCCGTACGGCGCAAAATTACGGGGCAACGATTGGATCAACAGGATTTTCGTGCCATTATCCAAGACATAACGGAAAGCCGCTACTCCAAAACAGAAATCTCGGCTTTCCTGGTCGCTTCGGGGCAAACCGACATGGATCGCGATGAGGTACTTTACCTCACCCAAGCGATGTTGGATTCTGGTGAGCAGCTGGACTGGGATGAATTGCAGGTAGCGGATAAACATTGCATCGGCGGTATTCCCGGGAATCGCACCTCCATGCTGGTGGTGCCCATTGTCGCTGCGCACGGCATGCTTATTCCCAAGACATCCAGTCGTGCCATTACCTCACCTGCGGGAACTGCCGATACCATGGAAGTGCTGGCCAATGTAGAGCTGGGTATTGGCAAGTTGCATGACATCGTCAGAAAGCAACGCGGCTGCATGATCTGGGGCGGGACAGCGCGACTGTCACCCGCAGATGATATTATGATTTCCGTCGAGCGCCCCCTAGGCATCGATTCGCAAGGGCAAATGGTGGCTTCTATTTTGTCCAAAAAACTCGCTGCGGGGTCAACCCACCTACTGATCGATATCCCCATCGGCCCTACCGCGAAGATCCGTCATATGCGTCAAGCGCAACGACTACGCAAGTTGTTTGAATATGTCGGTGACCGACTGGGCATTCAACTGGAAGTAGTGATTACCGATGGACGTCAGCCCATTGGAAAAGGCATCGGGCCTGCATTGGAAGCCCGCGATGTCATGCAGGTATTACAAAATGATCCCCAGGCTCCCGGCGATCTTCATCAAAAAGCCCTGCGACTTGCGGGGAGGGTATTGGAATTCGATCCTGATGTGCGCGGTGGTTACGGTTTTGCAATGGCCCGAGATATCCTGGACTCCGGGCGCGCCCTGGAAAAGATGAATGCCATTATTGCCGCCCAAGGTGCGCAAACAATCAGCTATCCACTGGGACAATTGACACATGACATCCTCGCGCCTGCTGATGGCGTGGTGACAGCCATCGATAACTTCCAGATGGCGCGCATTGCACGATTTGCCGGAGCCCCCATGGATAAAGGCGCTGGTGTCGATCTGTTCAAAAAATTGGGCGACCCCGTTGAAAAGAACGAACCGCTCTATCGTCTCTATGCCGAATTTCCATCCGACTTCAAATTTGCACACGCACTCTGTGAGCAAGCCAGTGGTTATACCATTGGCCAGCAGGCAGATATTGCTAAGGCTTTTGTAGAGTTCTGATACTCTTGGTGTCTCTTTTGTTAAAAAAGTCTCACACGAACGACTTGTTATGTATTTTTTTGTAATTTCATTGCTGCATGGGTAATATTGCTCACAACTGGATCTTTAAGCTTTAAAAGCTTTTTTATTAATGACGGTTTTGCAGATATTTTTTCTGCCAACATATTGACATACTTCGGTTTGTATATTTCTTTCCAGTTACCATCTGCATGATGGCGGAAAACATGAACTGCTTCATTTAATATAAAGCTCACCTCTTTATTTAGCTTTTCATCATCACCGAAGTCATAGCTAATATCATTCATCCCATCGTTTTTCATGATTTTTTTATTTTTACACATAACGTTAACTCGAACGCATTGTTATACGTTTCTTTATGAATATACCGCAATTGGAAGAACTTGAATAACTGGCCCATCTACCTCTGTTTGTATTTCTGGCATTGCAGCACTCAATGGGCTCAGAGTTATTGATTTTGAATCAACGAGGTCAGAGGAACCAATTGCTCTGACCCCATTGATTAGAGGGAGTCCATACATCCGCGTAGGCCGGAATCCAGAGATCGAGTCCCCTGGACACTGGCCTGCGCCAGTGTGACGTGAAGAGGTTAATATCCCGCCAGCTTGCTGCGGGGTCGTTTATTTGATTCATCCAGGGTCATGCCGGATATGCTCCGGCATGACGGGTGACTTATGTCTTTTCGGTTGCGATCAAAACGCCGTATCAAACCCCACTAGAAAATACCCTTCTCCGGTGTTGTGGCCGATACCATCGTTGGGATTGTTATCCTTGTCTTGTAAGTCCACATTAATTTCGATCACGCCTTTGATATTGCGCATAAAATAATAAGATGTGGTGACGGTAACGGTGTTGAGATCGATGCCTTCGTAGACGGTGCCGCTGTTGGCCAGGTCGTTGGCGTCAGCGTAACTGTATAACAGGGAGTAGGCCCAGCGGTCGTCGTGAATGTAGTCTATGCCAGCGAAACCGCCGTTCCATTCTGCCGTTTGTCCCAGCACCAGAAAATCATCCCAGCGGTTTTGTAACAACTGCACAAACCAGAAAATCTGGTCGTTGTGGTTGCCTGAGAAATCCACTCCCAGGATTTGTTTGTCGGTGTTGCGTGTGTTTGTTACGTCCTGTTGTTCGCCATCAAGGCCAAACAGGCCCATACGCACCGGGCCCAATTCGCCGCCGATGCGGCCAAATATACTCTTTTTGCTGTCGTTGTCGAAAGCGCGATCCGGGCGGCCGAAGCCGGGGCTGTTGACTCTGGCATTGGCCTCTATGCCGTTGCCGTTAACGATGCCCAGTGCCAGAGACACAGGGCCGACATCGGTGTCAAAAGCCACGCCGCGTTCGTAGGTGATGCCAGCCATGCGGTAGGGAATGTAATCTTGCACAGTGAGCCTGGTTTCTCGTGGAAACATCAGATCGGAGACCTGAAACTGCCCCAGCATCATGCCCACGCCACTGCCGAACAGGTCATCGTGAGTGATCCAGGCATCTTCTACAATGGTTTCGCCGTTCCCGCCCTTTTCGGCGAAAATGGCGTAAAAATAATAACTGATATGCTCCGATAGCGGTGAGCCTGCCAACAATTTGATGAGATAGGGTGCCTGAAAATCTGAAGCAGGGTCGGCGGTAGTGGCACCACTGCTGTCTTGTGCCTCAGACTCGCGCGCCTGCACATAGGCCTGGGCACGGAATGCCATCTGTGGGAATTTGGGTAGCATCAGCCGTTCATCGCCGGTTTCCACGCCAATCTTCTCGCGCCAGTTGGGCAGGCGGATGTTATCTGCCAGAAACTGTTCGCCAAAGCTGTTAAGGCGGGGGAAGGCCGAGTGGCAGGTAATGCAACTCATCTCGTACTGGCGGGCAAAGGCTGGGTTGGCCTGGATGGTTTGCACTGTCAGTAGGTTTGCTGCCAGTAATATCAAGCATTGGACGCTTCGCCCGAAGAAAAAAGGGTGATTGAGCTTCATCAGAATCTCCTTACCATAGATTAGAGGAACTTGTAGCTTAGTTGATAAAGCTTTATTCAAACTGAATTTTTGTTTTTTCACCAAGCACCGTTAATGCAGGGAAAGCATGAAATGGGCAGGGCTTCCGCTCATGTTTAGCATACAAACAGCGGTTTGCAACCCTTGGGCTTGTCCGGCCCCTATTTTTCTTTTGTTCATAATAGTCTATTTTTAATTTAAGTGTAACGTCCCCTTTTGCCTCGTAAGCACTCGGTTAAGCTCGTTTTCAGTAGTGGGTACGACGACCAAATGGATATGATTGGTCATCAAGCAATAAGCTAATACATCAACCTGATGTTCCGCGCTATATTCTCCCAACCAGCTCAAATAAGCATGACGATTGTCAATCGATAAAGAAAACATATTCACGACGATTACCGCGCTGTGTAAATGTGGTGAGGTACGCCGGGAATACATTTCCCTAAGTTAAAATAAAGGGAAGCGTCCCCTTTATTCCTAAGCGCCATAAAAGAAACTCTTTACTCTTAAATTGTGAGTGTGTATAAGCTGTAAATATAGAGATTATTGACTCTTTAAGATTTTCTACCGATGCGTCCCGAGCACTGATAAGCCCACCATGGAATTTGTACCCAAGATAGTCAAGCCTCTCTCCGACACTACCTATACTAGATTTTTCGGGTACTTTTTCTGGGTCATGTATATCTAAACCTATCTTTTTAAATCTAGAGATAATGTCTTTAGATATATCCTTTGCTTTTGATTTATCACAAAATATTAGAATATCATCAACATACCTATAGAACTCTATATCTTCTCTTTTTAAATAGATTCTATCTATATTTATCAAGTAAATTGCTGACAGAACATTTGAAATTGATAAGCCCTGAGGAACTCCTTTTGGCTCATACGAATCTAGCTTTGAAGATTTTATTACTGTTGGCGTTCTTATAGCATCATGAATAAACCGGACGATCTCATCATTTCTAATTTTTCTCCTCAATCTTGACAGTAACTCATCATGCTTTATAGATGGATAAAAATTAGATACATCTAGCTTTATAAATCCATCAAACCTACCACTAGATATTGATTTATTTACGTGACTAATTACATTCTGTGGTAGTTCGAAATTGACCACTCCTTTATAGCGATCAACTAAAAAATCACATAATGCTCTGAGTGCAACTCTATCCCGTATTGTAGGAATGGATATCTCTCTCGGAACTTTCCCTCTTCCTTTACTTATAAGCTTTAGCTTGAATTTGGTAAATTTAAACCTACCAGAAAGGACTTTAGTACTAATTGCCGATATTTGAGATTCTTTAATTCCCCAGAATTTCCGATGATCTAGGTTATCAATTCCAGTTGCTGCTGAAAGGATAATATGCTCTTGATATAATTTATCAAGATTGCCTTCTGAATAATGATGCTCAAAATCACTTCTGACAGACACCAACCACCTCCACCATCAAAAACAAAAAAACTGGAAGAACGTACAAAGCACCAAAAACGAGAAATCGCCTCAAGTTATATATCCCGAATAGAAACCATACATAGTTAGTAGGATGTCTATCTAGCTCTTTCCCCGGATCTTCAGTAGTAAGATGTGTTTCACAAAGTGAAATATAGTAATCTCTATCTGTGTGATTTTCACACATATTTAGAACGTGCTCATACTCCTTTGAGACCTCGTCTAACTCCCCTTCAGGCCGTGACTTAGCCTTTTGATATAACCCGTTTAATGTCTCGTAACACTCCTTAATGAACGAAGCCCTTTCTTTAAAACTCAAACCATTAATAAACCCGGATATAGACATAACCAAAACTGAAAAGACAACCCATGCTATTCCTGAGTACTCACTATCTGGGTTAAATTTCAAATAGAAGACTGACGCAGAAACAGAACAGAACGAATACCAAAGCAGCAATAGCTGCGCCTGTATCGCATTTGACAAAAGGCGTTTTTCAGTTTGAATTCTAGCCTTTCTAGTCCACCAAATATTGTCAGATAAAGCCATTAACAATCCTATTTAAGATGTCTCAGAGTGCCATATATAGTGACATTGAGTACCGCCCTTCAATCAGGGCTAACCATATGGCTAGGAGCCGAAACTCCTCATTATTAGTTTCACCTATTAAATAGATGAGCCGCTATTAGACAACTACACTCTGAGACAAAACCTTGAAAACTCCCATAGCACGGGGAACATAACGCCACCAATGAGGGGCAATCCCCGCGGAGGTTTGTCCCTCTCAATTGGTTTTGTTAGAGCGAATCTGCCCGTGAAACATCTTTATACTCCACACTGAAGCGTGATCTATTTTCTTTATATAAGTCGTACATAAAATCAATGGGGTCAGAGTTATTGATTTTGAATCAACGGGACCACAGTGACCCCTTTTCCCCCTTTTTCTTTTTCTCGTAATTTCAAATTACATTCCTAAATAGAATGGTTGCATTTTCGCTATGAAAAAACGACTCATGTACACTGAATCATAGGGGTAATCTAACTAGTGCCCCTTGAGTTCCATCCTTCATTTTAAGTACATAGAACACGTCCTCCCAGTCTTTGGGAACTTCGAATGAACTATTTAGGGTAGTGCTTTTTCCTCTCAACTTTTCACGCAGTATCTGTTTGTCTATTTCCACTTTATAAGCATTGGATAATGAGGATGGACTATGCCCATATTTTATTTCGCTAACACCCGACCATAGTAGAGGGTTACTTCTTTTAGGCAACCTACACAACACCTTCTCATCCTGGCGATTCATCTGGCATTGAATCCTCATCATATTACTACGACGCGCAACATTAGCTAGAAACTCCATAGAGTTAAAAGAATAAGTGTATGGGCCAAACGTCTGGCCATTTTTATGATAACGTAGCTGAACTACATCTCCCTTGGGATACCGAATATTGAAAGCACTACCTGCTCGCCGTATCTGTGGCAGGTCAATAAACCCCTTCCCATCAACATCATAACCATATTGTAGATTTTCATTGTCACAATTACCGGAGGCTAGATAGACAGATAGTTCACCACTGTTTTCGCTAAACTTTATCGCCGCATAGGGCGTGTTCTCTGTTTTTGGAAGAAGCTTACTCCACTCAATATTCGTACTATCAAACTGATCATGTCGACTAGAAACATTAATGGTAACGTCGGTAGTAACTCCATCTTTAAAAATAAATGTAGTTTTATAACTGTCACCCGGGACTAAGTTTGGTATTCCTAAGTCAGGCGTTAAACAAAACATACGACTATAATTTTCATCACTACCGCTGCAGAAGTCGGATATATTGGTCAGATTCCCCTGTTCATTCCACTTAATCGATTTAACACCTGATTCACAGAATTCCTTCAACTCTATTTCACACACCCCCCCTCTACATTCAATTAAATTTCCGATATTTCGAGAAAGATCACTCAGAAAACTATTCCTACCAAACGAAGTACCAAAGCTCTCCATTTGACGCCTAATATTTAAGATGGAATTTTCTGCACTTCCTAATTGTCCCTTTATTAGCGCCTCCACTGATTTCGCCTGATGATCTATAAATTCGGGTGAATTTAAATCAGGCATTACAAAAAATTCACCTTTTACTTCGAAATGCTCGTTATCTATATATATATCGACACTAACTTTAGCTGTTAATGCTCGATTACCTGACATAAATTCATTCGTAAACTTAACTACTCTGCTTGTCAGAGTAGCGTCACAACCTCTTGAATCCAGGGAAAACTCGAGCCCCTCTTGAGGTATAGGATTCCATTTACACTCAGCTCCCACTAGATATTTTGGCCTATCAGCGTGTAAGGATAGTTTCAAAGATTCGCCACTCATGATACTTCTCTCGCTAACATCAATAGTAAATTCTGGTGCACTTAAGGTTTTGTTTATTACTTTATCCCCCATTACTTTATCCCCGGAGAATTTATCACCGTGAACGGTATCTTGAGAGTAAGAGTAGATAGGAAATAAAATCGCTATCGCGTTAAACAAATACAATGTTAATGAAACAAAATTATTCTTCATTTTCCTATCCTAAAATGACCAATATCCTTATTTAATATTGATTTATAACTTTATCGCCTTCAACTTTATCACCAATAAATTTATCACCATAAACGACATCACCTTTATGAACATTACCCACATTTTCTAATTCACTTTCTTTGCCTCCCTGAGTCGTAATACTTGTTATATCACTACCAACGGCTATTTTCTCTTCATGAGTTGAATGCGTGGGAATTTCTTTAGAAGGCATTAAATATACCAAAAGAGTAACCATTATTGAGGCTATTGTCGCAATAGCCCCAGTTATAGCAATAGTTCTATTGTTTAAAAGTATGTTATCCGGTTTTTTGTTTAACATCCCATCTTCTCCTTACCCATTTATCTTGAGTTAGAGTTTAACTTAAAGTGCGAGCACTTACTAACGGGTTGGAAATAAAGAATACATCATCTTTCTGTTAATGCGATAATGTCATCTATGAAATATGACGCAAGAAAATTATCCACGGAAGAGCAACATCTTTTACGACGACTGGCCGT